>Ga0182027_10000386_pt1 | contig 75600 bp, 76 predicted proteins | sample 712E1DmetaG_FD_121300 | JGI IMG/M metagenome (GOLD analysis project Ga0182027, IMG submission 121300) | Permafrost microbial communities from Stordalen Mire, Sweden - 712E1D metaG (Illumina Assembly) | ecosystem: Environmental > Terrestrial > Soil > Wetlands > Permafrost | place: Sweden...
CCAAACCCGCGAACCGCCGATGTGGGATGCTTTGGCGCTGACGATCACGGGATCCTGCAACGCGAGGTGTTTCTGCTCGATCTGCTCCAGGATGATCAGCAGATCCATCAACTTCAAGACGCTGGCGGGATAACCTTCGGCATCGGCCTTGTCTTCGAACAGCACTTTGCCGGTGGCGCTGTCCACGACAATGGCACCCAGGTAGGGATTTTCCGCGATCACTTTTTTCCTGGTGGGCTTGGGGGCTGGAGCCGAATCCTTTGCGGCTCGCACCTCTGATTGTCCCACAACCATCAGTCCCGCCAGTCCGACGAGAAACCATGTCCGAGAAATCCGATTCATTGTCTTCCTCAAAGTTAAGAGTGTGTTCGCCCGCTCCAGTCGGGTGAGAACGGACGCTACTTTCCTCGCCACACGCTCGCGTGTCAAGTGTCCGTCATCTTCTGTTCACTAGTAAGGCCCGGCAGGAAGCCACAACCTAACAAAAAAACTCGAAAGAGAGATTCTAAAGCGGATGAATCGTTGTAGCGAGACTGTGAACCTGGGCGGCAGAGAATTGGACTTATGCAGTTACGGCCTCGCCCTCTGGCACTCCCCACCAGGCGTGCCGTTTCCGAGCGGTGCTTCGCATACGCCTGAAGCAATTCCCAATCGCCCATGCCGCGCATTATCTCCTATCTATGAATCCCCGCCCATGAAAACCGGTTACCCCGGGTAGTGCGGGAGCATAGGACGTTTCGGCGCTATCAAGATCATTGTTGTGGAAGTTCATTTCAGGGCGCTTGACAAGACGATTCCCGATCAATCATTTCTGACCATACTTGTTTACCAGCCACCGCCTCGCAGCCTGTTCGCCGAAGACCCGCGCACGGTCTGTATAACTGATCCAATCCTGATCCGACATCGTTGGCATCAAAAGGTCGAACTGTTGATACAGTTCGACGAACGCTACCCTTTGTTGCGTGAGCTGGTTGATCCGATCCTGGACGGTCTGGCCGTTGTCGCCGTAAGGGCTGTTGGGATTCATCGCGCGCAAGGCAAAGCCTTGGATGGCGATGCCGACCAGATTGTTGAGCGCGGTCTGCCCCGCCGGTCCGTCGACATCAAGGCGCTGCCCCAAGGTCACGCCCATTTGTAGGGCGGCTTGCGCGGACGCTTCATCGCCCGCTTGTCGGTACGAATTTGCCAGAGGGACCAATTCCTGGTTCAGAAGCCTCAGTCGGTTGAGCTGCGGGAGCAGTAATTGCATCGACGCGGTTGCTTTAGGCGGTCAAATCGGGTTGCACAGAGTCGAACCATTGTAACAATAACACGCTTTCTGTCAGCACTTTGCGACGAAAAGCGTCACCGGTGTTACCGTCAGTTACAGTGCGTTACGCTTTGATGCCAGTGGCATACTTTGTGGCATACCCTGACCGAGAAGATTCGCACGTCAGGTCCACCAACTCGTCGCGAAATAGCGCGTCGTCTTCGAGATCGAGAATTCTCGTGGGGTGCCAGGAGGTTCACGAGCCCCCGACGCTAGCGCCAGTAATAGTTCCAGGTGTAGTTGAGATCGAGCGGCTTGCTTGGTTCCAGCTTTACGGCCCAGGTGATTCGCCCGACGCCGTTGAAGTGGTTCCACCACCACGGCCAGTTGAACCAACCCCACCAGTAGGGATATGGGCCGCCCGATCCAAAGGTCGGGTCTTCAAAGATATTGACCATCTCGATCTGGCCCTTGTTGTCGGCCTCACTGACGTTGCCCAGAACGTTGCGGACGACTTCGACATCGAGCGGCTGTTTGGCGAAGTTGGTCAATGTGATCTTGCCGGCGAGGTCGATTCGTCCGTACTGATCGCCCTGCCACGTCGCGGCGTTGGGAGTGCGTTTGGCTTCGTTATCGGACTTCTTCACCCGCACGTCCACTGCAGTCGTCACGTCGAGATCGGACTCCGCGCCGGGCGATGCATACGTCATCAAACCCTGTGCCAGTACCCGGTCGTCGCGCAGGATCAACGCAGGCGCGGTGGTCAACGGGTACTCGCTGCTGTTGGTCAGCCTAATCCTGTGCATCACCTTCGGTGAGTTGAACAACCGCGCCAGTTCGGTCTGCTGCGGGTTGTTGTTGAAATTGCGCCAGACTTCCGGGGGCGGGGTGAACGGAATGTCCAGCGCATACACGTCCTTGTACTTCAACGTGAACTCGGTGATTGGCATCACCATCCGCTGGCCCTTCTTGAGCGTTACGTGCTTGACGCTGAACATGAACAAGTCTTCCGTCTTGCCGGAGGTCGCGACTTCCGGTCCGAGGTCAATCGTGGGAAGATCTACAGCCTCTGACTGTCGCCGGTATCTTGCATCCACCGGCATGGCTTGCTGGCTCATGATCGCATTGGCAAACCCATACGCCGTCTGTGCGTCCTGCCGGAAGTACTGGGAAAGTTGCGCCACGGTTTGCTGCAAAGACATCGGGTCCACAGTCTCCTTGAATGCGAACGTCGGCACGCCAATCACCAGGTGCGCAGTGACGTCGTCCAGGTCGGCAAGCTCATTGATGAGCGTCGCCTGCAACTTCACAACCGCGCTGCCTTTGCCGTCAATCGTCACTTTGTAACTGGGGATCCAGCGTACGCCGCGCTGCAGGTAGAGCAGCCCCACCTCTGCTTCCTTTTGCGGTCGTCCTTCCCAGTCGAGCTTGAGTGTCAGCAAATTGCGAAACTCCTCCTGGGCGCCTTTCTCCTTGTGGTCGCCCACAAAGGTCACGTCGAGAATTCGGTCCAGGGCGACTACCTTGACCCCGCCTTCCGGCAGCTTGAGCAAGACCACGCTTCCCTTCACCGGCAGCTTTTGGCCGGAATTCGGCGGGCTGATGGTTTCCAATTCCTCGCCGCTTTGATTGGGCAACTCCAAAATCGTCGCCCGGTATCGCAACGGTACCGACTGGCTATTCCCCTCAACCACCCGCGCCTCCGTCACGAACATGTCCGCCCCGACGTTGGCTTCAATCAACTCGCGAAGATTCAGCGCCGTCCGCTCCACCAACACTTTCCGTGGACTTGCCGTCACTGCACTCAGCTTGGCATGCTTCTCCGCCGAGTACGGCCAGAATGTCCCAATCACCGGCGTTGGCAGATAGTCCATGACGACATTCCCATGCTCATCGGTCGGCATCTTCCCGGTATGCAGCACGAATGAATGCCCATCCTTGAATACCGTAATCTCTTTCACTGGCATGTTGGCCAGCGCCGACATTGGTGCGGCCCGCTCCGCCCATGCGACCGCTGTTGTGAGCGCCACAATCATCGCCAGAAGAGCCGTCGATGCAAACGATCCAGATCGGGTGGTCATAAATGCCTCCTTCATGTGGCGTTCAGTCTAGCCATCCCGGCCAAGAGAGCATAGTCAAAAATATGTAAAAGAAGCGGGAGAGGACTCCCTGCGTCATGTGATTCGGGAATACTTGGCGCACTACCACGCCGAACGCAATCATCAGGGAATCGACAATGTCATTCCGTTTCCCGACCGACGGCTGAAGGCACGGGAAGGGACGATCATGAAGGCGGAGAGGCTCGGCGGATTGCTGAATTTCTACCACCGTCAAGCGGCCTGAGAGAGAAAACGGTGCCGCGGTACCGTAAAATGACGGGTTCTCCGCCGGTGTGCTGCTGTGTTTTTGGGTGAGTTCCACGTCCCTCGCCTGACTCCAAAAACTATTGTCCAGACTGCCCCAGTCACCTCGCCCGCCATCGTCGAATCCGATCAATAGTGTTTCTGGGTTGCGGATGAATTATTTGACCACACGACTTAAATCCACTGCCTGTTCGGCTGAGTCATCAACGATCAAATCGGGAAAAGCCTCGTAGTTAAACTCGTAATAGGGCAGGGAGTGTTTCGGAAACACGCGCACGTGCGTTCCGGTAGGGAATTGTTTCCACGCCGCTACGAGCCTTTCCCTGACGAGTGGATCCGTCGCCACGGCGTATTGTTCAGCCAACGTTTTCTCTCCAAAGCGCCGACGCAATTCGCCCGCCTCGCGTGCATAAACTCCCACCGAGACAGCAGCTATGCCAAACGTTGCCACCACAACCGCAAACTGCATTGCCCGCCACGCCACTCGAACGCGCCCGCGCCTCAACGTCGGCCAGAACTTGAGAATTGTGATCACGGCCAAAACTGTGGTTCCCAAAGCCAAAACCGTCCACCGCACTCGCGGAAGCGCCGAAATCGAAAGCCCAAACAATTCCCCAACTCTCCGCCGATGAAAGCCGATCCAAGACATGCTTACTGCCAGCAGAGCCGTGCCCACCGCGCTCCACCGTTGCCATCGCACGCGGCGCAACACCGCAAAACTCCCGCGCCACAACAGCGAGACCAGCAACAGCGCGGGCACAAACAGATTCACCAGAACACGCTCCACCGAGGTTTTGAGTGCCCACTCCAGATTGACCTCCAAACAAACGTACAGCGCGAACACCGCCGCCGCCTCAATGACAAGCGAAGCCGCGAGCCAGAGGTTTTCAACGCGCCGCAAACGCCGGGCACAAAGGACGAGCGTCACAACAAACAAGGGCCAGAAAAAAGCGTAATACCTCTCGACGACCATGATCCGAAACAAATACTCTCCCACCAAGCTGGCTCTGCGTCCCCAATCCGCTCCAAGAAAACCGAAGTCAGTCTGGTATTGTCTGCCCCACAGAAGCAAGCGCCACGGCAGCGCCAATGCCACCGCGATCATAATTGACAGAACGATGGGACCCAGCGGCAGACGACGGCATCGAGCGACGAGTAGCAACGCGAGGAATCCGCTGCCAACTCCGATCAACGCATCCTGTTTCACCCAGAACGCGATCCCGCCGAAGATCGCCGCCAACCGCAGCCAATCGCGGCGCCGTGGTTCACGCAGCCACGCGATGGTGGCTCCATAGAATACGACCAAGAACACTGCCAACGGCAGATCCGCGTACGCGCTTTTGACCTGCTCCATCAACACCGGCACGGCGCTCCACCACAACAACCACACGCAACGCGCGCTGACCCGAAACACGCCCAGCCACCACCACAAGATGGCTGCGGCCGACGCGAAGAACGCAGCGAAAACGACCCGCGAAGCGACGTCATCGAACCGATTCAGCCAGAAAAAAATGAGCGCTTGGGCACTCGGCACCAACGGCGGATAATCAGGATGAATCGTCGTTTGCGAATCGAAGAGCGTCGTCGGCCACGTTTTTGCGAAGAACGTAACCTTGGCCCTGAGCGCCCACATCGCCAACGCGTCCCAATCGTAAACCGGTCGGCCCCAACTCAACACAAGAGCCAACAGCACGAGAAGCACCGCCAGAAAACCGGCGAGACTGAATTGAGGCCGCGACCATCCGCCCCTCGCCATCGCGACCGCGCCAAGAACGCCGAAGCCGATGATCGGCGCCAGGGTTAGGTATCGCGAGAACGGCGCGCCGAAAAGAAACGCTAAAAACAAACAGACTGTCTCAAGAAAGCAGCCGACACAAAAACCTAGAGACAGGCGGACGGTCGGTGGAACTCCACAAATCGGCGGCCAGAGAATCCAAAGAAGTCCGATTCCGGCCAGCGCGAGCGTCAACGTAGCGGCGGAAGCCTGCAATAGATTCATCACGCGCGAGTATAGCGAAATCTTCCCGCACGCACGAAGCAAACTTTCGCGGTCGCGAACCAGCAACCTGCAGCGCCGCCGATCTTTCCAGTTCAATTGAAGTTTTTATTGCAGGAAAAAGATATGTCGTAGGGTCAAAAACTCGTCTCCGCTGATTTTCCTCGTGTAAGCGTGTCGCGGCGCTGGAGGGGGAACTTCTGAAGCGTCGCAAGAAGTCGCCAGTATTTGGTTTGTACATACCCGAGGCCAAGGCGGCGGAGAAGTTTAGCGGAGCAGCGGGCGAGTATTGGAAATACTATCAATCAAACCACAAACCGAAGTCCGTCACGCGAGCGGAGACTTCGTTAAAGGCGCTCTGTCGGCGGTTCGGAACGCGGCGGCTAAGTGAACTCCATCCCTTTCTGATTGAGAAGTACAAACAGGATCGGCTGCAGGATGGCAAGGCCGAGGCGACGGTCAACCGGGAGCTGGCCTGCCTCAAGAATCTGCTCAACATGGCGATAACATGGGGTTGGCTTACCATCAACCCCGTCTGCAAGGTCAAGTTCTTCAAGGAGAACAACATTCGCGAACGCATCTTGACGGCAGAGGAGGAAGTTGAACTCCTCAAGCATTGCGGCGGCCGGCTTGCCGCTTACGTGATCATCTCGCTGGATACCGGGTTTCGCGCCGGACAGATTGCGGCTGTGAGATGGAAGGATGTAGACTTGCATCGCCGTGAGATTGGCGCACCTGGCCGTCTTACCAAGAATGGAGATCCCCTTAGGAACCCATTGACCAAACGCCTAACTGAGATGTTGACGATCATGAAGGGCGAGGGCAAAATCTCACCCGAAACACTGGTCATCGGGCCTTATTGTTACAACGAGGTGATCAAGAGGGCGCGGGCTGCTGCTGGGTTGGGTAAGGATGTGGTGTTCCACACCATGCGTCATACATTCATCTCGCGTTTGGTGATGGCTGGGGTAAACTTAAGAACTGTACAGGAATTAGCCGGGCATAAGACGATGGCGATGACGATGCGATACGCGCACCTGGCGCCGCATGATAAGCGGCGTGCCATTGATATATTGGAGTCGGGAGTCCCTACAAAAGTTCCTACAGTCGAAAATGATAACAGCGTAAGTGCTTGTGCGCCTGTAGCTCAGTTGGATAGAGCATCGGATTTCTAATTCCAACAGGGCGTTTCTTCACTTGAATCCACTCATCATAATTTGACCGCTCTGATGCCCACATAAGCCAATAGACACAAGGGTTCCATCGTCGTCTGTTTTTCCACTTGTGTTCACTTCGCGCCTCTTGTGTTTCGGCAAAAACATTGCAACAAAACATTGCAACACTTCACACGATTTAATTCAATCGTAACACGCGGCGGGCGTGGTGGGTCGTTCGCGGGTTGGATCGTGCCTCTGGCGCGGTCTGGCGATGCGCAGGGCGCATCCTAGCGGCTTGTGGGGATCACCAAATGGTAACAGGTTGAGCGCGTGCCTGCTCAAGACGTCATCCAAAGAACAGAATGATGCCGCGGGCGCGGAGCACGGTCACCACTGAACCAATCTCGGAGCCGGTCGTCACTCAGTTCTCCATCGCCTCGGCCAACTGGCGGAACACCTGCCCAACCTCTTCCGCCGGGTACTTCGCCTTGAGAATCTCGGCCAGCGCCTTTAGCACGCGGGCTATTTCATCGGTTGTGTCGCACTTGAACAGGCCGAACCGATTCGCCATGTCCCGTAACGCCGCATGACGGTCGTGCAACTCGATCTCCTCGACCGTTACCGTGGTCGTGGTCCCCTTGTCGTCAGTCTCGCGGCTCACCACCCGGGCTTTGTACTTTTTGACAAGATGCGCCTTGGCCTTGACCTTGGCCGCGTTGATCGTGCCGTCATCGTCCATGAAGTCTCGCAGACTGCAAAAACACAACTCGGAGAGCGCGGCAATGACATGATCGCTGTCAATATGCTGGTTCTTCAGCTCACGGCGCAGCGCGGCCTGAATCTTCTCGGATTTCTTCATCCTGTGCCCCTCGCAGCCGGGATTGCTAAGTCCCGCGACGCGAGCGGCTTGGCTGGCATTGCCAGAGCGAAGATATTCCGTGAGAAATGCTGTCTCGGTCTCAGTCAGCACAAGCTCTTCAGGCGACGGCTTGGCCGGTATCTCCTCGGCGTTGTTTTCAGTGATCACCTACTTTCCCCTACTCTGGGAGATGCCAACGCACCGAGAGTCCGAGCTCCCGGGCATTCAACACCAATTTGGACATGACACTATTGATCAGACATTCATCGGACACAACACCAGGCTCACGCATAATGTCGTACATCACCTTCAGGGTGTGTTCAGCAAATTCGGTGACAGTCATCCCCTTTGACCTACAGCGGGCGTATGCGATTTGCGCAGCCTTCATCAGTTCCCAATGCTGGCGCATTCGTTCATCATCAAACCCAATCGCCAATTTTTTCCTTCTGCTCATGCTAGTTACCTCCTGAATGTTGTGCGTCTGCCGATCTCCAGCAGAGACCTACACGGCGTGAGGGTCTCAGACTCTCAAACCACACAGAGACAGAGACACTCACACCCCTACGGGGGTAGGGGTGTGTGAGTGTCTCTCTCTGGTCTCGGGGGCATAGACTTCCACGACTGGAAAATGCCCGTGAAAGTGTCCGTGTAAGTGTCTCGTTCACTTGCTGATTAGCTCCTGTGGGTGCCGGCTGTACGACTTCGCCGGATTGGTGCCCGTTCGTTTTGTCAGCCAGATATGTATTTTGCCGTCCTCAACAAGTGAGGTGACGAGTTTGCGCAGCTTATTTTCACCGATACCGGCGAGTTCTCCGGCATTGAATAGCTTGGCCTGAGATATTGCCCCCGTAAGCGGTAGCAATCGCAAGGCATCCTCGACCGTCTTGTTAACGGTTTTCTTCCCCGGTGCCGTCAACGCTTCGTCCTCGCAGGCCGTCTCCCAGCAAATGCCGGTCTTGCCGTGCTTGACGTACATTTTGAACACCGGCTCCCCAGCTTCATCGACAATGCCAGCCCGTTTACCCCGCTTGCCCAGTACCAACTCGAAAACGTCATGCGAGCCGATTGACCGCAGGCCGACAACTGCCCGCGCCCAGTTTGCAAGCTCGCTCGTACCGCTCCCCAGGTAGGCAAAGTCACCCGCCTGCCATGCTTTTCTTTCCTCGCCCTGCGGCGGCTTGTTAGTATGGTGGACAAGAATCAGCCCGCAGTTGTGTGCTTGCAGAATCGGATTCAGCCCATTGCGGAGAAAATGCGAGCATGTTTCCTGATCGACTGCACCACCGATGTAGGCAAAGAGCGGGTCGATGACGATGAGGTCGGGCTTGTGAGCGGCGGCTAGTTCGGCCACGAGCGAGACAAACGTGTCGCCAGTCGCGGATGACTCGCACACAATCTGAATCATGGAGCACGCGGCTTTCTGTTCGGCCTCAGACAGCCCCAGCCCCCGAAAGATACCGTCGCGCATTTCGGCCACGTCACCATCGTCGTTCTCCGCTTGAATCATAAGGATGCGCAACGGCTTGGCCGGGGTGATGCCAAAGTGCGGCTGTCCCAACGCCCAGCGAATGATGGCTTGTAGAATCCAAGACGATTTGCCGATGCCGGTCGGACCAACAAAGAGCATGGCCCCGGCGCGGCAGAGATAACGCATCCCCAGCAATGTCTTACCGATGGTCTCAGCGGGGTCTGTGCCGAATTGGTCAAGGTTGCGCACGAGGATGGGCGGGGCGGTAGGTTCGGACTGTTCGCCGTCGCCGGTAACTGGTGCGATGGCGTTACGCAACGGCGCGAGGTCGAGTTTGACGGATTCAGTGTCGGCAGCCGCGTTCATTGGTTCGCATCGAAAATAGGTATACTGTTGCGGCGGTCTGGGGCGAGGTAGAGCAACCTCTGTTGCCCGTCGCCCTGGGCGCCAATTTCACGTTGCGCACCCACGAGCCGGGTCAAGCGGCTGGGGTTCTTGTTCCCCTGACAGACGCCAAACGGCTTGAGCAGGGAGAACAGTTCATCGACCTGCGCCCGGTAACCCTCGGCGGTCTTGGCGTTGACGCGCACGAGCGAATGAATGGATTTACCCCCGCTACTGAAAATTGCGTTGATCGGGAGCGGCAGTTTGGAAAAGAAACTGAGTTGTAAGTCGAGCGGGGCTTCGTCGATCTCCAACAGGATAAACCGATACGCAGTGACATTGGCGTCCTGCCAGCCCTTCGCGTTGGGCAGCGGCTTGCCATCAATAGGATTCGACCGGATCCATGCCCCGGCCTTGCCCTGTGGCGTGCCGTGTTCGCGGATGTGGCGCATCATGGCATCGCGTTCCAGTGTCAGCCCAAATCCAAACGGATACACCCTGCCCGATTTGTCGATGCCATACTTGGTAATTATGTTCACCATTTCCCCGCCGTGAAACATGGTCGCCAAAAACATCACGGAATCAACCTTGTAGTCCTCCAGCGGGCGGCATGGTGAAACATCGTATAGGTCGGGTTCGTTGGTGTTGTCGCCATTGAGAAAGGCACGGATGTTGGCGGCGAAGTCGATGATCTTTGTCGCCGGCTTCGGGGTGACGGCCTGCCGGTCCCGCGCTAGTGGCAAGCATGGCGTGAAGCCCTTCCCGCTCGCCCAGCGAATCACATCAGCAATCTCCTTATCGGTGATGGTCGGGTCGTGCATACCTCGCACCTGAGCAAAAACAGCATTGGGACTCAGGCCGTTGGCGATTAGCGGGATGACGATTTTCTTGATTTGCTCATGCCGCTGGCCAATTGGAGCTGGCGTGGCCAGTTCTCGGCGGGTCGATGGGGGGATATAGGGTGTGCCATTCATGATTAGACACCCCCCGAAGTTTCGGCCAAAAAACGGGCAATTTCGGTCAGTGGGTATATCGGTCGGCGCGTTGCGATCGACGGTCTGAGCAAATTTCGCTGCCGAAGCCTGTCCACCGTAATCGCATTCTTGAATCCGAGCGCCCGTGCCGTTTCGGTACGGGTCAACGCTAATCGACCAGGGAACTGTGTCATGAGCAACTGCATGAACTCCGCCGACAGTCCCGTTTCGTGCTTGTTGCCACTCATCGCGCCGCCGCCCCGGTATTTCGCCGCCGCCGCTCTCGCTCTCGCTGCACTTGTTCCACCTCTTCATCGGTCCACACCAAGTCACCGCTGCCCAGCCGGGCCGGTCGCAGCCCGATCTCCGCCGCCAGTAGCTTAAAATAGCTGGCTGAGCAATCCGCCTTCTTCGCAACCTCGCCGGTCGAACGCACATTCACGTCTTCCACCATTTCTTCTCACGGTGTCGCCACCGCCTATGTTGCGGCAATATTGTTTCGGCTTGCCGCCTAAAGCTGAAAGGCCGTGCTGAGACACTGCGTCTCAACACGGCCAATAAAGCATAGGTAACGGAGAGGAGAAAACGGACAGAAGGGGGCAGTCGAAACGATCTATTTATTCTTCTTGGGCGCTCTCCCGCGCTTTCCCTTCAAGCCCCATCGCCGGCAGATAACTCGTATGCGCTCCTTCAAGTCGTCAGCAAGTTTGGGGTTTTCCGATTGCTGTTCTACCGCCTTCAATGGAAGCTTCGTCTGTATGTAGTCCCGCACCATGATGATGCCCCCGGGTTGTGCCCTTAGCGATTGGACCTTCTTCCAATTCACATACATCGCCAGCTTTATCTGAAAAGTCAGTTCGTCTCCACGCAGGCTTGTTGGTGCGCCTTTTTCGTTGATCGAACCTTTTTCAAGCGCCCCGACAAACCCTCTGAAGAATTTGACGCAGTCCGCCGTAGGATGTGGACCATACAGTGGCTTTGCCACGGCTCTCTCCACGAATTTACCCGTATTTACGTAAACCCTGCCCACCATCTTCCGCTGTGATGGCGTAAGTTTGTCCAGGTGGAAACGTATCGCCCGACATGATGCAAAGGCGTGCCCTACAGCAGCCCCTTGTTCTCTCGGGTCACTCGCCAATTTCTGTCTCGTCCGCCAAGTCTCCGTTGGATGGCAACTCTGGACAAGATCAAGTATGCAGCGCCGCACCCAGTCTGGCTGGGGGAACTTGGACTTCGGAACAATGACATCCAACAGCCAGTCGTCACGTTGGGATAGCCTTGGGATGTCGCCTCCGCCCTTGCCTTCTATGTCACCGTGCTCTAATACAGCCTGTCGTTGCTGCTGGCCGCTGGAGCTTTTTGTTTTCGACTTCACAGTGCCAACCTCCTTTCTGGTTGCAGTCAATTCTTCGGCAACTGCTGAAGCGCCAGTTCATAGGCGGACCGCTTCAGAACCGCACCATTACCGAACAGAATGTGTGCGTAGCGGTCGCCACCGATGCTCTGGATGTGATCCACGTAGGCGGTCACAGCGTTCAACGCTCCCCAGACGGTTTCCTCGCCGGGAGGGATTTTGATGCCATTGTTGATGCCCGTCGTGAACACGTCCACAACCTTTCCCCGCTCCTTGGTGATGTTCGCGCAGCGTGTCTCATGGCTGCGCCGCAATACCGGGTCAGTGGCGACTCGGGCAGGGGGGCGCGGGAACGGCAGCAGTTGTTCCACGAAGGTCGGGAACTGCCGGTGCTCCAGCCGCACCGCGTGCATGGCCCTGAACTCCTGTTGCAGTAGGTTTGTCGCGGCCCTACAGACGGCGAAGAATTGTTGCGTCTCGATCTCCAAGGATTCCGGGTCAATGTCGTGAGCGTGACGGAACACATGCGAGAACGGTTTTTGCGTGAGCGCCAGGCTCAAAGTGTTCTGGCAGACAACGCGGACAGTCGTAATGCGGAAGTCAATCGCCAGCGTCCCGTCGTGGGAATTGGAGAACAGCATGTATGTGTCCAGTTCGTCATCCCGATCGACAACGATCCGCAATTCAGGAGGCAGAGCTGCCAAGAGCCAAACGGCCTCTCCCTTACCGAGATACCCGCCGGTGTGATAGACACCTTTGCCCTTGCCGACGAGCTTGTCGAACACCATCACGCCGTCCCTATTCTGCAACGGCTCGAAATCGGGATGCACAACTCCCAGAACGCGGCGCAGGTCGCCCGGCTTGCGGTCGGTGCGAACCACAGCCATGCGCCTGTCCGTCTGGGTCGGCGGGTCTTCGACTGTCTGGATGGGGATCATATCTACTTCCCAGTCGAGTCCGCCCGCTAGGATTGCCTGTTCAGCCGTGGCGGCCTCGCTGAGCTTCGTACCCTTCTTGTGCCACGGGCGTTCTCCGCAGTAGAACATCTGTCCAATGTTATCTGGCATAACGTACTCCCTTCGTGTTGACTCAACCGTCAGCCATCATTCGACGCCAAGGACCTTGCCGCGCACAGGGCATTCGCACTTGCAAGCACAGGCCAAAGAATCTTTGGCTTGGGTCGCCGCGTGTTCTCCCTGTAGGTGTCTCGCATTCAAGGAAAAAACGGACATCCTCAGTTTGAAATTCACGATTCACAACTTGGCATCCCTCAGTTCACGGACGATCCGCAACAACACGACCTCGGGCTCGTCATTCATCCGCCGAATCAACTGCCCGAACAGTTCTGGGCGCCTCACAATGACCTCGCGCAGGTCACTGGACACCTTCCCGGCCAATGCCAGCAGAACATCCGGGTTTTCCCCGAGGACTGCCGCCAGTTTCTTGATGGTCTCCTCGGAGGGTGGGGGCAGTTGGCCACGCTCCACCTTGCTGAGAAACGACGGCGTCACCTCCACTGTGACTGCCACCTGCCGCAGCGAATACTGCTCCCCCTTCCGACTCAGAGACAGACGCCGCTCCCGAATGCGCCTCCCAAACTCGTCATTCATACAAACTGTGTACGACACACTACAAAGAACTACAAGCACAATCTCTCCTAATATTACGTAACAATTTACACCTCAATTAGTAATGGTGTTATCATGAGACGGGGTTGATGCAATCGGAGGAGTCGTTGGCGGGAGAATCTACAGCACTCCTTGCGGTGTCAAACTCCGTTTGATCGAAGTGGAAGGAGGAGATGAAAGTCGCTCCTTACACGTACTAACCGCGGGCGTTCGTCAATAAACGATCACCATCACCGTGGCCTGCTGCACTTCCTTGACCACATCGTTGAACTGGCGCTCTTTCTCGGTGTGGGGTTCTTTCATATTTCCGGCCAACTCAGGAACTGAGTCCAAGAACGCGAGGATAAACGAGCTTTTGACCGCGTAGTTGACGTTCTGCGGCAACGCGCCGCTGGTTTCAAATGCCACCTGGTCGTTCAATCGTGCTGCCACGATGCCGATGACGTTTCCACGCATATCCACGAGCGGCCCGCCGGAATTGCCGGGCTGGACGGCGACACTCATTTGGAATAAGCGCAGATCGTCTTGGATACCAGATAGGCTGTTGATCTCGCCACGAGTCAGTTTCGGTTCCACACCTTGAAGGCCGATGTTGGGGAACCCAAGTGTGATGACAGAGTCGCCCAATTTGACATCACGACTACTCACAATCGGCAACGAACGGGGAGCGGTTGAACTCAATATGTCTCCCAGCCTCACGGCGACTTGGAGCAGAGCCAAATCGTTGGCTGGATCGGCTTTGATGAGCTTTGCCCCACGAAGCGAACCATCCATCACGATCTTGATAGTGGTTGCGTCACTGACCACATGGTAACTTGTAACAATGTATCCTTCAGTGATGAGGAACCCGGTCCCGTTGCCCTTCGGCATCGCGGCTGCATCGGGCTGGATGCTTTGATCACCGGCAGCAGCCTTTCCATGTCGAGCAACGAATTGTGAAGCGCGGCGCTGGCCTTCAGCAATTTGATCAGGCGTCATTTCCGTTGCCACCCTGTCTCGTTGTCCTGCCCAGAACTGGTTGCGAGATGCGGCAAGATTGTACCACTTGAAAGCCTCGACATAATCCTGGGGAACGCCTTTGCCCGACTCGTAGCAGTCACCTAAATCGTATTGTGCTGACTCATCCCCCTGCTCCGCAGCCTTGCGATACCACTTCACCGCCTCGGTGTAGTCTTGGGGCACACCTTTGCCGCGGTCATAGCACTGACCGACGGAGCTTTGAGCCCTCGCAAGACCGCGTTCTGCTGCCTTGAGATACCATTTGAAGCCCTCTGCCTGATCCTTCGGAATGCCCCGGCCGTAAAAGAATTCAAAGGCTACCTCGTCTTGAATCTCAGCTTCTCCACGCTTTGCCGCCTGTCGATACCATCTTACAGCCTCTTCGACATTAGTTTGTTCACCGTAACATTGGCCGAGAAGAACTGCCGCCTCTGAGTGCCCCTGTTCCGCTGCTTTGAGAGACCATTTCAAGGTTTCAGCATGATCTTTTGGCACCCCATTTCCGTTATAATAGCATTCGGCCAAATTGTATTGAGCTTCGGCTTGATTCTGCTCGGCTGCTCTACGATACCACTTCACAGCTTCGGCATGGTCTTGGGGGACGCCCTGCCCGTTGTAGTAGCATACGCCCAAGTTGCGCTGGGAGTCTGCATCCCCTTGGTCGGCGGCTTTGCGAAACCACTTTGCGGCTTCGGCGTGGTCTTGAGAAACGCCTTGGCCCTTGTAGCAGCATACGCCCAAGCTGAACTGAGCTGCTGCATACCCCTGCTCGGCTGCCTTGCGATACCACTTCACCGCTTCAGAGTAATCTTGATCCACGCCTAGCCCATCCTCGTAGCAATGCCCCAGCTCGTATTGCCCACATACATTGCACTGCTCGGATGACTTTCGCGCCCATATTACGGCCGCGTTGTAGTCCTTGGAAACACCATGTCCGTAGGCGTAGCATGCGCCCAACGCAGCCTGCGCATCGGCATCGCCAGCCTCAGCCTTCTTCTTCAGTTCCTTGAAGGGAAGTGCCCAGAGATTGGCTAGCTTGTTAGTGTCTACTAATGCGGTTTGATTGGTTGCAGGAAATAATGCCGCGTATGCCGCGTCGGCGGAGGAAATCAGTGAGTGGATACTATCAGTTTGCGGCGGAATGTTGGTCGGTGTCCGAACTGCTTCCCCGTCAGGTGTCAGCGGAGTCAGTTGGACATTATAGATTCTCGTCGCGTTGTTGCTAGGTGTCTGGGCAGACGCGGTCAGCACGCCACACAGGAACACGATCCACCAGGCTGCTGCATACAAAATCTTGCCGAGTGGAACCTTGTAGAACGTAGGCCCCTTATCCCACTCCCGATCGAATGATTCTTGCGATGACACGGTTGCCTCCAGCGCAACTCGGCCTGTCACAGCAAAAAAAAGGGGGCGCACTTACTCGCGCCCCAGATCAGGCACGTGGGTGCCGGGAAAGGAACGCTTTCAGCGCACCCCTTTCGGGGCGCGCTTCCAACGCCATCCTTTCCAACGAAATTCCCACGTTTCGATCTGGACAGCAGCCGAAGCTACGCGAAATGAATTATTGTTTTGTTACTGGATAATCTGCGTCGTTGTTTCCTCCAAACGCCCGCGAGTGTAGTCCCATGTCAGGACGTGAATCAAGCGCTCAAAAGCTCAAGACGGCACGATGCAATCAGGGGAATCGTTCGAGGGGGAATTGACGGCGCGGCTGACGGGATAGAACTCCATCAACTCGGGCTGATACGGTTTCAGCAACGGGAGCAACTGTTCGGGCTCCTGGATCTTCGGGTCAAGCCAGATGGATTCGGCTTCCTTCGTCAAAATCACCGGCATCCGATCGTGCACCCCCTTGAGCAGTTCGTTGGCCTCGGTGGTGATGATGGTGCAGGACTTCACTTCTTCGCCATCGGGTGAGGTCCATGTTTCCCACAGCCCGGCGAATGCAAATGGCTCACGGCACTTCAATACGATGTGGACCGGTTGCTTCACCTTGCCCAGTTTCTGCCACTCGTAGAAACCGTCGGCGGGGATGATGCAACGGCGTTTCTTCAATGCGGCTCGGAAGGATGGCTTCTCGGCAAGGGTTTCTGCCCTGGCATTGATCATCCGGTTGCCGACGGATGGATCTTTCGCCCACGAAGGAATCAGCCCCCATCGCATCTGTTTCAGGTAGCGTTGACCATCATCCCCGACGACGATCACGGATTGCGTGGGGGCGATGTTATAGCGCGGTTTGATGGACAGCCAGTCCGCTGGCGGCGCGGGCGCATTGAAACGATCCGCGATTGCTTCAATATCTCTCGAGAGGGTGAAGCGGCCACACATACACTATGAATTGTGACCGAGTTCTCGGCAGTTTCAAGTCTTGAGGCCAGAAGAATGGTGATGCTGATCCACGAATCCCTACCCACGAGGCGCTAAATCGGTGAGGGATAAAGCGCCCGTGGGCTTCCCCGACAGGTCCCTGAAGCCTTTTGGTGAGGTCAGGCTAGGAGAAGCGCTATAGGGACCGTCGACTTTCGAGATTACCGATTGTAGCCGGAGGTTGTCAAGACGCTGCTATACGCTCTTCGCCAGATTCGAGATTGACACGCTGCCAGCCCAAGGATTAGAAAGGTTCACCCTGTTTGTGCGTCGCTTTGTTGCGAGAGCGAGGCAGTCGTTATTGGTGAGGATATGGGAAACGACCACACAGGGGTTCTCTACAGGCTTCATCTTTGTAAGCCAAGATCCACCCCGTTTGCGGTGTCCCTTTTCAATCTGTCAGCGCGAATTCCCATCACGAACGATACCAACTGAAAGAAACCGAACACCGGTACGAACCAGATCCAAAGGGAAATAGGGAGCCAAGTATGAAATCGACAAAACGAAGCGTATGGATGCTGACGCTTGTCCTTCTGGCCGTGCCGTTGGCGGTCGAAGCGCAGACCTATACTTTCATCGATCTCGCTCCTAGCGGGTTCACCTACTCGTTTGGCACCGGCATTTCAGGCAGCCAGCAGGTTGGATACGGATACGGCCCAGACGGCAACTACCAGGCGCTTCTGTGGTCCGGTACTGCGACCAGCGCCTTGAACATCAACCCCAGCGGGTACACTAGGTCGTGGGCTTACGGCATTTCAGGCGGCCAACAGGTCGGATACGGATGGAATGGGAGCAACTACCACGCGCTGATGTGGTCTGGCACTTCAGCCAGCGCAGTGGATCTCAACCCGAGCGGGTGCACCAGGTCGTACGCATTCGGCATTTCAGGCGGCCAACAGGTCGGCTACGGCACGGCCACGAACTACAGCACCCACGCACTGTTATGGTCCGGTACGGCTGCCAGCGCAGTGGACCTCACCCCGGGCGGGTTTACCTACTCGCAAGCCAGAGGCATTTCCGGCGGCCAGCAGGTCGGATACGGATTCGGTCCGTCCTCGGGCGGCAACATCCACGCGTTGTTGTGGTCCGGCACGACGGCAAGCGCCGTGGACCTCAATCCCAGCGGCTTCACAAACTCGCTCGCCTTCAGCATTTCCAGCGGCCAGCAGGTCGGCGAAGGATCTGGCTCGGCCACGGGAAACAACACCCACGCGCTGCTGTGGACCGGCACCGCCGCCAGTGCAGTTGACCTCAATCCTAGCGGGTTCGCTAGGTCATGGGCCGCCGGGGTTTACGACGGCCACCAAGTCGGCTGGGGGTACGGGCCGTCTACGGGCAACAACAGCAACGCGATGTTGTGGTCTGGGACAGCGGCCAGCGCCGTGGATCTCCAGAACTTCCTTCCGTCGAACTTCACCTCTTCCGCGGCAGGCGGAATTGATGCCAATGGCAACATTATTGGGGAAGCGTTTAATGCTTTCACAGGCAACTGGGACGCGATTCTCTGGGTGGCCGTTCCCGAACCCGCCACGGTCTGGCTGCTCGCGCTGGGGGGCCTGCTGGTGCTGTGCCGCCTTAGGAACCATAGATGAGATCGACAAAACGAATCATTTGGATGCTGGCGCTGGCGCTTGTTACCGCGCCCTTGGTGGCTGAAGCGCAGACTTACACTTTCGTTGATCTCAATCCCAGCGGGTTCAGTTCGTCGCAAGCCTGGGGTTTTTCCGGTGGCCAACAGGTCGGCTACGGATTCAGTCAGGCCACGGGAGGCTACCACGCGCTGTTGTGGTCCGGCACTGCGGCCAGCGCGGTGGACTTAACCCCCAGCCAGTTCACCCAGTCAGAAGCCTATGGCATTTCCGGTGGCCAGCAGATCGGCGTAGGATGGGGTACGGACAACATCAACCATGCCCTGTTGTGGTCCGGCACCGCGGCCAGCGCCGTAGACCTGACTCCCAGCGGGTTCAGTTCGTCGCAAGCCTGGGGCATTTCCGGTGGCCAGCAGGTCGGCTACGGAAATCTATTACAGGTCGGCACCCATGCGCTGTTGTGGTACGGCACGGCGACCAGCGCCATGGACCTCAACCCCAGCGGGTTCAGTACTTCGTACGCCTACGGTACCTCCGGCGGCCAGCAGGTCGGCTGGGGAAGTACCTATAGTCTCTCCAACCACGCACTGCTGTGGTCCGGCACCGCGGCCAGCGCCGTAGATCTCAACCCCAGCGGGTTCAGTACTTCGTACGCTTACGGCACCTCCGGCAGCCAGCAGGTCGGTTACGGATACGGCAAGGGCGGCAGCGGCCACGCACTGCTGTGGTCCGGCACGGCGGCCAGCGCGGTAGACCTCAACCCCAGCGGGTTCACATCCTCGTATGGTCAGGACATTTCCGGTGGTCAGCAAGTCGGCTACGGCCTCAAGGGCAGTTACTATCATGGGCTGTTGTGGTCCGGCGCGGCAGCAAGCGCCGTGGACCTACAAGACTTTCTTCCGTCGTACTACCTGGATTCCGCGGCGTGGGGCATTGATGCCAATGGCAACATCGTTGGAGAAGCATACAATAGTTCCACGCAACTTTACCACGCGATCATCTGGGTGCCTGTTCCCGAACCTGCCACGCTCTGGCTGCTCGCGCTCGGTCTGGGCGTTCTGGTCATGGCTCGGGGGTCGCGGTCGCCGAAGAACGGCAAGAAAAGTCACCTCGAGTTACTGCGGGATGCGGAGGCCTAGATAGGAAAGTCATAATGAACAAGCAACCGATCAGGCTTTTTGATTACTGGCAGGAGACCATTGACGCATTGACCCGCGAGGGCCTGCTGCTGTGCAGCGTGGATTCAGGCGGAAAGCCCAATGTGATGACCATCGGCTGGTTGACGGGCGGTTCCGTATGGAGCAAGCCGATCCTGACGATCTTGGTCCGCCCCAGCCGTTTCACCCACAGCCGCCTGGATCAGGTCGGCGAGTTTACGGTCAATGTGCTGCCCGCCGCGTTCGCCGAGTCGCTCCAGCATTGCGGCACCGCCTCGGGACGCGACGGCGACAAATTCGCCCACACCAGGTTGACGACTGTGGCAGCCCAGAAAGTCCGCGTGCCCGTCATCGACCAGGCTGTGGTGCATTACGAGTGCCGGGTCGTGCATACCAACGAGGTGATCCCGGCAAACCTGGCGGCGGACATCAAGGCTTCGGCCTATCCCAACGGCGACTTCCACCGCATCTACTTCGGAGAGGTCTTGGCCGCCTACGCCGCGCCCGACGCACGCGAAAAGTTGCGTCGCCCGCTCCTTTAGGTTGACTCCAGTTGGGAGGCGCGAGAATGTAGCCGCCATGAAGTGTTCACATTGCGGTAGCGAGATGCAGATTGAAAAGCCCATGTCGCACGCCCGCTTCAAGGAGCACCTCCCCGATGGCAGCACCGTTTTCAGGACCACTTACATCCAGCGCAATTCGTCCTGTCCAGGGTGTGGCATCGGCTTGCTTGAGTCCACCTGCGCTCCCAATGAACAAACCGCCAACTATTTTGGGGTCGCACTTGAGCCCGTTGCAGCCGCGCACTGAATCTGGTATCGGGCGGCGGTCGCTGAATTCTCCTTGCACGCCAGAATCGCCTTTGGCATTCTCGCTTTAGTCGCATAGGAGGCCGACAAAGCCTCCGGCCCTCGCCGCCGCTCCTCACCCGAGCAATCGAGGCGAGGGCTTTTGTCCTGTTCGCCGTGGAACGCTTTCGGTTTGACCCGCTCCCCTGTTCGTCGCATCATCCCGCCCTCATGAAGGCAACTCCCCTCGCTTCCCTGCTTGTCCTTTTATCCATCGTCTCGCTGTTCGCCGCCGATCCGATCCTGCCCGATTCGCACCTAACACCCGGCGCAACCGTGAGCGTATCCATTGACACACTTTGCGTGCCCCACTACACGGAGACCGTTCGCCATGTGACTGCCTCGACGAAAAGAAAAGTGTTCCAGGAATACGGAATCAATCCGACAAATTCCGCCAACTATGAGGTCGATCACTTGATTTCACTGGAATTGGGCGGAAGCAACGACATCAAGAATTTGTGGCCCGAGTCCTACAGAACAAAACCATGGAACGCCCGCAGGAAAGATGTGCTGGAGAATCGGCTGCACCATCTTGTTTGCGAGCGGATGATTACGCTGGAGGAGGCACAGGCTGCAATCGCCACCAACTGGATCACCGCGTATCAGAAATATGTGGGGAAGAAGTAGGATTCCCTAATCCTAAACCAGCAGCCGACGAAGAACTGCCATCGCCTGCCCGTAGATCCCTGGCTGCTTGCTCTCCCGCGGACCGGCGACATTCAGGATGCGGATTCGGTACTGCTCAATCCATAGGCGAATCATTTCGGTTGAAGGCGCGGTTGCCAGATCAACAACCAAGCAGGGGCGGTCGTGCTTCTTGGCAAACTTCGCGGTCAGCGCCGTGCCACCGGAAACCGGTCCGACCGTAAAAATGAGCGTCCCTTGCGAGTCGCGAACATTCCATTCCGTGCGTTGCCGGTAGTCGGCGGATGGGGTTTCCTTCAAGGGATACTTGTCGGGGATGACACCGTCCTCGGCCTTCCTCCCCTTTGGACACCAGCCGCCGCAGGGCAAGCCGAGTTCCAATGCTACCTCTAACGCAGCACGGTCAACGCCGGTCTGGCCACCCGACTGGATTTTGAGGTTCATTCGAGGTCTATTACTAGGCCGGTCGGCCTGAAGAGTTCCAGTTGCCCGCGCTCAACCAGAATCACCTCGCCGGTCCCACAGATGTCGCCATTCTCATCTTCGCCAGTCGCCTGGAGGATCGCCTGTTTTTCGTCTGCTCCCCAGAAGACGAAGTGGCCGGGATTGAGGGAATCGAGCGGGCGCTTCAGTTCAATAACTAACCCGCGGGGGAACGGAACGCCCGCCACTTCCTCGTCGACACGAAGGCTGATCTGTTTGCCACCTTCCCACCGGGCATCGAGGAAGTTCCGACCGGAATAGACACTGGCACCGGACTTCTCGCATAGCGCCTTCCAGTGGGCGATCACTGAATGCTGGCTCATACGCACGGGAGTCTACCAAAACCCATCAACGGATCACGATCAATCAGTCCGCAAAGCCAACCATAAGAATGATCATACCGCTGGGTAAATCTCCTGTGGTGGACAAAGGACAATCAATCCCCAGTCCCGCCTTGATTGCCGCGATTATTGCTCCGACCTTTGGATGATAGCCGATCAAGTGTTCTCCAGTCTTTGGGTCTAAAACAGGAGGAGATGGTTGAAAAACATCTTTGGGAGACACCTGCACTGCAATGCTTGGCACGCGCCCCGCGGCCATTCCCCATTGGGATGTGACATGCCAACCGGAATCTGCAAAGATCTTGGCTAGTTTGTCTGCAAAATCCGAACTCTCCTGGTTTCCGATTCTGGCAGAAATCGTGATTGTTGAACCGGTAAAAGGCTCCAGAATTGACTTCATTCTCTCCGCCTGCTCGGGCGGTATGGTGCGCTTTGTGAGCCCCCTATTCACCGTGATGTTCTGGGTCGCATTCGGGCTATCGTTTATCACTCCAACCGTTGCGTTCGGAGAGTCGCGCACTGTAACGGATTTCGCAGTTGATGGGTGGTCAAATGCCTTGTTGATGATTGCGACGGTGATCGTGGCACCGGCGATGATGAATGCGGACACAATGCCTACCGACCTCCAGTTGATTGGCTTTTTCGGACACCTTTCGCTCATCCGTAAAAGATTACCAAACCCTGCCACAATTCACGATCCAAAGCGGGTCTCTTGCTCGTAGGTTTGCGTGGGGCAGCCTCCGAGTAACGGACAGGAATCGCCGCGCACGGAATGCGACCGGCACTCCTGCTCCCACCTGCTCGCCGACGGCATCGACCGGCTGCTCCTTCTCCTTGAGAGCCAGTCCAATCAAGGGATCCAGAACGATTTTCGCCGGTCAGACGCTCTCGGCTTGCATTCATCCAACGGAGCCCTACTATTCCCGAGCGCATTTCACCGCAGAGTGACTGCGCGTGCAGCAAGGAGGCGTAGTGTCGTCGGTCGTCGAGAGATTCAAGTCGGCTGAAGGTTCCGTCGAGTTGTTCGCGTTGGAAGGGCAACCCGCCGTCGAACTGCTTTCCTCCAACCCACTCGCAGGGTTCTGCCTCGCCCGGAACGACATCTTCCACAAGCCGGTGATCCAATGGCCGCTCGCCGCCGCCCGCACCTTTATGCTGAAACCACAGCGCGAGATCCTCGGCTGGCTCGGCTTCAGACCGGAAACCGAGTCCGTGGCGAAGATCGGCCGCAAATGCGTGCCGGAATCGATGAGCCTTGACCGCTGTCTTCATCTGCGCCGCGTGCTGGTCGATCCCGAGACGAGGGCAACGCTGGCGCACCTTCGCCGCATCAACGCCGGTGTCATTGGGCTGATCTCATCCCGAGAACTGCAGGCGTTGGTCACCCCGCAACTGCTCAACGCCGTTGCCGACAGCGATGACGAACTGACCCGCGCCGAGACCGCAACCCTGTTGAGGGACAGCCTGAAGATGCGGTCGATGTTGCGTCGCAAGGATGCTCTACGGCCGTTTCACTCCCGCCAGCGCATCATTGAGGTACACGATGCCCTGGCATTCGAGGTGAACAGCCGAGGTGGCACGCGGTTCTCCCGTCAGGCGTTTCCACCGCCGCCGATTCCAGGGCGCTACAAGCCGGGTGAAGAGATCGCGCCGGTCCGCAACCCCGAAGCACTGCAGGCACTTGGGCGGGAACAGCACAACTGTGTCGCGTCCTACGAGAAGCGGATCCTGGACGGGTCGGTCTATGTTTACCGCGTCAGTGTCAGCGGCGAGGTCAGCACCCTGTCGCTCGTCAAGGACCGCGCCGGGTGTTGCGTCATTGAAGAACTGAAGACCTCGTGCAACCGGCCGGTTTCGCAACTGACACGGTTCGTCGTCAACCGCTGGTTCGAGGCGGCTCGGGCGGGTCGTCGGTCAGTGCCGCGCCGGTCGCATTCGCGCAACCGACCGCTCGCGACGGCACCGTTGGCGGCTGGCGCATCAGGCGGGGTGCAAATCAGCGCCGTGCCGGACCTGGAAACCTTGGCAAATCTGCTTGCGAACGATGCGACTGTCGACTTCTTCCTGCATCGCGCCCGCGGTGGCCGGGAGCATCTCTACCAGGCGGTCAGTGCGCGGGGATCCCATTTGGTGTCCATCGAGCGCAACCGCACCGGCTACCGGCTGAAGGAAGTGTGCGGGGCTGGCGGAGGCGTGGTCGGCGGCGATGTGTTGGTCGCGGTGTCCGATTGGCTGGGGCGAGCGCAGGGCAAGTATCGGTAGCCCGCTCCTACTTGTGCTTTCGCTTGGGGGCAAGGCTACGGTACTTGATGGGTCGCCCGACGCGGTCATCCTTCTGCGTTATCCCTTTCTTCGCGTCCGCAAACTTGGGTTTCGCCTTGTTTAGGCTCCGCAAATAGAATGGAAGCATCCTGATCATCAGGGCTTCAACATCAGCCCGTAATCTACCGTCTGGTATGGTGAACCACGAGAAATGATCCCAGTATTCCCCCTTGCTCTCACTTCGATGGTGGTGACCAATACGGCTGTGGAGGTTGCCCTTCCCGATATAGATGGGCATCGAGCCATCGCAAAGTACATAGACTCCAACGCGGTTCTCCAGTTCCTTGATGTTCTTCAGGTTTCTAGCCCAAAGCCGACCATATTCGCTCACCAGCGTCGGGGGCTTCGTTTGCGTCGGTTTCCTTTTGGGATTCATAATCGCCATCTTGCCGCCGACGGCGGTGGTCGTCAAGGATGCAGCCACGAGCCGCGCTTCGCCGATGCGAGGCAAGTGTCAACCGGCTGACGCAAGGCAGATGAAGAAGCAATCAGCCGCCGCATCACCGCGCACTGAATGCGTCGGGCGCACCCGCCCCGACCAGGTCGCCGACGGCATCGACCGGCTGCTCCCGCTTCTCGGTCTCCACATCGTCGTCGCCCGCGCCCGCTGCCACCGGCCAAATCTTGAAGCCGCCCTGCAACGAATCGACTTCCCAGGTTCCAGCGATGCCTTTTCCCTGTCGGGAGCCGGTATAGAAAACATCGTGCGCGGCGACATAGGTTTTCGTCCAATGGCACTCCCCGCTGGCCTCGTATTGTCCACTGATGATGAACGCGCCAACCCGATCACTGCCCTCACCGGTGATTCGACCGTTGCCGAACTCCAGACAGAGATTCCGAGTCAAGACTGGCAGATCGTCGATGTCGTCCTCGATGTGTGCTCCGGTTCCAAGGAGGCCAAGGAGCGGGCCGGTCTGGATCGCGTCTTCACAATGGCGCATCAGAAGCGTTTCGATGTGTTGCTGATCTGGAGCCTCGACCGGTTCAGTCGCGAAGGATCTCGTGCGACCATAACCTATTTGACTCGGCTGGAGCAATTAGGCGTTGGCTTTCACTCGTTCACGGAACCCTATTTGTCGACGCTGGGTCCGTTCGCTGACAGCATCATCGCACTCCTCGCCGCTTTGGCAAAGCAGGAGCGGTTGCGGATCGGGGAGCGTACGCGGGCGGGATTGGCGCGGGCGAAAGCGAACGGCAAGCGGTTGGGGCGGCCGAAGACTGCACCGGACCGGATTGACGAAGCGAAGCAACTGCGGGCGGAGAAACTGTCCTTCGGTGAAATTGGGAAGCGGTTGGGGATCAGCCGCGCCCGGGCGTTTCAACTCTGCACCAATTGATCAAATGAAGGCGGATGGGTTGGCCTCAAACTGATCGGCGGCGGGCTGTGGCTGTGCGGAGGACAACCAGGGGGACAAGTCCGATGATGATCAGAATCGCCGCAGAAGGCTCTGGCACCAGCGTTAACAGATAGGAATCACCGTTGGAGGCATCGGCAAGAATCTGGCTGGAATCATTGATCTGCAGTGCGGATGTAAGAGTCAAACCCAAGGACGGGTCGATGAAGAGGTTTAGATCGCGCATTCCGTTCGTAGCATCGTAGATAAATGCGTGTTGCAGCCCGTTCGTTGTGTCAGAACTGCCAACGATTTGTCCCAAGTCGTTGACGCTATTGGCCTGACTTCCGAAGCCCGTACTGATTCCAAGAATCCCCAAATCAGAGATGGTGCCGTTATTCCAAACCACGGCATGATAGTAGTTCCCGAGGCTGTCGGCTCCCGCTTTTCCAACGATCACCCCGGCGTCATTGACAGAGTATGCCTCACTAACGAAGGTGCTGGGGAAGTTGGTTAGTGGTTTCATGCCGGTAGCGGTGGTATACACAAACGCAAAGTTGCCAGACATGCCGACAACGGTTCCTGCACTGTTGAGGTCATTCGCAATGCTGAAGCCCCCATGGTGGGGAAGGACTCCGAGGTTATGAACGGTTCCACCTTGCCATGAGGTTGCATAGTACGGGAAACTGCCTTGGGCGATAACCGTGTAACCAACTGCCTCGCCAGAGTTGTTGATCGCAAGGGCGTAATTTTGGTAGATCGAAAATGAGCCCATGTCCGTGACCGTGCCATTGTAGTACATAGCAGGGCGCAAAACATCTCCGTTGTAAGAATAGCCAACGACTTGGCCAAGATCGTTGATACCGTCGGCAAAACTGGTCGAGCCGAGGGTTCCCAGATAGGACCGAGTGCCGTTGCTCCATAAGAAGGCTTGATAGCCTGAAGTGGTGCCGCAGACTTGGCCCAGGTTGTTCAGCCCCATCCCATAGATTCCCGTCGGACCGATGTCTGTAAGGCTGTAAGTTTGGCCCCTTGTATTGGAAGAGAGGAGTAAACTGGCTACACAAAGGGGAAAGAAAATTCTTCTCACTTTAGCAAACCTCCCAACCGAGATGACCTCACGAATCGTTGATACATTTTATACGGGAACAGGTAACTAAGAGTCAAGTCGGAAGTTGCTGAATGTCGCGTTGATGAGTGTCTCATAGCCGCCTGCGTCCAGATCCAAGTTTTGCCATGGGCCGCATTGGATCGGATTCAGGAAGCGCGGAGACTGCAGGTGCAAGAGACTCTGCTTCGGCCAGATTGGGAAGCGACTGGGAATCAGCCGCGCGCGGGTGTTTCAGTTGGCGAGCACGGAATGCTGATCGCTTCGTCGGGCCGCTGCTCACTGACTCATAGGCGCTTTAAGAGTTTCTCTGCGGATACGCGACAGATTCCGCCATAGTCGATACCAGAAGAACGGCACAAATACTGTATAGTCGAGAGCCGACACAAGAAGAAGGCCAACGACTGTAACCAAGGTGACGGGCAGGTTTCGCCAAGCGCCAGCCCTGTACACTTCGCCGATGGAGAAAATGCGAATCCACGGAAGACAATTATTGTAAGGGCCAACGGCAGCCCCGCACTCTGGGCAAAACCAAGAGCCTGGCAACTGCGGCGTGATGCACCTGTGGCAAACCAGGACGGCATCAGGCTGGCGAACTGCAAGGTCAATGTCCGCGTCCCACGGGTCCGGCTCCGTGTGGATACTGCCAACCAACCTGGCAAAACAGACGATCACCAAGAACACGCTCACGAGGACCACGAGCACCGCTTCTGATGTCATTGGAGTCGCCACGGCAACCCCATTACACCTCTGATAGAACCGCAGGGAAAGCACAAAAGGAGCGGCTATGTCGACCGCGCTTTCGAGACGGCGCTGGCGAACGGAGCGATGGTGTGACGCCACTCACCTTCCATAGAGTAACTTTCCGGTCGTAATCACAGCCAACAAAAGAACCGATGCAATGAGCGCACCTGTCTCCACCTTACCGCCCGAAGCGCCCAAGCCAAAATAAGGTCCTTGGCGATGCCACAACCAGAAACCACATGCCACCCCGACTACGCCAACGGCAATCAGCACGCCCTGCGGCATGCCGAGAAGCATCATATTCCCTGGATCAGCCACGCGATAAAAAGAACCGCCAACCAGATAAACGCCGTTCGCTACGAGACAGAAGCCAGCGAAGAAGCGCCAGAGAAACAAGTACGACAAACGCCATTGAACAGCCAATGCCCATCCCAGCAATGGTATGACCGAACCAAGAACCGGCCCTGCCCAGACAACAACCAGTGGGTGCGGATCGAGGGTCACCTCCGTTCGGGAAAATGCCAAAGGATGAAGTACAACCTTCTCTACCACTCCCCCTGTCGCCAATGCGGCAAGCACATGCCCGCACTCGTGAACCGCCTGCATCGCAAGCCATGAGAAGGCGAGGAAGGTTGTCACGAGAATGATTTGTCTTATGCGTGCCATGTGTCCTGCATCGAACGATAAAAGCGAGCGGCGCAGACGCTAGCGTCAATGCTTCGGAGCGGATGGCATCGGCGACCGCCATCGCCGAGCCATAAACAGGACACCCAGACCCAGCGCGACCAGCCAGACTGTGGTGGGTTCGGGAACCAATACCCAGAGGATCGCGTCCGTGGAATTCGTGGAATTGTTATGCGCCCATCCTACAATATCGCCATTGCCGTCAATGCCGGTCGCGACAGAATGATTGTACATCGAAGGCAGAAAGTTATTTAGGTCCACGGCGCTGGTCGCCGTGCCGGACCACACCAAGGCGTGGTTGTTGTTGCCTGTGGACGGGCCGTATCCGTCGCCGACCTGCAGGCCGCCGGAAATGCCGAACGCCTCCGAGAAAGTGAACCCGCTTGGGTTGAGGTCCACGACACTGGCCGCCGTGCCGGACCATAGCAATGCGTGATATTGGTTGCCGGTGGCTGTGCCGTATCCGGAGCCAACCTGCTGGCCGCCGGATACGCCGTAGGCATAAGAGTGTGCAAAGCCGGTGGGGTTGAGGTTTACCGCACTAGCCGCCGTGCCGGACCACAACATGGCGAAGCCGTTGCCGCTCGAGTTGTATGCGTTGCCGACTTGCTGGTCGCCAGAAGTGGCCCATGCTAGCGAGTATTGAAACCCGCTGGGATTGAGGTTCACCGCGCTGGCCGCTGTGCCGGACCACAACATGGCGTGGCCATAGCCACTCACATTGAATGCGCGGCCAACTTGCTGGCCGCCGGAAATGCCGAAGCCATCCGAGTAAGTAAACCCGGTGGGGTTTAGATCCACGGCACTGGCCGCCGTGCCGGACCACAACATCGCATGGTCGTGGCCAGAGCCACCCCCGTTTTCCGCGTAGCCGACCTCCTGGCCTCCGGAAATAGCGTAGGCCCGCGACCCTCCCCATCCGGTGGGGTTGAGGTCCACGGCGCTGGCCGCCGTGCCGGACCACAAAAAGGCGTGCTCACCAGCGTAGCCGACCTGCTGGTAGCCGGAAATGCCCTTGGCATACGATTCCCCGCCGGGCATGAGATCAACGAAGGTGTATGTCTGCGCTTTGGCCACCAAGGGCACGCCCACAAGCGCCAGCCCCAGCATCCAAAGGATTTGTTTTGTCGATGTCATATGTGGCTACCCATGAGGTCTTCCACCCTGACCACCAAGGGGTTTGAGAGCAAATCCGGCTTGGAGATGTGCCTCGGTGTTGCTCGCCAGAAATACAAGGCGAGGTCATCTATCCAGAGCCTGGCTCCAAAGTCAAGATTATAGAGGCTTCCAGGTGCGACTTTGACACCTGGCATCATGAGAGAGGTGGGGGGCGCGGTTTACCTGACCATCTCGTTGGTGTTCACTGACCTCGCATTCGAGGCGGCACTAGCCAACGGCGCGGTGGTGTAACTTCAGGAGCGCACCCTCGCGAGGCAGTTGATGTCTCTAACTCGCGCCCCCCGGTCGTTTGTTGTTGTCGCGACATATAGCAGGCGTATCATCGCCAACAGGAGCAAATACCGATTGCTGAAAAGTAGCGGTGCTCGGCTGACCGGAAGGAGTAGGCAGGCAAATTATGAAGATGACTTTCGGAACGGTGAAGATGACTCGGCAATATGTGGGCGGTCTCATCAGCGGCATTGGCCTCGGAATTCTGACGGAGTATGCTCTTCACGGCATGGGTCGCCCGCTGTTGTTTCTGTGTTCCATGGTGCTGATCGTCCTCGGCGGGCTTTGGCGAGGCAAAGACATTTAGCAGGCTGGCCGACGAGATCATCCGCAACGGCCGGGCAGACCTGGTGCTGCTTGCCCGGGAAATGTTGCGGGACCCCTACTGGCCGTTTCACGCAGCCTAGGCACTGAAGCGGCGGGATGCCGTGCGCCTGCCGTCGCCCTACGACCGTGCCGTGGAGTGAGCCAAAGCATCAAGGACAATGCTGCGGCCGGTTGCGACTTGCTCCGAATTGCCAAGTGCTTCATAATTCGCGGGTGAAGCGGATTTAGCGTAAACGCACTTACGCTTATCCACAAGGTTCGGCGGAAGAATGACGGCAAATCCAAAACAAGGATGGTCCACCCCAGTGAGGGTGATTTGGACGCTGTTGGCGGGGTGCCTCTCGTTCTTGAGCATCTCATTTCTTGCGATGGCGTTTTACCTGTACCGAGTGACCGGGAGAGTGGAGTTTGATCCCATCGTCCACACGGTGATCTGTGGTCTAGCCGCGTTGGGCAGCGTCAAGATCAAGCAACACCCGGAGAAGATCGCGGAATACGAAGCAAGAATTCGCACACTGCTCAAAAGATAGAAGCAAGCCGAACCAGACGATGATCATCTTGGTCGTTCGGCGACGACGCGCAACTCGAAAGATTATTTATGTGGAAATGCCCGAAGTGCAAAGAAGAGTCTGAGGACAACTTTGACAGTTGCTGGAGTTGTGGCACAGCACGCGATGGTGCGCCTCCTTCCGAGCCGTTCACGAAGGTTTCACCAGTTCCTTCAGGCCTGCCGAGCGTATCGAAGAGCGGCGGAGATTCCGTTATGTCACGCTACACGGATGCCTACCGTGTAGCGCGCACCGTTACGGCATTTGGTGTGACCGTGAAGATTGTCGCTATCATCATAGGCGGAGTTATCGCTCTGGCTGGTCTCGTCGCAGCTTCTCAGTCTGGGATATTTGCTCTTGCTGGCATCCTTGTCGCAGCCGTTGTTAGCATTCCGATCTATATTTTGGGTGTTCTCGTTTCCGCTCAGGGCCAGACGCTCAAGGCGACGCTGGATACGGCCGTGTACAGTTCGCCGCTGCTTACCAAAGATCAGATGCGGCAGATCATGTCACTCGACTGATTATGATTCGGATTTCACACGAATTCTTGCCGAATCGGGTAAGGGCGGGTGATTAGTCCGCCGCATTCATTACTGCTCGCGCTGCATGAATGGATTCATGCCGCCCCGCGCCGTGAGCCTGTGGACATTGTCCCCCACCTTCCGCATCCACTGCATCTCCTCCTCGGACAGCGGACCAAGTTCCAGCGTCTTGAGGTTGGCCTCCATCTGTTCGACCGTCGCGGGTCCGGTCAGACAAACATCCACATCGGGATTCGAAAGCACGAAACGGTAGCAGTCCACCGCAGTCGGTGTCCGAAACCCGGTCGGCGTGTACTTCGGATCGATCAGCGTCCCCCAACGAGTGGCGGTGTAGCAGACCACTCCAGCCCTCGGCTCTCCTTGCCGCAGTAGATACGGGAACGCCTCCTTCTCTGCCCCTCGGTGCGCGGCATTGTAGCGCATCATCAACACTTGAAGCCGCAAGTTTCTGGCGAATTGCTGGAACATCGGCCGGTGGTGACCGGACACCGCGATGTGCCGGACCCGGCCCCGCTGTTGCATCTGCAGGGCCGCCTCCATCAGCCGAGGGGACAGTGGCCGGTTTTGACAGCCCAGCAGCAGGATGTCGGCGTAATCTAGCCGCAAGTCGCGCAGCCCCGATTCGATCCTGCGTCGGAGCAGGAGGCCGTAGCGTGAATACGACTGTAGCACCACCACGATCCTGTCCCGATGCAAACTGGCGAGGTGCCGGATGGCCTCGCCCATCCCTGTGCGGCGAAGGCTACCCCAATAGAAGTAGTTGCACCCGTGATCAAACGCCTGTTCGTAGGCACCGGCGGGCGCGCCGAACGAGGAGCCGAGACCCAAGCGGCCCACCGTCAGACCGCTGCGGCCCAGCAGCCTCGGGGTCAAGAAGTTGTTCTGCATCGCCTGCTGGTTCGGTCACCTTTGTGGCTTGAGACGAGCCAGGAAGATGCAGAGTCCCGCGCCGACGAGCAGGAATGTGGACGGCTCAGGAATCACCGTGATGAAGTCGGGCTGCGTGAGGGTATTGAAACCCATCGGGCCGGACACGGTTAGTTGCACGGTGTAGGTGCCGGGAGTTATGTAGGTGTGCAACAGATTGATCGTCGCGCCAGGCATATTGGTTACGACATTGTCGCCGAAGTTCAAGGAATAATTGCTGATGACGCCCGTGGAGGAAGCATCATTGAAAGTAACCGTCAGAGGTGCCAGGCCATTGGTGAGATCGACCGTGAAGTCGGCTACCGGCGGCAGGGCGGGACCGGCACTGGCGTTCGTCAATCCAAAGGTCGTTACAAGAGCCACCACCAACGCGATCAAAGTCGAGTTCTTCATCCCCGCGATCTCCCAATATGTATGCGCGCCGACACGGCGCTTCCCAAGCCGCCAAGCAGTGGCCCCAAACGGGATGACATCCGAAGTTGTGCATCTCTTGTCGGGTGATTTCAAGTCAATTCGCCAGTGGGCAGCCGCTGGCCGTAGGGGAAGGAAATCAAGGCCGGTGTGCTGGCGTGGGGTCGCCCCCACCGTTCTCCAACTGGGGTTTCCAAAGCGGGGGTGATCCCTCGTCGGCTAGGCTGACTGCGCCGCCACGCAGAGGCGGTCGGCCATCTGCTCGATCAAGGTCCGCAGCGCCAACTTCGCGAGCCACTCCGCGGGGATTTGTCGCTCGCCGTAAAAGGCTCCAGCCAACTGCCCGTAAACTGCACCGGTCGTGTCGGCATCGTCCCCGAGATTGACGGCCAGCAGGCAGCCGTCGCGGAAGTTGTCGGTCTTGTGAAATGCCCACAGGGCTGCTTCGAGTGACTTCACGCAATACCCGCTACCCTCGATCTCCGGCGGTTCGCGCCGTAGGAACGAACCGCCCGCGATCTCCGCGATCTCCGTCGTCAACGGATGTTTTTCCCAATAGCCGGAGACGGGCGTGTAGTGCGGTGACAGCAACTGCTTCTTGTCTGCTCCATTCACCGCACCGACTATCAATGCACCGAGGTAGCGGCAAGCATCGACGGCCTCCAGGGCCCCGTGAGTGGTGCGCGAACTCTCGGCGCATTTCTCGATTGCATCCTGCGGCCGCTTGGCGAAGAACAAGGGTACGGGTGCCAGCCGCATGATGCAGCCGTTGCCCGCTGCGCTGGCGCACTCCGAACCGCAATAGGCTTCGCCGGTCTTTTCGAAGCGTCGCAGTGCTTTCGAAATCGTCATGCCAATGTCGAAGCAGGTGCCGGTGCTGCTCAAGTGTCCCTTGCGCCACCAACGCACATAGCGCTCCAGTTGATCGACGGGATCGAAGCCTTTGCGCTCGATGAGGCTTTCGGCCAGACAAAGCGCCATCGAGGTGTCGTCGGTCCACTGGCCAGGTTGCAGGCTGAACGGACCACCGCCGACGATGTCGGTGATGGGTTGGAAGGATCCCGGTGCCTTGAATTCCAGCGTCGTGCCGAGGGCATCGCCTGTCGCGAGCCCCAAGAGCGCACCACGGTAATAATCATTCGCGTTCATCATCCTTGCGGCACCGGTTCATGGGACTTGCGTCCAGTAACCCGCTCGTAAGACCTGCCGAACGGACAGGCTCGGCCCTCGACCCTCTTGACCAGCGCATATGCGATGCCGCGCTGCTTGCGTCGCGCCTGCCGACAGACAGGACAGTTCTCGCAGACTTTGGCGAGGGCTTTTTCGTGGTTGGGTGATCGGGACATCGGCTGGAGTCAGTTTCACGCTTTGCCGATTCAGGGGCAAGGTCAAACAGCGGCAGAGATCGACAGGTCGCTCCCACCATCAGATGCTGTAGGCACCCCACGGTACCCAATCTCCAACTGGGGTCCCCACGCGGGGATGATCCCTCGCGGGCTTGCTCCCGCCACTCTTCAGGCAGCCGACACCTGCGTCACCTCGACTTCGTCATCACTCAAGAGAACTGCGACCGTCATCGGGCGGCAGCAGATCAGGTCGCTGACTGGCTGAACGAGTCGCGTGCCAGATGGCACCGCATATGCTAAATCAAGAATCCTTCCTCTAGTGAAGCCTAGAGCCAGCCTCATCCTGGCTCACTCCAACCCTCGCCCCGACCGGCGGAGGGTCTTTTCGCCTTTTTCGCCGCCCGACCGCAGGCCCGCTTGACACACACGCCCCGTCGCTGGCATTCTCAAGACGGTCGCATTTGGAGGCTGACCTCACCGGCCTTCCAGCCCTCGCCACGCCTCTCCTAACGGGCGAGGGTCTGTCTCGACCGAGAGCCTGCTTGACGCGCCGTCGTGCCTGGTGTTGGATCGGTGCCGTCCGGTAAGTTACCCGCAATGGCGGTAAGTGACAAATGAATGTCAGGTCAACCAAAGGAGAGAGCAATGAAGGTACAGATTACAGTCAACAGCAACAAGAACGACACCGAGCCACATCTGATAGTACCAAGTCGATGCTGGCCAGCCGTTGAAAGTGCATTGCAAGATTCAAGATTCAGGTGGGAGAAAAAACCCGGTGCCAAGGGATTTGATGATGTTGCTCTGTTCCCACTTACAGATGAAAAGCAGGATATACAAAACTGCACACACGCAGAGGTTGACAAGTCACTGTCTAAGATGTTCACAATGTGCGGGATACACGCTACCGGAGACAAGGAAAGTCACACTTGGACATTTGATCTCAACAGATTCCTGTCCGGCTATGCTCAGTGGAGAAAGAAGCAGGAGGGTCGTCATCCTGCAACTGGCTGAAATACCGCCCCGCTGCCTTGGCGCAGCCTTCACGCGGCGCGAGAGGCACAGGCCGGGGTGTAGGCGAAGTGGCGGCAGTCCACCTGACGGATTGCGGCGGGGTTTGTCGCGCACGACGACGCGAGCAGCGCAAGGATGGCGATGACCGGTCTCACGGCGTGGCCAACTCGATCAGCCGCTCCAACCGCTCGCAGTCCTCGCAGCCGTCGCGTCCCGCTGGCGCAGTCGGCAGGTCGCAGATCTCCCGCACCCGTCGCAGCAGCGGCTGGATCGTCACGGGCTGTAGATCGATCCGCAGCAACTTCGCCGTGAACCGCATCGTGAAGCCATCGTCCGCGCACACGGAATCGATGTCACCGCCGTCGATGTCGGTCTGCGGTTCGTGGTAGATCAAGCCCAAGCCGCTGACCGGACCGAGGCCGATTCGGTCGGCGATCACGGAATAAGAATTCAGTTGCGTCACATACATCGGATGCAACTCGTCCTGGTGGCCGGTGAATCTCGCGGTCTTGTTGTCGGTTATGAACAGCGATCCGCCCTGGCGACGGAACAGTTCGTCCGGCACCCCGGTCAACAGAATGTCGGTTGCTTCGTCTACGATGCGAAAAACAGAGTGGTGTGGGACGGCAATCGGCTCACCAAGGTTGCCGAATTCGTCGAACCACATTGGTATCCGCCGGTGCCGCTGATAGTGCTGGCTTGTCACTTTCTTGGTGTACGAATCGATGCTCGAGAAGATTCCTGGGAAAATCTGCCAGGGCAGTTTGTCGCCCGTGTGCATCTTCAGCCAGAAACAGCGCGGGCAGAAGTTGGGCAATGCCAGTTGACCGAGATTCTTGCCGGAGATTCGAAGTTGGGTTTGGGGTGTGAGGCGCATGTCGGAATGCTACTGCGCCACCGACGGGCGGGCCAAGGCCATTCGTGCAGAGGCTTGTCGCCTGGCACCGCTCCTCGGTACTGCTCTGAAACAGTGCAACAACAGGCTTGGTTCGACACTGGTCGCACTGTCAGGCCGACGAGCCGCCGGTCATGGCGCTTCCACCCCACCCCAGAGGCCGGGTGGTGTGCTGTAGAGGTCTGTCTGGTCTACGACTTCCGGTCGGCATGAGCCGACCGGACCATGTCGGGAAATTAAACCCCGTAGGACTCTGACCTAATAAACCTTGTCGCACTCCAAGCAGTGTTTTTTGTTTCCGGTCCCTTGAAGACGGTGTTCAGGCTTGATGCGCTTCCCGTCCGGGCAGGTGTCTTTATCGTGATAGACCTCGCGATGCTTCGGCGGATATTCTGGGGTGTCTGTGTGATACGGTGATACTTTTGGCATTGTGATGCTCCTCCTGTTCGAGGAGCCGTATTGGCGCAATTCGCCTTACTAATCAAGCATTTAATACCCCCGTGTAGGCTAGGGGTGTAATCGAATTGCGGGTAACAGAAATCAAGTGGCGGATGCAGTCCGGGGATTTGCTGAATTGCTACTGATTTGCTGAGATGGAGATACTCAAAGAGCATTCGAATACTCCACCCAATCCTGCCAAGGGAGGAGGTTTAGGAGCCTTCCTCTGAACTTCCCTTTTGAGGTATAACCCGAAGTGTGGACATCAGTTTCGAATGCCACTGCTGCGGGCAATCCCTGGTCATCGACTCGGCAGGTGCCAATCTCTCGGTGACATGCCCAAAGTGTGGCCTGAATCTAACGGTTCCCAGCCTGCAGGCGCAGAATCTGACATGGCAGGACATCAGACAGATCGTGCTGGCCCGCGACAATCACCGTTGCGTTTCTTGCGGGGAGGTTTGCCAGCGAGGTGATGCCGACATCCATCACCTCATACCGCGGGACCTTGGTGGACCGGACGAGCCGTCCAATCTCGTGACTCTGTGCGACGGGTGTCACGGCGCGCATCACCCGAATCTGCAGGTGTCATTGTCGCGCCGGTTCATCGAACGGTGGGCGCTGCGGCTCGCCAGGTGGCTTGATCGGCAACGCGAACTGCCGGAGGCCACGCCGAATTTGGGAGGTGCCCTCCGACTGCTGGGACTGGAGAAGTTTCGGGAGAACCAACTTGAAGTTGTGTTGGCCGCTCTCAAGGGCGAATCCGTTCTGCTTGTGAGTCCGACGGGCTCCGGCAAGACCCTCTGCTTCCAACTGCCCACCCTGTTGCGCTCTGGAACTGCGTTCATCATCTCTCCGTTGAAGGCCTTGATGAGTGATCAGGTGTCGAGTTTGCAGCGCAAGAAGATTCCCTGTTCGTTCATCAATAGCGATCTGGGTCCGGACGAGAAGCGGCTACGGTATGAGTTGCTCGAACAGCGGGCGCTCAAATTCTTCTACTGCACACCGGAGCGCTTCGACACAACAATGGTGCGCGCCGAGGAGGTGAAGCGAGTCTCCTGCGCCAAGCCAAATTACCTCGTCATCGACGAAGCCCACTGCATTGACCGCTGGGGTGGAGATTTTCGCCCCAATTACAGCCGGTTGGGAGCCGTCAAGCAGTTGCTCGGCAATCCACCGGTGCTGGCATTCACGGCGACGGCTGGCATCAAGTCGCAAAAGCGCATCTTGGAATCCCTGGGTATACCGCAGGCGCGGGTGGTCGTCAGCGGCGTCGACCGTCCCAACATCGCCTTGCTGCGGCTCCCCGTCGAGCAGGACGGACAACGGTTTCAAGCCATCAAGTCCATGTGCGATATGATGTCGCCAGGCAGGGCGATGATCTTCGTGCCGACGGTCAAAGTAGGGGAGCATCTGCAGGAGGGCCTCAAATTCATGGGGCTGGGCGTGCCTTTTTTTCATTCCAAGCACGGAACCCCCAACGACCGTGACATGCTGCTGGGTCAGTTCACGGGTCGTATTCAGCCAGCGGTGCCGATCATAATTTGCACGAATGCGTTCGGCATGGGTCTGGATGTGCCAGATGTGCGGCTGGTGGTGCATTGGCAACATCCCGCTTCAGTGGAGGATTATCTCCAGGAGTTCGGCCGCGCCGGACGCGATGGAAAGCAATCCTTGGCGGTTTTGTTCACCAACGACAAGAAGGACATGGGACTCATGGAGTTCATGGCAAAATTGACCGTTCAGGGAGCCGAACTGGACAACACGCAGAAGGAAGCGGTACTCAACGGGAAACTTTCACAGATTCGGGACATCCATACTCTGGCAACGGCTCGAAACCGTTGTCTGCGGCGGGAAATTATCCGCTATTTCCAGGAGGACAAACCTGTGCCCCGAAAGTCCCTGGCTCTCCGGATTGTTCAGTGGCTTTATTCAACGAAAGAAAAACCAGCCAAGTCAAGGAACTGTTGTGATCAATGCGATTCCGTCACGCTGGACAATTATCCTGGTTGGGTGAAATCCGTCTTCAGTCGCCGATGATTGAGACGGTGGGTGAATGGCAAACGCCTGGGACGACCACGGATGGCGGGCCCACACATCGCGGCGGCGAAGCAACTGCGAGTGACAGGATTATCAACCTGATTGGGAAGCGCCTCGGTTGCGGCCGAGTGTGGGCTTACCAGATGGTGAATTCGAAGACCTGACATCGCCCCATTGCGGTATAATGGGAATCGACATGCGCTATTCCGAGGAAGTCGCCAAGGTCGTGATTGAGAGCCTGCTCCCAGGGTTCCGAATGCAGTATCACGCCGACCAGCACGACGGCCCGCCGGACTTCGACCTCCATTCCCTCAACGGACTGCGGCGCGGGATTGTCGAGGTAACCAAATCTGTGGATCGACCTTGGCTTGAGACATACGAGGCGATCAAGCGGAAGAGGAGCATTCCTGCCCAAAAGTGCCGTAAGAACTGGGTCGTGCACCTCATGGTGAACCCTAACCTGAAGGACACCGGTGGCTTTGACGATGCCTTGGCGGTACTTGAGGAGAACGGCTGGAGCCAGTTCCCCATCCAGTGTGACGACTGGCGGGCGACCGAGCGGGTCTATGACACGATGCAGGGCTTGAAGATCGGCGTTGCTTGGGCCTTCGATCCGTCCGATGGCAAGCCGAGAATCAGTTTCTTGTCTCCCGGCAGGGGCGGCAGCGTCTCATACGAGGCCTTCGAATGCGCCATTGCCACCGAAGCCAATAAACCCGACAACCTGCGGAAACTGTCCCTGGGAGGCCATCCCGAACGGCACCTGTTCGTCCTGCTTACACCGCTCAATATCTTGCCCTGGCGCTTGGTCATCCGTTCAATTCCATCGAAGGGGGTCAACCATCCTCGGGACATGGTCTCGAGTCCTCCGCGGGGAACGACATCTATACCGCGTGAGATCACGCATGTCTGGGCGGCGGCGATAGCGGATTCAGGAGACGAGGCCGTCGTATGGAGGGCGGAGAACGGAAGCGGCTGGGAGAATCTCGGCAGCGTGGCGATTCCAATCCGGCCGTTGGACGGCGATTAGCATGCAACCCTCGGACAGACTGGTCCGCAGCGCCGAGGGCCGCAAGTGACCCCACGCGGCCGCGTGTGGGCTTACCAACTTGCGACTTCAACTGCCCGACTCTGCAGAGATGATCTTTCCCAAAGGAGGAGACTCATCTGCCCCAGAAATAACAGCGTTCTCAAACCACTGTTCGAGCGCCTTGTCGGTCGTGATGTCTTTGAATTTGTCTGCACTCAACAAATGGATGATGCAACTCTGGGTGATTATGCGGAGCAAAGACAGGTCAGCCTCTGGTACCTGCATTTTGCCTGAATGAGCCATCTTTGATCGCATCTCGTAGAGGTGATTGACGCGGTCGCGAGTTCTCGCTCTACCATCAGGGTTTCGCCCCAGTAGGTGTGCCGCCCGCAGACGCAACTTGTACGCTAGTTGTTCGTGATGCTTGCCACCCAGCAAAAGTGTCTCAAGCGCTATTGCGTAAAAGAGAAAACTGTTCTCCCTTGTTTCCGTCGAGGCACCTTTGCCAGCCCACTTCACAGCCGTCAGTAGCCGATCCCGAAACTCAATCTCTCCTTCATCACGAAGAAGAGCGCAAACCTTGTTTAGCGCCTCCTTGACTGGGGCGTCGCGGTCGAACTTCTTCAAGTCGAATGGCAAGGAAGAGCGGTGCTCCGAATCGTACGCGCTAAAATATAGTTTGGGCGATTCTGTCAGCGCCAACTCAACAACGCTGTAGGAAGGGAGACTCTTGCTGATACAAACCACGGGTAAGAGATCTGTCGGAAAGACGAGAGACGCGAAAAAATTCAGGACCGAGATTGTCGTTTGAAGTTCGCCGTCGGCAAGTTGCCTCGCTGCTGTATCGTCGCCCGCCTTTACCGAAATACGACAAAGAGTCTGTTTGGAGAACTCGTCGGGCCAGTAGTCGGATAGCGAGGAAGAGGGCAACGGCGTAGGATGCGACTTGAGTATCTCGATCAATGTGGCGTGCGCCTTCTGTGCGGCATCGTGATTGGCGTCGCAGAAGAGGATCTTTCCAAGAGAGTACCCTTCGGCCGGAACCTTCAATCTGTCGACTGTTCGCCATACCTCCCAGTCAACAATAGGGGCCTGCAATTTTTCTCGAAGAACCTGAATTGCGGACCTAGTGCGGTCCTCAAGGTTTGTCCCTGGTTGCTTCTGGTGGATGTCCAGTGCGACGAGAATTGCTTCTTCGATCAGGGCATTTACAGTTGCCCGACTGATAGAGCGGGGCTGCCCTTCATCTGGTGATAGCGTCGATAAGGCCTGCTCAAACTTGATCGCCTCTTCACGGTCGAGCAATAGCCCGCCCAGATTTTGTCTCTGGAACATCTTTGCTGGTGTAAATGAACCGACTGGCTTTAGATTCTGGGCGCATCGCGTAATCATGTCCCGAACCGCACCAAGACCGCCATCAAGATCATACCTTTGCTTGAGCATTGGCCGGTACTCATATCAGGGCGATGCAGTGAGTTCAAGACGATGGCGAGCGACCTCCGCTAGCCGCTCTAGTCGCCTATTCCAGCAACGCCTTGAGTAGCGCCTCCCGCGCATCCGTGTAGTACAGCACCGTGATCTTGGTGATGATGTCATCGGGAAGATCGTTGAGTTGCTTGCGAGAACTAACGGGAATCAACACCGAGGTGGCACCTTTTTCGACCGCCAACTCCACGACATTGACGGCGTTGTACACGGGGTCGATGGAGCCGCCCAAATTCAGGCCGCCGATGACGATCAAACCTCCTTGGAGGCTCTTTTCGAGAATGGCAGAGCATAGCGCCAACAACGCACCAACTCCCACCGACGAGCCGGTCTTTGCCGCATCGAACGCCCGCAACTGGACGGAGAACTCGTGTTCGCGCGGGTCGCGGTCACCGACCAGTTCCTTCGCCCGTCCATACAGGTTCTGTTCCGCACAACGAACGCTCTCCTTGAAGGGCGGCGGCACAGGCTGATTCAGGATTCTGACCCCGGAACCAGGACCCTCCGTCGCGTCGATCCTGAACAGTCCCGCGTTTTCCTCCTGCCCGCCCGGCGAGATTGCCCAAACCTGCCCTGGTGGCAGAGGATCCGTGCCGATGCTGTCCTCGCTCTGAAGTTCGGGGGTGACGACGAACTGTTCCACGCCATCATTCCCCATCTGGTAACTGAAATGGGTGTTGCGAAATTCAGCGGAGCCAATCCGCTTCTGCTGTTCCTTCACACGGCGACGGCTCTCCATTGCCAACCGAACCGCCCACTCGAGGGCCTCGTCAGGTACCGGCGTTTCTGGATTGGGATATAGCAACTTCAGGAGTCCGCTGACCGTCTTGTTCGTCGCGTTGGTGTCACGACCACTCAATGCACCACCGTACTGCACCCGTCCCTGCAGCGCGGGCAGTCGCGTCTGCTTGCGGAGTTGGTTCCAGCATTCCGAGACGAAGTCGCTGACCAGACCATAGTGGTCAGTCAGCAGTTCCTTGCTCACCTTCGGGATGTCCCAACCGGGCAGGTAGGCGTGGACGCGGTCCATGAAGGCCGTGTCATCCCGCATCTCCGGTGGTAGCGGCCCGAGCAGATGCCCGATGCGCTGCTGGTGCTGCACATCCACATCGAAATTCCCCACCATGACAACTCCACCGTCGGCACGGATGCTCTCCTTGCCGCGGCTGAACTCACCGGACTCCATATAGCCCTTCATTATGTTCACGCCGTCCTTCTGGTCGAAGGACACCCCGGAGATTTCGTCGAAGCAGACGACATCGTACTGGCAGACCAGTCCGCGCTGCCCATTGGCGTTGTTGACGAACATCCTGGCGACCGTGGCCTTGCCGCCCGAGATCAGGTGGGCGTATGGCGACACCTGCTGGAACAGATGGCTCTTGCCGGTCCCGCGCGGACCGAGTTCGATCATGTTGTAATTGCGTTCCACGAACGGAACCATCCGCAGGATGAGGATGTCGCAGGTCCTTTTATCGAGCGCATCAGGCTCGAAGCCGACGCTCCGGATCAGGAACTTCTTCCACTCCTCCAGGCTGAACATCTCCCGTCCGCGGCAAAGGGGTGGTAACACATCCTTTTGGGCGACCTGGATCTCCCGCAGGTTGGCGATGCCGAACGGCCGACCGTGGAACTCCTCGGCAATCGTCGGGTCGTAGGTCAAGTCGACCTCGGCGTAGAAACCGCCGGTCAGCATACGGTCGTGCTGGTTCACGATCTGGTCGTCGATGCGGACATCCTTGATCTGCAGGCTCGGCAACTGGGCAACAAAGGAGTTGGTCGCGGTATCAAGCCGTGCGGTGATCAGGTCGATGATCTTCACTGACCTGCGCTCCTTGGCCCTGGCCTTGAATAGTTCCTGCTCCCCGGCGCGCACGGTCTTGTCGCGCAACTGTCGCTCGACGATCTGCAGGCCCTCCTTGATCTCGTTTTCGTCTACGGTGGCGCAATACCGGCCCAGCAGGAACTCGGCGACATAGGTGGGCACAGGGTACTGCCCCTTGAACTGGCGGATGAGGTCCTTGCGAACGACATAACCTTCAAACGCCTTCGTTGCGATCTTATCCAGGTCATCCAGGGTCAGGCTCATCGGTTCTCTCCAATGACGGTTGGTTGCGAATCCACCACCGTCCCGTCGGCTTTCAGCAATACTATCACGGCAGCAGCGCCTTCGTCACGGTCGTCCGGGATGGCCAATGAAACCGTGCCATCTGCGCCGATCTCCTTCGCCTTCTTTCCCTCCACTTTCGTGGACATATTGTCGGCTGCCCGGCCGCGCACATCGACAAGCATCCCGGCTCCGCAGTCTTGCACCGTCACACGGCAGCGCAAGCCGATCCATTTCACCTCGGCGATGCGCGGCTGGCCCGCCGCGCCCTGTGAAGACCGCACGAGGATCCGCGGCACGACCATCTCCTGGACGGAAACTCCCCCGTGGGCATACTCCTTGCCAGCCTTGAAGCAGCCGACACCCGGCGGAGTCGCCACGGATACCTGCTCGTTCCAGTGCCAAGGAATGAGCGGCAGATTGGTGACGGCCAACTGCTTCATCGCGGCGCACCGGCCCCAGCGGTGTTCAGCGAGGAACTTGGGCAGTTCCACCTTGGGTAAACCATCCGGCATGAGCAACCACCCGTGGTCGGTCACGATCAGGACTTCCTTCCAGCCTTCGGCCAAAAGACCTCGGATGCGACTGGCGAGATCCTGTGTCTCCTTTTCCACGCTTACGGCCAACTTCCAGCCTTCGCTGTGGCCGTGCTTGTCGAGCGAACCCGCTTCCAGCCATCCTTTCTTTGCGGTGTGCTCACCGCTGTGACCTTTGATGACTTCGATTCCACTTTCTGCAAGCAACCCCTCGAAGCGCTCTTGGGTCCAAATCTGCCTTGTAGATGCAATAGTAACCCCGAATTTGTCATCTGCTTCACCGCCGACGAACGCACCGGCAACCGGTGAGGCAAACGGCTTCGCTGTCGCTGTCACGCTTGGGAACGCGGTCCAGTCCCAATCGACGCTCACATTCAAATCGTGTGTCTTGAGGGCACTCGCCAACCGTCGTGCCACATCGAAACGCAGCCCGTCGGCGAACAGCACAACCCGGCCCTCGGTAGCCTCGATCGGCCCGAGACGGGGTCGCATCGAGTCTGGGCTCTGCTTCTTGAGACTCTGGAGATTGCGGGCCGATTCCTCGAGCCAGGGCAGATACAACGAACGGACGGCAGCACAGATCGGCTCTTCTTGATCTGGCGATGCGCAGCACGCGAGGGCTTTGACGGCGGCATCATCCACTTCCCATCCGGCCTTCGCGTACAGTTCGCCCAATTCGTCGACTGAAGGTGCGGCCAACGGCTTCTCGATCAGCATTGCCAGCAGGCTCAAGTGTTCCACTGCAACCGCTAACTGTGCCTTGCCGAGTTCCCGCCACACCCAGTTACGGCGATGGCCGTGGGCCTTCTCGAGTTCGAGGACGATCTTCGCAGCCTCGTCGGACCGCTTGTTCTTCAGACCAAGGAGTGCCTTGGCCAGCACCGCCTCGTCCTGGGCGTTATAGGACGGCCAGGTCTCTCGCACCAACTCCAATTCCCCTCCGGCGACGGGCGCGGCTTGTTCAAGTAACCTAACCACCCCAAGATACCGGCGCGGCGCATCCTCAAACCGTTTCCAGACCTTCGCCCACTCGCGCTGACGCTGCCCCAGGAGTTTCGCTGCTTCAAGTTCACCATCCTTGTCGGGATGGAAGCGCAGATTCGCTACGCACTGTTCGCAGAATGCCTTCCACTCGGCCTTGTTCATCCGCGCTTTTGCATCTTTCGGCGCATTCATCCAACGGAGAACTTCGCTTGTTAGGTCTGGTTTGACGATCTCGTTAAAGGCATCCGCGTTGAGACGACGGCCGCGCAATTCCTCAACAGTCATCTTCAAAAGTGCGGGGAGCGACCCCAGTAACGCCTCGGCGGTCGCCTCGTCGCGGCCCACTTCGAGTCCCAGGCCGCCGACTTCGGCGCTGACGAATGCTAACGGAGTCCAGTCCTTGCCGTTGGGATGCGTCCAGACCGTGCCGCGAAATTGGAGTTCGACGAGTGGCTGAAGTTCTGGCGGACAGTCCTCCACTTCGCGCAACCGCTGTTTGCTGATTCCGGGGAAATAGAAAATAGGCAGGCTGCCTTTAGGCGGCTTCGGCTCAACCGTTCCCCCTTCCACCGCCCGCAGCCAGATCGCCGGACCTGTTTGGACATCGGGAGCGTAGGAACCGAACACAAACATCTCGGGCAACAACTTCTTTAGATCGTCCAGCACGCATTCCCATTGTCGTTGGGGATCGGTCCAGAGGATCGCGCACGGGGGAACCTGGTCGCCGACGGTTACCTCCTTCGCTGCCCGAACGCTCCGCACCAATGCAGCGCCTACGGTCTCGGCGGCAGTTCCTTCCCCGACGCGGTATGCGTTCGAAACCGGTCGGCTGGCGGCAACGGTGGTTTTGCGTTTGGTTGGCATGGCTTCTTGCGAGTTCGATAATTACATTTTGATAAGTCTGGCTACTCGTCGGTTGGCCATAGCCTTCTGAATTTCTTGAATATGTTTTGTAAACCCGAAGAAAGTTCTTGCAGCACCTAATTCCCGTCTTGCCGACTCCGATAAAGCCTTCTTTGGAATAGAACCTTCCCAACGGACTTTTCGGCGATGTGGAAAATCTGGGTCGAGAGAAAGGTCATAGAGGTAAGAACCAGTCACAACTCCAAAATAGACCATCTTGTCCAGAATACACGGATACAAGACGAGATCTCCTTTGTGTACTTCATGTACAAAACGGAAGAACTTTCCACCGATACCACGGATTGCAACTCTTCCCTCCGTGGCGTGGCGAGAGCCGTAAGCAGCATAGAAAGCCTGCCTTTCTTTGGGCAATGACTGCAAATCACCTAAACCCGCATCCGCTAACACAATGAACCCGTTTTCAGTGAACAGTTTGTGGGCTGCTGCCATCTGCCCCGCCCGAATAACCCAGACCGGTTTACTGTTTAATTGAGAATTCCTCATTTGTTTGGTCGTCCGTCAGTTTGCCACTCTTCGTTTATTCTTCTGCTTCTTCATACGGCAACTCCACCGGTTGTGTTCACTGACATTACCTTCTTGCCTTCTGCTTCTCTGCCAGCGTCAGATGATAATCGTTGATGCGCTCCCCTTTGAATTTGGGGAACCACGGAGCGCTGGCGACATCTTTACCCCGATCCTTGTTCCAATTCACCTTCGGGTTCTTGCGGAGGATGTGGGCTTCAACGAAGGGGCGGATGTTCAGGCGAACACCGTCGTTGAGGTCGGGATTCCAGCCGACCGGCTGTTTCTCCAGCGGTTTCCAGCGGACGAAGATGTCGTAGGGCGACTCGCCTTCGAGGATCTTTTCGAGGGCGGCTTTGAGTTCCTGGGCGGCGGCGAGTTTGGCATCACTGCCTTCCTCACCGGCGGCGACGGCGGCTTTCTGGCGGGCGATCCAGTCGCCGAGGTAGGTGTATGTGAGTTTCTCCAGCGTCGGGTGGTCGAGTTGGTGGTAGTTGACCAGCGCACTGAATCCGTCACGCAGGCCGTCCCAGACCTGCCAGATGAACGGGCGCTGGTGGAACATCTGGCAGTGTTGCTCGAAGAAGCCGTTTCGCAGCCAGTCCTCCAGCGTCGCGCCGGCGTAGTCCGCCTGCGCCAGCAACTCGGCCTGTTGGGCGGCGCTCCACTCCCGGCCGAACGCCGCGGCCAGCAACGCCCGCAACCGCTCGGCAGCGGGCTGCTCACCCTTGATGGCGTTTAGGCAGACAATGCCGTCCTCGTCGGCGAACTTCTCCAGGCCGTCCGGCTTGAGCCCGGGGCAATCCGGGAACGACGAGCCGGTCTGGCGTGGCCAGCGGTAACCCAGCAACCGCGCCACGGCCACCTGTAGAGGCGAGGTAGAGCCCTTTGGATGCCCGTTGAACAGCCATTGCGTCGGTTCGTATGAGTGCGGCTTCGGCAATCCGTGCGGGTATTTCTCCGTCGCCACCTTCTGCCAGTGTGCGAGATCGAAAGGAACTTTGAGGAATGAACCTACAGCAGCCTTTAGCGAAGAATCAACTCGTCGCAACTCTTCGGTGAAAGCGGGAGACTCGCAAAAGCACCATAGAGGAAGCACCAAATTTGGATCATCGGGAATTAGAGGCGCTACATGATCTCCGAAGGTATCTCCGTCATACAGGGTTGCGTTTAGGCTCATCCGCTGGATCGCAATTCCGGGTCTCCCAAGCAGGTCAGGTGGGGGAAAGTTGTGAGCAGCCGATCGTCTATGCAGATCGCCTTGCCCCCCTTGCCACCATACGACCGCAACACGGCCAGCACACAAAACGGTGTCTCGTGGGGCAAGATGCAGCCATCTCCAATCGACAGTAACTATTCGAAACTCCCAGAACCTGCGGACGAACTTATTATCATCGCCGGTCACCAAACCTTGTGCGGTCGAAGCGACTTTTCCCAAAGCGAGATCAGTTTGATCGCGCAATTCCTCAAGGATGATATGGTCGGGATTCGTCAGTTGCTTTAGTTGATTTGACACCTTGATCTGGAGTGACTGCAAGCAATCAGCCTTTTCTTCTGCGGAGCGTAGTCCTTCGGCATTTATGGAGTGGATTTGAGATAGAGATGTCGGTGCCGTTCTCGATGCAATGAACAGCATCACATTCAGATCCCACATAGGGGTTTGGAACGCTTTAGTTCCCAACCTTACGACTGAATTCCACACATTGGTCTCGATGAAAACTTTGCGGAGCCCGGGGTAACCGGGCTGGAATAGCCAGTTTTGTGGGCAGACTGCGGCTACCGTGCCGTTTGGCGCGAGCAAAGCAATCATCCGCTCAATGAACACATAAGCGAGGTTGCGCTTGGAGATTGGGAAGTGTCGTTCACAGAACTCGCTAAGTGTGTTGGATTGTTTGTCGCCAGCGAGATATGGGACATTCGTCATCGCCAAGGTGAACTGGCTGGCGAGGATTTCGGCGGCGTGGGCGAGGCCCCGGGCGGTTACGCCCATCTCGGCGAGGGTTTCATCCCGTTTGGTCTCTTCGCGGGCGAGCGCCTGTTCGAGCAGCGGCTGGAGTTCGTGAAACTCCGCCACGAGCAGGTCGCCGATGCGGCGCGGGTTGATGAGACTGCCGAGGTCGGGGGCTTTCTGGAACAAATCGTAGAGTTGTTCCATCCCGCCGCGCAGTTTGGTGTCGCGCCCGGCCAGTTTCAGCCAGTCCTCCTGTCGGGCGTTGATGCCGAGGCCGCAACAGGCGAGGTTCAGCGACGGCAGTTGCCGGTACTGGCCGGTCAATTTCCACGCCGCCAGCGCGAGGTTGAACGCGGCGATTTGCGTGCAGCGCGGGTCGAGTTCCAGCCCGAACAGGTTGTCCCGCAGCACCGCGTCTACGGCATCGGCTACCGACAGCCCTTCCTCCGCCACCCGCATCGCGACCAAGATCGGCAATTCCGCCGCCACGAAATGCCCACTGCCCATACACGGATCGAGCAGCCGCAACTCCTTCGCCGTTCTCGGCCAGTCAGCAAAATCACCGGCTGCGGGTCGCCACTCTCCGGTCTTCTCATCCTTGATGAACCGCAGATACTCCCAGTTCACCCCTAGCAACGCCACTGCCTGCCGACATTCCTCTTCTGACTTTTGGCTTTTGACTCCTGATTTCTGCCGTGCCGCCCACCACGCTCCCAGCGTGTTGTGCAGGAGGAACAGCACCATATAATCTTCGGTGAACAACTGGGTTACCGGCGCGATCTCGTCCGCGCCGATCTTGTCGCCCGAGGCATTGACCTCGTCCTTCCGCTGCGCCTGCCAGAACTGGTACACCCACCCGAGCGAGTCATCGGCCCGAAAGGTATCTGAAGCAAACCCTGTCACCATCTCCCTCAATGCCGCCCGATCTTCGGGAGCGAACTCGATCTTTCCAGCCGGGTCATCGTCGCGGAAAATCTCCGGCAACATCTTGGCAGTGAACTGCGCCGCCACCTCCCAGCCGTCGCGCAACTTCATTTCCGCCGCCAACTCCTGGCAGTCCTGGAGGCTCACACCGGTATCGTGCTGCGGGGAAAACAGTAGATCGTTCTCCGCCAGAAACCGGGCAAACAACATCCGGTGCCACTGGTCGTAGGCGATCTTCTCCGCCAGATGCTTGACATGATAACGGCCCTTATTGTCCGCCGTGTCACCGAGTTGCTTTGCCTGCGCCCGCAACTTCCGACGCAAATCCCGGTGTGCCGTATCCAGATGCCCTGGCGCATCCGCTTCATCCACGCCCAGCGTATGCAACGCCTTCCTCGCCGCCGCCTCCGCCGTGGTGCGGGCATCGAGAATTGTCCGCGCCAGTTGGTTGCGCAGTTGTTTGTCGAGCGCGATCACGGAATGATCACCGGCCCATCCTTCAACTTGCCCTTCACCGTCTTGCGGACACCGTCAACCCAGACTTCCAGTTCCTTGTCGTCGTGGATTGTTGCAGATGGCAGCGTGACCCGCACGGCCTTCGGCTCCAACAATCGCGCAGCCTCGGTGAGAGCGCGGCTGAAACGCTGCGGCAACGCTTCGACCAATGTGCGCCGATTGTTTAGCGACGCATCTTGAAGCGCATCCAGAATGTCCTCCTCGTTCGCGACCTTGATCTTCCCGGGCGGTTGCAAGCCGCACTGTTCGGTCAGATGCTTGCATTGGTCGTCCTTCAGTTTCTTCCAAATGTCCGTCGCCTCGAGTTGGGACTTCTCGCGCTTGTAGGTTGCCTCCAATTCAGCCTGAACACTGTTGAGTGCAGTCCGTAGCCCGCCAACCAATTTCTGCACCAACGGCGGCACCGGGTCGGGTTCGGTGAGCAGCCCGCGCGAGGTTTCGACGGCCGCCAGTGACGGCGCGACCTCGGCGTTCTCCGTCAAACCTGCGGCAAGTGCGTGCAGTTGGTTCAGTCGCTGCCAGCGCGGCAGCCGCGCCTTGATGCCGTCGCGTGCCTTGGTCCATTCGGCTGTCCTGTTGACAAGATCGGCTTTCTGCTGATGGATCGCCAACAACTGGGCGTTGCCGCTCAATGATTGCAGGTCACGGATCGGTTTGGTGTCAGGCTTCTCGGGCTGCGGTGCATCTCCACCGGCGCAGTCGGCCAGGTTGATGAGTTTCCCGAGGTAGTTTCCGGCGGCGACGGATTCCTGCCCGTTCGGGGTGGCCACACCTAGTTTCTGGAACAGCGCCTTGAGGTCCAACCGCTGGGTGACGGTCAATGGCGGCACATCCTGGGAGAAACTGGCGTTGCTGATCTGGGTTTGGTTCAGCCCTTGTGCCGTCACCGGCTGGCCGTTGACCGTACAGCGCAGGTTACCGGCAAGTATGAGGATCACCAGCGAGGCATCGATGGCATCCTGCGGCCAGCCGTAGGGAGCCAACTTGAAAGCGTCGCGGACTTCCTTGCCCTTCTTGCCCGCACCAACAAAACCATAGACCTGTTTGCAGACCGGATGCCGCACGGTCTCCCCCTGATAGCCGATCATCGCTAATGCACCGACATCACCGCCGCGGGCACGGTTCAGCACCTGCGGCCAGTTGGCGTGGTCCGCGTCGGAAAACTGCGGGAAGAGACGGAGCAAGGCGCTCTGCGCCGCATCGCTCACTCTGTCGGGCAGTTCCACTCCATTGGCTTCGTTGCCACCGCCGAGGAAGATCATCGAGCCAGCAAGAATCTGGCGGACATAGTCAGCAACCCGCAACTGGGCCGCTTCGAGTTGGGTCTGGATAGAGTTGCGGGCTTCGATGGCTTCTGGGGTGCCCGGCACGCCGTGTGATTCGATGGTTTCCTGGGCGGCGAGCCTCGCAGCCAGAGCCTGCTTGAAGTCCTCGTGGTGGATGCGCGGCAGAAAGCCAAATAGCATCGGGCTGTTGCTGCCCGCGGCCTTGGCATCGGCCTCGACGGTCTTCTCCTGCTCGGCCCAGCCGTGCCGCATCCAGACCGCCAGCCCGTCATTTGGCTGGCCCGGACGAGTTGGGGAAAGGTGAAGTTCGAGGTCCCGCGGTTGACGGGAATTTCCCTGTTGCAGAGCGACTGAGCGCAACGCTTCGTGAACTGCTTTGCGCAAGATCTCCTCGCGCTCGGAATTCAGCCGTTGTTCGTCGTTGAGGATGCCGGTGCGGCGGCGATTGAAGTCGTGGTTCCAATTCGCGCCTTCCTTGGTCTGCAGGCAGTATTCGTTGTCCACCTGCATCACTTTTCCTGCCGCGACCAGTTCCGCCAGTAACTTCGGAACCTCTTGGCGGTACTTGGTGCCATCGTTCTTCAAATCCTCCACAAGCAGGTCGGCGAGAGCATCGGCAGTGGCTCGTACTCCGTCATCGGCCCCTGGCGTTCTCGGCAACTGGTGGATCAGGTAGACCAGAGCGCATAGCCTTGACTTCAGGATGCCGCCGCGTGATCCATCGCGTTGCCCCGTGACGATCTCGTGGAGGTCGCGCTGGATGAATCCGGTGTTCAAGAGATCGGAGGAAATCTCGTCGTATATGAAGTCTGCGGGGACGACCTCTCCCAGCGGCTTCTCGCCAGACTGGCGTGCCGCGTCGTAGGTGATCTTCAGTTGGGTGCGAAGTTGGGCGGAGGTGCCACTGGCATCGACATTGCGAAGCACCTTCTCCCAGAATCGTCGCCGCACCGGCAAGAGCGGGTAGTCGGCAGCGTACCACTGTTCGTCCGAAGTTGTCGGTGCGATCCGCGTATTGTGCAGGTGACGGTTGATCTCGCCGGAGTTGGCTTCGAGCGCTTTGGTGACGGCTTCCATCTTCTCGGGCTTCTTGGCCAACACCGTCTTGCGGATGACATTCTCGACATCCGTGTCGGAGAGCGGCACCTTGATGGTGAAGCGCGCTTGGAGGCGGCTCAAACTCGCGGTTCCCGTAAGGGCGGACTGTCCGGTGCCCACCAGCAGCAACCGGCTGTTCATATCCTTGCAGCAAGCCTCGGCGATCTCCTGGACATCCATGGCCCGCTGGATCTTGTCGCCGATGTACTGCTGCACTTCGTCCACGACGATCAGGGTGCAAGGCAGTTCGTCCTTCTCGCTGAAGATCTGGCGGACGACCTGGAGCGCCTCTTCAATGGTGGGGGATGCACTCGTTGGGAACTGATGGCGGATGGCCGCCTGGGCATTCTTCGGATCGCAGAAACTCTTGTCGACCGCCACCAATGCCTCGGCGAGCAGCGTCGAGACATAGAAGTTGCGAATCTCCCTGTCGGGGTCGTGCTTCTTCGACTTCAGGTGGGCCGTCACTTTGTCGAACAGTTCCTTCTCGCGCAACCACAGGACAAATCGGGCGGCTGCGAGATTCTCCGGCAGGTCAACGGCACGAAAGACCAACTGCAGGAAAGCGAGGCGCGGGTTCTCCATATTGCCTGCGCCCAGCGTGCCCGCAGCGGCCCTCAACCCGCCGAAGCGCTTCGAGCGGTTGGTGAGTTCGACGAACAATTCCTTGACCTCGCGCGGAAGGTGAGCAATCGAGCGAGCCGTCGCGCCATCGGGGAAAGCGTAGTCCACCCAGAGGTAGCGCAGCATCTTGACGAGATGGGATTTGCCGGAGCCAAAGAAGCCGCTGACCCACGCCGCTTGTTGCTCGGGTTTGCCAAGTCCGTCGAGGTAGGCGGAGAGAATCCGCTCCAAGCCTTTCCCGTATTCGCCGTCACAAACGAAGGTCTCCAACTCGAAACGGAGCGTCTTCAACTGCTCCTTGTCCTTGCCGATCTCGGCGACCTTCGATACGCCGTTGTTGATGAGTTCAAACGAAAGCGGATCCTTCAGAAAGACTTCTCGGTTCTTCATATCTTGATCATTTCTCCGCAGGTGATCGGCACGGCCATGTAGTTGAAGCCGTCCCGCGCATCCATGAAGCGGTAGAGGTTGCGTTCATACTCGCCAGGGAAGAACACCAGCAACCGTCCGCGGATGCTGGATTCCAAGGCGCTCACCACACTGCTGATGTGCGTAAACCCGAACAAAGTGCCAGCCCCCAATACAGCGATCACGGAATCGTCGTCCACCGACTCGCACGCCGATTTCAGTCTCGCGACAATGTGATCCCGCAATTCCTCTTCGACGGTGGCCAATGCTTCTGGCTCCGCGAAGTAGTCGTCCCGGTATTCGTGGCTGCCCATCCATTGTGCAAATTCATCGGTGATGTCCACGGGATGCCAGGAATGCTTCGCATCGCGTGTCGCCATCTCGAACTCCTGGATCTTGGCGCGCAGCCGCCGCTCTTCCGATGGCGGGTAGACCGCGAACCAAACCCGCTGGCTTCCGGCCAGGCTCTTTTGCCACGGCAGGCGCACAAAGCGCTCGTAATTCTCTTTTAGTCGGTCGATCTGGCTCATGCCGTGGCCTCCAAACACTTATCGAACCGAGGAAACGAAATCTCGACGACCGACCCGATGATCCGCAGGTTGATCAGGTCTTCCCGATGCGCCTGCTTTGCCAAAGACCGCACCTGCTCCGAGGTCAAATCAAGCAGGCGGCACCAGATTGATCCGAACATCGCTTCCCCGTGCAGGCCGGAGGCGTGAGACAAGAACAATGCGAGAGCCAGGGCAGGTGGTCGTGCGTCCACGCGGCGGCGGATCTTCTTCGTGCGACCAAGAAGGTGACCGGATTGCGCCCAAGAGGAGGAGGCGTTCTTTGCGATCTTGCGGATGCTCTTCGGGTTGTACCTCTGAACGAGGATGGGAGTAGCCACCTTCTCGATGTCTTCAATCCTGACTTCGCGATCCATCCGTGCATCAAGGATTGCTGCTGTGGTGGACCGGAATTGCGGGTCTCGCGCCCAGGCGACCAGCAGGGCAAGCAACGGCATCGATTGCGGATCCGTCTGCGCCAGTTGGCGTAGCAAGGAGAACAGGGGAATGTCGGGGTTCAGACCGTAGAGTTCGCGCAGGTGACGGTATGTGCGGCTCCGTGAGGATTCGGTCGCCTTGCCGAGAGCGTTTTGCTGTTTGACTGCCTCACGATATGCTGCCTCGTCAGCGTCTATGGGGACCAAGCCCAGCAGGCGGGTGATCTCATCGAGCATCATTGTTCGAGTGATGTGAGCGCCACCGCCCGAGAACTTCACCCCAAGCCGAGTAAGAATCTCAAAACTAGCGATTCCCCACCGACCCAAGTCGGAATCGATGAGAGTTGGAGTTGCCTGGGATTGATTGGTCATAACAAGCGCAGTGTGAAACTGCACAAACTCACACCCAGAACACGCAGGGCAGAGCCTAAACGAAGCAGGCCGCGACGGCAATTATGAAATTGCCCCCAATGGCCGCCTGCGATCCATCGTGCGAATGATGATCCGCACCGTTGCTGGACTGCCAATGAGTGCCGGTGCCGCTGACCCGTGACGACCGGCGGAGGCTGGATCTAGGGGACCGCGGCATCAAGCAGCGGAGGCCGCCACTCCTTGGACGCGGCTGCGAATTGCACTCCTTGGCTGATGCCTGAAACTGACGCGCACCGCCGTGTCGCACATGCAGACGCACAGGACCGAAGCCTGCAGTAAAACACCCAATCACCGCAGTCCCAATACAACAGTGAGTTTGCTCGTCCTGCCCCGCGTCCCACGAGTCCGTCCCCAGGGCGGCTCCTGTGTAATCGGGGATGAAAAACCCAAAATGTGTCCCAGGGTCCGGCGACCGTCGAAGAGCCGGGCAGAACAGACAGCCTGCCTCACTCCCAAAATCGCCCCCCTCCCCATTGAGGTATCCTGGCGGCAAAACCCCCGCGCTGAAATTCCTGTTGCCATTTCTGCCCACGAAGCCGTCGGTACTCGTTTCGCCATTCGTCGGCGGGGGAAGCCTCGAATTGGCGGCGGCCGCCCGAGGCTGGCAAGTCCACGCATATGACGCGTTTCAGCCACTCGTCGATTTTTGGCAGATACTGCTTACGGATCGTGACAGGCTGGTCGATGCCGTTCAGCAATACCACCCGCTCAACAGCGATCAGTTTTACGCCCTCCAACGAGCCAACTTCACCACACAGGTTGACCGTGCCGCCGCCTTCTTCGCACTGAACCGTGCATCGCGTGAGGGGCTGACATATTCCGGTGGCTTCAACAAGTCCGCCATGACGAATCCGAGGTATGATCGCTTCACGCCGTCGTCCATCGATGCACTGCGGCGGTTCGTCGTCAGCGGCGAGTTCTGGGTCGAGCGAAGTGATTTCCGCGACACGCTCGCGGCGCATCCAGACGACCTGTTGTTCTTGGACCCACCGTATTATCTGATCTCGTCGTCCAATCTTTACGGGCGGCGCGGCGACCTCCACAAAAACTTTCCCCACGAGGAATTGCGAGATCGCCTCCACGAACGGTCGCGCTGGATTTTGTGCTACAACGACGATCCGAAGGTGCGTGAGTGGTACGATGGCTTCTTTACCTGGTCGTATAAAACCGGTGACTGCCGGTCCGAACTGCTCGTGGTGAGCCGCGACCTCGAAGACCACGCCCGCGAGGTCCTGCCGTATGTCCAGGGTTTGCTGGCGGAAGATGAGCGGAGGAGGGCCGAGAGAAAGGCTGCCGCCAAAGCGCGCTGATCCCATCGCTTCGTGCAACGCGCCAAGCCTCACGCGGCTGGCAATGTGCCCCACCCCTCAGGGGACAGAATCCGGATTTGGCTCCCAAGTGATCTTCGGCGGCGCAGGCCATAGGTGGTGCTCATCGGATTCTCCGTCGGACCGCATGTTTGCGGGGTGGGTGTTTCGTTTCGGAAACCTATTGACAGGCTGATGCGCGTGCCCTAGTTTTTCCCCTCGGGGACACTGGTCAACCGTGGAATGGTAGTTGCTTTTAGAGTGTGTGACGCCCGTGCCTAATTGCCTGCGCCAAAAATCGGACAAGAATTGGGAAGAAGGCAATCATTGCCTCAAGAGTGGAATGATAGACGCGGCGGCCAGTCGACTATACTATGCCGTGTTCGAGGCGGTCTATGGGTTCGGGATTCACAACAAGGACGCGACCATCGATAGCCCGGTCGGAACGGAAAAGAGCAAACATGCGTTGGCAATTGCCATTGTGAAAACGCACAGGTCGAGCCACACGAGATACTTTATCACATTAAAAGGGCTTCGCATTCGCGCCGATTATCGGCCGGAAAGCGTGAATCGCGAACAAATCACTGACGAATTGATGACCAAGATCGCAAACATCCGAGAGTACTTCATAAACATCACAGGGAGCGAATTGTGATAACCCTTCCAGAACTTCAATCCGAGGTCAGGCAGAGCCTGTATTCGTTCGTTGATTGCGTCGTCAACTTTGAAACTGTCGAAGATGATCCGCGAATGGTCGGGGTCGGAGTCTACGGCGTGAAGAAGGGCCTCGTGAATGCGGTCGAGAACAAGATTTTGGACCTCGACTCAAAGTTGTGCGCGACGGGCGAATTCACTTTGATTCCTTTGGTGCAAGATCAGGAGACGACGGAACTGTACTATCCCCAATTTTCCAAGGGTTGGCAGCCGACCGAACCCAGCGCGGCATGGGTCGTTCGCTCCGATACAGCACCTATTGAGTTCCTCACGGAGTTCGAGGTGGTCACCGATTGGGCGTGCAGAGACGATTCTATTCAAAGCGCGGCAAACAAAGAACTAGCCTTGGCTGCATAATCGGCGATGGATAAATCTCACCCAAACGCCGGGATCGCTATTGAACGCATTTGCCTGTTGGAGTGCCATGTCAGCAATGTAAAACCGGATGTCGCTCCGAATTTTAACCTCGGTCTGACTTCGATCAGGCGCGAATTGTCATCAGACGCCAAGATGATGTTTTTTACAGTGGGCTTCGATCTCATGAGTCGCGTGGAGAACCCAGTGTGCAGATTGACCTGCGGGTTCGGAGCGACTTACTCTCGATCCCTCGATGCGAATATGAGTTGGGACGAGTTCAGCGACGCCATCGCTCTCGCTCAATTGATACCCTATGTCAGGGAACTGGTGACGAACCTAACGACTCGTTTGCCTCTCCCGGTTCTGGTTTTGCCCCCCTTGAACAGCCATCAATTGATCCGCGAGTATAATGAGTTGACGCTAGCACAACACGCCGCAAAAGTTCCGGCCTCGGTCTGACTCCTTCACGGCTCTTTTTCCGTCGCGTCCCGGCCAGATGTCAAACCAGCAGGAAGAGCCGTAACGGGAACCAGCAAAATTGTCACTCCCCTACTGTCACCCACCGGTCGGTCATTGAGGCAAATCAATGGGGCGCTTGCCGCCAATTTCCGGACACGGAAATTACGGCTCAAACAATCCGGCGAAGCGCCCGGCCGACCGCTCGGGAAATGCCAAGGTGTCGCCCATCGTGACCTCATCGTCGTCCCGCAGGATCGGGGTCACCCACATAAAGTGCGCGCCCTCCCGCGACTCCATCATCGCCACCAAGACTTCGTCGCGATCCTCCGCCCGCAGTTCGGACACCTTGATCTCACCCTCCGCGATCTGCTTCAGGGTGTGGTCGCCGTGCTTCCGGGCAAAGTAGGACCAGGACTCGGCGATGTGGACAACGCCGTAACCGTCCTCGTCGCGTATCCGCTGCTTGAGTCCGGCGAGCATCTCGTCGCGATCCACATCGGCCGGGGTCGGGATGATCGTGGTGCCACCGTCGCCGTCGACAAGGAAGATCATCTCCGCGTGATGCTTGTCGCGCAAGAAGACCGCCTTCGATTGCTCTTTCAACTGCTGGGCAAAGCGGCGAAAGCAAGCCGCCTTGTTGCCGGGACTCCAGTTGTCGAGAGCCAATGACATCGATCAGGCCCCCGGCAACTCCAGGATCTTCACCGACGGCAAGGAAGCCCCGATGATGCCTTGCAGGTCGCCGTACATTCCGGCGGTGTTCTTGATCACACCTTCGATCTGTTTCTCGCGCTTCGCCCACTGGCGCTCCATCGACCGCTTCTCCGTCTCCAAGTCCTCCTTCATCGATTTGAAGGATTCGACGATGGCCTCCACCCGTTGCTTGAATTGTTGGCCGGAGAGATAGTCGTACACCACCTGCATCTTCTCGGTGCGGCCGGACAGCGCATTGCGGGCCTGCGCCACCTGCACCAGCGCCTCCCGCAACGCCATCCCGAGTCCCAATGCGAACTGGAAGTCGGTCACCCAAACGCCGTCCACCTGGCCGCTGTGGGCGACATCCTTCGGAAGCACCTCCGTCACGATCACCGCCACATCCGCCTTCGCGTCCCGCTGGTCGTCCTTCAGTTTCGGGATCCAGGTGTCGCTCCAGTTCCGCGTTCGCTTCGATTCCCAGAGAATCGCGCCCGCGTCGTGTCCCAGTCGGTCGCGCACCCTCTGCAGCACATCGCCGCCTTTCTTGCCTTTCGCAACCGGCTCGATCTCGTCGAGCGGGAACTGCGCCCGCAGCCTGTCCTCCAACTCCAGTTCCTGCACCTCGCCCTGGCGCTGTTGCGGTCCCTGCTCGACCTTCTTGTTCAAAACCTCGATCTGCTTCTGGAGTTGCTCCATCAGCAAATCCTTTTCCCGCAACTTCAGTTGGTTTTGTTCGTCACTCTTGGCGGCGGCCTCCTGCCAGATCTTCTTGCGCTCGTCGTCGAGTTTGCGGGCCATCTCCAGTTCCTGGTTCTTCTCCCGCTGCTCGAGGTCGCGCTGCTTCTTGCGGAGTTCGAGTTCCTGATTCTGGGCGATCTCCACCTGCTTCTCCCGATCCGCCAACTGCTGCCGCAGGTCTTTGAGTTCGACTGCCACCGAGTCCGTGGCCCGTTTCCTCGCCTGGACTTCCAGTTTCTCCCGCGCCTCGGCCAACTTCTCGTCCGCCTCCTTGTCCTTCGCCGCCAGCGCCTTCTCAAATTCCTTCTCGCGCTGCTTGGCTCGGCTGTCGAATTGTGCCTGCAGTTTCTCCTCGATCTGGCTGGTGATCGCGGCCGTGAGTTCGATCTTCGTGCCGCATTTGGGACAGAGAATAGATTGGTCTGGCATATGGGAGCCTCCGGTTTCTTGCCCATTCTACGCCAGTACACACTTGTGGCCAATCCTGATGTCTTTTGATAGGGTTCATTCGTTGTTTCGCCAATGAGCCTTCTGCAGGACATCCTCCAGTGGTCGGCCACACTCAAACCGTGGCAAAGCGACGCTCTGCGCCGATTGATCCTACAAGGAGACTTGACTTCACAGGATTACGATGACCTTTTTGCGCTGTTGAAAAGCACCTATGGGCTTTCCGACCCCCTGGGCCGTACGCCACAACCACTCACGGCAAACCATCTGCCTTCAACAAGCACTACTGGAAAGGCACTGACGCTACTCACAATGCGCGAGATGAAGGATGTCAACCGGATCGCGACCAATCAAACAATGAAGTTTTCCCCGACGGGATTGACAGTTATCTACGGGGACAATGCCTCCGGCAAGTCGGGCTATTCACGGGTACTCAAGCGTGCTTGCCGCGCTCGGGATCAAGAAGAGAAAGTTCTCCCAAACGCTTTCTTGCCAGCGTCAAAACAGGGCGTGCCGGAAGCCCTATTCGATGTGGAGGTATCTGGCACCGTCAAAACGCTCAAGTGGACGAACAACCAGCCCCCACCCGCTGAATTGTCCTCGATCTCCGTTTTCGACACCCGGTGCGCGCGTGCCTATGTGGACCAAGAGCAGGATGTTGCCTATATGCCCTATGGACTCGATGTAGTAGAGACCCTCGGACAGACCGTCCTGCCGGAGTTGGATCACAGGCTGAAGGATGAATTGGCCGGTTGCGCCGTCGACCTGACTGCCTTTGAGGACCTCCACGGGCCAACATCTGTGGGGCAGATAATTTCGACTCTTTCCGCAAAGACCAATATGCAGGTGGTTAGAGATCTTGCGAATTTCACCCCAGCAGAGAGCCAGCGCCGGACTGACTTGGACAAGATGTTGAGCGAAAACGATCCAAAGGGCAAAGCACGGGTGTTGCGTCTGGTCGCACAGCGTTTCACAGGTGTATTGAATAGGATCAATCTGGCTGTGGCGCTGGTTGACGATAGTGCATCGGGACAATTCAAGGCACTCGACGACGCGACTTTGCTTGCCACCGCCGCAGAACAACGCGCCGTCACGGCATTTCAATCCGGTGAATCCCTGCTGCCGGGTACAGGAGGCCCGGAGTGGCGGTTATTGTTCGATGCCGCTCGGAGGTTTTCGTCAGTTTCATATCCGGGCAAGGCATTTCCCGTAGTCGATCCAGCCTCACTCTGTCCCCTCTGCCAGCAAACGCTTTCGGATGGTGCCGGTCGTCTCCAGCGTTTCGAGGAGTTCATAAAAAAGGACACGGCAAGGACTGCGGCAGAGAAGCGCAAGGCACACAACGCCACAAGGAACGCGCTGGCCGAAAAGGTCATCGACTTCCGCCTGGATGCAACCCTTCTTGAAGAACTGTCTCAATATGATGGCGGCCTGGAAACTTCGCTTCGGGAATTCGAGTCGTTACTGGCGCGGCGTAAGAAATGGATCCTGAATGCAATGGAGACACACGACTGGAGCAACCCTCCTGCGATCGTTGCCGATCCGCGCGTCGCCCTGACACAGGGAATCAGCGCGTCGAACAATCAAGCGGCGGCATTCGAAAAGGCCGCTGACGATGCTCTTCGCCACAAAATGCAACTAGAGATTACGGAGTTGAATGCCCGTGTCGCATTGGCAAAACGAAAACAATCCGTGCTTGATGCCATAGGGAAACTTGAGCGCCAATCTGTGCTGCAGGCTTGCCAAGAGGACCTGAAGACACGACCGATCTCCGATAAGAGCAAGGATCTCACAGACAGGGTTGTAACGCAGGCCCTTCAAACTGCGTTGAACCGAGAACTCGATGCGCTGGGCATCAAACACCTGAAGATGATGCTCGTGGGCCACACCGAATCAGGGAAGACCTACCATAAACTCACGCTCGATCTGCCGAAGGGTACAAGGCTCGAGTCGGTCTTGAGCGAGGGTGAACATCGCGCCATTGCGATTGCATCGTTCCTTGCGGAACTTTCACTTTCAGGACACACGGGTGGGATTGTGTTTGACGACCCGGTTTCATCGCTGGATCACTTCCGTCGCGCGAGCGTCGCTCAACGCCTCGTGCAGGAAGCGAAGACTCGACAGGTAATCGTGTTGACCCACGACACTATCTTCTTGGGCGAGTTGCATGATCGGATCGAACGCGAACAACTGCCTAATACTATGAACCACTTGACTTGGGTCGGGGATCGCGCAGGTCAATGCGTCGAAGGCTTACCGTGGGATCATCAGCCTTACAGGGACCGAATTGATAAATTGGAGAAGCACCAGAAGCGCCTGGAGAAAAACTGGTCACCGTATCCCAATGAAAGCCAAACTGAGGAAATGCGCTGTGCGTATAGTCGCTTTCGTGCAACCTTGGAACGGGTCATTCAGGATGTCGTCTTCAATGGTGTGATCCAGCGCTACCGGGACTGGATTAGGGTTGATAACCTGAAGGGTGCAGTCGGATTTACGGAGTTGGAGTTTCAAGAAATTGATCGTTTGCACAAAATAGCGTGCGGTGTAACGGAGGCTCACGACCGTTCATCTGCAAAGAACTCGCCTGTTCCCGGTCCTGACCAACTCGCGAAGGACATAGCATCACTGAAGACACTCATCGAAGACATCAAAAAGCGGCGTAAGACCGTCGTCTCGCAAGCCCAAGTCGTTTAGGTGCTTAAACGGATCGATCTCTTTGCTTTATCAAGATCGACTGAACTGTTGTCCAGGCGCTATGGTTGGCACCGTGAAAGCCCTCGGCATCGATGTCGGTGTCCGTAAAGGTCTGCACCTCGTCGTCTTGGACGCAGGGCTGAAGCCGTTGCTGGCGCGAAGCCGCGTACGGCCTGAAGAGGTCAAGGGCCTCTGCGACGAATTTGACCCCGATGTAGTGATGATCGACTCGCCGCCTGGCTGGGGTCTCCGCGGTAACCAGCGCCACGCGGAACACGATCTGCAGAGTCGCGGCGTTCATTTGTTCGCCACGCCGTCCGATCCGGTCAAGCAGCGCAAACCGTTCTACTGTTGGATGAAGGTCGGATTCAAAGTTTTCGGCGCTGTCGCGTCCCGTTTCCAGCGCTACCGGACAGGTCCGGTACGCGATCACGCCGTCGAGGTGTTTCCTCACGCCTCGGCGGTTTATCTGGCCGGGTCGCTGATGCCGAAGGGAACATCCAAAGTGCAATGGCGGCGGTCGGTGCTGACACGCGAAGGCGTGGAGATCGCATCCTTGACCAACGCGGATCTTGTCGACGCGGCGCTTGCGGCATTGACCGGAATCTATGCGTTACGAGGTGATTTCACGCTATTCGGTGACCCGCAGGAAGGTGTCATCGTCGTGCCGCGGCGGAATGCTGCGGGATTGCAGTTCAATACCCGCTGGCGGCGTTGAACGGCATCGCAGGCAAGCGGCGCTTATTCACAAAACCGTCGTAAGACGGCATTCACGAAACCGAATCTGGAAATCGAGACGGCTTTGTCAAGGTCCTGCTTCTCCTTCAACTCGATCTTTTCCAGAATTGAACCGTACTTGTCCACATCTTCATTGAGGCATTTCTTCCACCCGTCAACCAATATCTCCACTTTTTTCAACTCGTCCTTGTCGGTCCAGATGCCTCCGCATTCAGGACACTTGTGCAAAATGATTCCGCTCGTGTCTCCGTAATTGAAGTGCTCCATCTGCACGGATTCACATTGAGGACAATTCAATTCGTCGTGGTCATCCTTCTCGGCAGTGAACATCTCCTTGTTGACCGCATCTATTGAGGCGATTTCTTCAGGAGTGAAAATCTCCTCGTGATGCTCGACGAGTGTTTGAAGTTCTCCCGCGTGCAACCACTCGCCTTTGCAGTCAGGGCAAACCTCAATCCGCACGCCGTCGTAGCCAACCGAATTGAGAACGGAACTGCATCTTGGACATTTCATATGTCTCTTTTATGTCACGCTTGCGTTGAGAAATCACGCACAAATCAACCGCCCCCAATGCCTGCGGGCTGTATGGCGGCTTCAATCGGCCAGCCCCACCCGGGGGGTGGCAAAATCCGGAATTCAGTTGGCTCTGGCAGCGGCCCGCGGATGACGGAGATATGTCTGTGCGGTGACAAGCCCGCTGCCTCCGACAGCCAATCCCGCTGACACGATCCTCCGGCTCACGGCCCGGTCGCTCCCTGCTCCCGCCACGCCGCGACGATCCGGTCGATCAACTCTTCGGCCTTCGGATTGGTTTGCTGGTCCTCGGGGTGAGCCCGCAGCCACTCGACCGATTCGCGGATCCCAACCGCGAACGGCTTCCGGCAGACGAAGTCGGGAACGAAGCGCTTGATCTTGCTGTTGGCGAATACTCCTGGCTCGGCTTTGTCGCCCTTGAGGAAGCCCACGGTCTCCGGGAAGCGCTCGCAGATGAAGTCCACAGGGATCTTTTCGATCACCGGCGACTCCACTCCCAATGCGGCGGCGATCTCCTCGTAGATCCGGTTCCAATTCAGAGCCTCGTCGCTAGTGATGTGGAAGCGCTCTCCGATGGCTTTCTCGTTGCCGACCAGACCTGCCAGGCCAACGGCGAAATCTGTGGTGGCGGTAAGCGTCCACAGGTTCTCGCCTTCATTCGCAACGAAGACGGGCTTGCCTTGCTCCAGCCTGGCAGCGAACCAGTAGCCGCCACTCGAGACGACATTGGGAATCCAGCGCTTCGAATAGGTGTGGGACGGACGCACGATGGTCACGGGAAACAAGCCCTCCGCGTGGCGCTCCAACAGCCACTGCTCGCACTGCAGTTTCTTCTTGGCGTAATCCGAGTGGGGATTGCCCAGCGGAGAATCCTCGGTGATGGGAATCCGCCGATGCGGCTTGGTATAGACCATTGCAGTGCTGATGAAGATGTACTGGCTGATTCTGCCCCCGAACAAATCGCAGGCGGCCTGGACCTCCGTCAAGTCGTACCCCAAAAAGTCGACGACCACATCGGCCCGCACGCCATCGAGGGCGCGGCGCATCGCGTCGAGGCTCTTGCGGTCGGCGGTGATGCGGCGGTACTCGGGCGGGACGGATGCCTTACTGCGGCCTTCCCGTGCGTTACGCAACCCGCTGTTCCCACGCGCCGAGATCGAACGGTTTCTGCAAGAAACAACCGCCATGTAAAGTGAGCATTGCGAGCCGAACCTTACGCCCCTACCGTCATTGGCACGACATTTTCGGGTTCGGCTGTGGATGCGCCCCAACTCATGCGCTTGGCCATTGCTGCGCTGTGTTCGTTGCGAAGATGGCCATACGTGCGTGCAACCAAGACCCCGCCGTCCTTGTGACCGAGCCAACCGGCGATCACTTTGAAGTCAATCCCAGCCTCGATCGCGTTGGAGCAGAAGAAATGACGCAGGGTGTGATGCCCGTATTGCGGCAGCCCGAGCTTCTTGGAGGCGCTTTCAATAGCCTTTTTTGCGGAGTCAATCGGGATTATACGGTCGTCAGGCTTTGCCGACGCCGGCCGTCGAACTATTAACTCCCGGAGAAAAGCCTCCATCGCCGGGAATAGCGGCACGGTCCTGGGTTCGTGGTTCTTGGAGCGGGTGATGGTGAACACTTTCAACTCAAGATCCACGTCGCGCCAGAGCATTGGGGGCTTGGAATACTTGACGTCGCCCACTACCTCCGACTTGCGGCAGCCGGAATAGGCGAGCATCTCAGAAAGGTCGGCAGAATCATGACCACTGTTTTCGCGCATGGCATCAAGCATCTTGCGGAATTGATCCTTGGTCGGGATGGTGACCGGCTTCTTGTGAGGTTTGCACCGTTTAATCTTCCGTGCGGGGTTCTCCATGAGGATGCCGTGCTCCTCACCGTAGCCGAGGATGCGCCGAAGCGTTTCGAGTTCGTAATTGAACGTGCGAGCAGAGCACGTATCCCGGCGCGCGGTTGCCCAATGCTCCAGGGTGCGTAGGGTGACGTTGCGGACCGTCAGACCGCCCATGTGTTGGTGGAGATTCCTGATCACCCCAAGCATCCGATCGCGGCTGCTCGGTTCCATTGTCCCACCAGCAATTTCAATCCATCGCTTGGCCAGCCCACCTATCAACTCGGTTGGCTTTTCCTTGTCATACTCGGCAAATGGCAGGTGCTTGGCACTATCGCTGGTCAGCCGTTCAACCTTTACGCGCTGATCGTCGCGCCGTCGCTTGGCCAGTTCCGTGTCGGTGGTCTTCAGGCTGCGCTTGACTTGTCTGCCGTCCCGTTCGAAAATCGCGTAGTAAACGTCAGTGCGGCTTGAACGATAGAGGCAGTCACCAGCATGAACGAGTTTTTGATGGTTGCGGGTCTTTGGGGTGGCTTTCATGGTGAAACCATCTTAAACATTGCCACAAATCATTGCAACAACAAAAGTGCCTGTGACACCATATCCTTACAAGCCAGTAAATATAAGGTGTGCGCCTGTAGCTCAGTTGGATAGAGCATCGGATTTCTAATCCGAGGGTCCCGAGTTCGAATCTCGGCAGGCGCGCCAACTTCAAAAGTTCGTTCGTGCTCCGTCGTGCGAAAGGATTGAAATGAAAATGTTGCGTGCCATTCTCCGACCATTCGGAATCCTCGGGTTGATCGTGTTTGTGTGCGGCGCGATCGGTTGTCAGGCCAACCATACCCGCGCGGCGGCGAAAGCCCCACCGGAAAAAGCGCAGCCGACAGGACCGGTGCCGACGCAGTTCGGGCCCGCTCCGGCCAAACTCACACGGGTCAATACGGATCTCCGGTTCGTTGTGCTTGATTTTTCCTCGCGCGCCATGCCGCCGTTGGGCACGAAATTGACCGTCTTTCGGGACGGCCAGTCCGTCGGCCTGGTCCAAATCACGGAACCCGTGCGTGGGCGGTTTGCCACCGCCGACATTTTGGATGGCGACCTGTTGGTGGGCGACGAAGCCCATTGAGCGGTCACCATGCGTAACGTTCAAGAGGCACGGGAAGAAATTCTTTCCGCGGTGCGTCCACTGGCCGCTCGGCGGGAACCGTTGTCGGCAGCACTCGATTGCGTGCTGGCCGAAGACGTGATTGCACCGCTGAATCTACCGCCCTGGGACAACAGCGCCGTCGACGGGTATGCGGTAAAGGCCAGGGATGTGGCCAGCGCCAACGAAAACAATCCGATCCACCTTCGTGTCGGGACGGTAATCCCCGCAGGAACATCGCCCTCCGTACCCCTGGACTCGGCCACTTGCGCCCGCATTTTCACTGGCGCACCGATTCCCCAGGGCGCTGATGCCGTCGTGATGCAGGAAGACACGCGTCCGCATCACGAAGGCTACATCGCCGTCGTCGAGTCGGTCGATCCCGGGGAAAATATCCGACGAACCGGCGAGGACGTCGGAGCGGGCTCGGTCGTCTTGCGTGAAGGAACCCTGCTGGGACCGGCGCAACTCGGCATGGCGGCTGCCGTAGGCGCCGCCGAGGTCAACATTGTCCCGCGGCCCCGCGTCGGGGTCCTGGTGACGGGCGCCGAAATCACCGAACCGGGTCGGCCGCTGAAGGCAGGACAGATTTACGACTCCAACAGTTACGCGCTTTGTGGTTGGGTCCGACAGGCCGGGGCCGAGCCGGTGGATCTGGGGATTGCCGATGACACCCGCGAAGATTTGCAGGAGAAAATCGACTACGGCCTCGGTGAATGCGATGCCGTGATCACCGTGGGCGGTGTGTCGGTTGGAGCATACGACCTGGTCAAGGAAGTCCTGGCGGAGTTGGGTTGCGAACAGCGGTTCTGGCAGGTGGCGATGAAACCGGGCAAGCCCTTCGTCTTCGGGATTCGCGGTGAGCGATTTGTTTTCGGATTACCGGGCAACCCGGTCAGCGCGGCGGTGACGTTCCTGTTGTTGGTGCGGCCGGCCTTGTTACGGTTGCGGGGACTAACCGAGACGGCATTGCCCACGGTGGAGGCGGAGGCAGCCGAAGATTTTGTGAATCGAGGCGACCGTCCCCATTTCATGCGGGCGACCCTGGAGAGACGGGGCGGCAAATGGTGGGTCAAACCGTTGCCACGCCAGGGCTCGCATATCCTCTCCTCCCTGAGCAACGCGGACTGCCTTGTCGAAGTGGCCGTGGAGAGCGTCGTGTCGAAAGGCACCGTCGTTCAAGCTTTGCGGATTCGCTGATTCGGGACGGAACGGCCTCCCAAAGATCGCCTGGTGGATTGGTGGCGCCATGGAGTGCTGCGGCTTGACGCAGCCCTGAGTTTCGCGCGGCTTGACGCGCAAGGGTGTTGCTGCTTCCCGCGGCGAGTCGGGCCTCGCCGCACAAGGGCGGTGTCGAGCCACCGCACTCCAAGCTTAAGGATCGTCGCGTATCCACTTGAATTCTGTTGGATGACGCTTCATGATGCGCGGCCAATGGAAGCGGTCGCCCGTATTACCCCGTGCGTGTGCGGCCTTCGTTGACGAGGTTCATCATGAACTATCCGTTCTGGGACGTGCCGGTTGGTTATGGAATCCTGATGGCCGCCATCGCGATCCTTCACGTCTTCATTTCCCATTTTGCCATCGGCGGCGGCCTGTATCTGGTCGTGACCGAGCAAAGGGCGCGGAAGCGGAACGACCAGCCGACCCTGGATTTTCTGGTAAAGCTGAGCCGGTTCTTTGCGCTGGTTACGCTGGTGATGGGCGCGCTGACCGGGGTGGGCATCTGGTTCATCATCGGCCTGCTCAACCCGACTGCGACCGAGGCCCTGATCCACAATTACGTCTGGGGCTGGGCGACCGAGTGGACGTTTTTCGGGGTCGAGGTTGCCGCCGCGCTCATTTACTACTGCGGCTGGAAACACATGTCGGCCAGGACGCATCTTACGGTGGGCTGGATTTACTTCGTGTTCGCCTGGCTCTCGCTGCTGGTCATCAACGGCATCATCACCTTCATGTTGACGCCGGGGCGCTGGCTGGCGACGGGAGATTTTTGGGACGGCTTTTTCAATCCCACCTTCTGGCCGTCGCTCGTCATGCGCACGGGCGTTTGCCTGATGCTGGCCGGTCTCTATGCGCTGCTGGTGGCGGCTCGGTATGAAACCGGTGATTTCAAGGCGCGCACGGTGCGCTACACCACGGCCTGGGGGCTGATCGGCCTGGCGGTGACGGCGCTGTCGGAATACTGGTATTGGAAAGCCATCCCCGCCGCGATCACAACCAAAGCGGCCCAGAACATGGCAATCCCCATGCACGCCCTCAGCCACTCCGTCTGGCTGGCGGCGGCGATCGGGGTCTTGCTGGTGCTGAGCCGGCTCCTGGCGCGGCGGTTGCCGGTGGCGATGGCCGGGGTGCTGATGTTGAGCGGACTGATGTGGTTCGGATCGTTTGAATCCTTCCGCGAATCGGTCCGGAAACCGTACGTGATTACCGGCTACATTTACGGCAACGGCATCGAGGTGGGGCTGACCAATCGCTACCAGCAGGAAGGCTATCTGGCGCAGGTCCAGTACCGGACGGGCGACGAGGGGGCCGATCTGTTCCGTCATTCCTGCCGGAGCTGTCATACCATTGACGGTTCCAAACCGCTCAAGCCGGCGTTCGATGGAACCGACCGTGCGTTCATCGCGGCGATCATCCGTTCGGCGCATCTGCTGCGGGGCAACATGCCGCCGTTCCTGGGCACGGCGGCCGAGGCCGACAAAATAGCCGATCACCTGTACCAGAGGATCGACCACCGGCCGCTGGACGAACTCTGCAAGCTGCAAGGCCTCGATTTGGGAAGACGGGCCTACGAGGTCCGCTGCGGCAAATGCCACGTCGTTGGCTCGGCCAGCGACAAATCGAAGTCCTTCGCCGGCCAGAGTGCCGACGACCTCGGCACCCTGCTCGACATGTCGGCCAACCTCGGCAAGGGGATGCCGGATTACACGGGCGGGCCCGCCGAACGTGCCGCGCTCATCGCCCAGCTTCAATCCCTCGGAAAACAGGTGAAGAAATGAACCTTCCGCATTACGAATTTCTTTCCGCGCCGCTCTGGCTGCTGACCGCGCTGCACCTGCTCACGCTGACGTTGCATTTCGTGGCGATGAACTTCCTGTTGGGCGGCGTGCTCATCGTCCTGCACGCAGGCATCCGCAAACGCTGGGACGATCCGACCCTGCTCGATTTCGTGCGGATGTTTCCGTCCGCCATGGCCGCCACGGTAACGCTTGGCGTTGCCCCGCTGTTGTTCCTGCAACTGGTGTTTCACCGGCAGGTGTATTCCGCGGCCATTGTGAGCGGGTGGTTCTGGCTAGGGGTGGTCGCGGCGGCGATCGTTGCCTACTACGCCCTCTACCGCGCCTCCTGGAAAGCGGAGAAATCCGGCCAGGTCAGCCGACCGGCCCTGGTGCTGGCGCTGCTCGGCCTGCTCTACATTTCGATCTGTTACAGTTCCGTGTTCTCGATGGCCGAACGGCCCGGGCTGATTCACGATCTCTACGCGAAGAACCAATCCGGTCTGGTATGGAATCCGGCCGTTGGCGATTACCTGCTGCGCTGGCTGCACATGATCCTCGGCGCCGCGACCGTCGGCGGTTTTATCGTCGGGATGCTGGGGCGCAACCAGCCGGAGACGTATCGAACTGGCAAGCAATTCTTCCTCTGGGGCATGGTGCTGGCCTCGGTGGCCGGCATCGCCTATTTGATCTCCTTGCAGGCGTACCTGGCGGCTTTCATGCGCACACCGGCGATCTGGGCATTGACGGGCGCCGTCCTGCTTTCCCTGGGCTCGCTGCATTTCTTCTTCCGGAAAAACTTTTGCGCCTCGGGCACGATGTTGTTCCTCTCGATGCTGGGAATGGTGTATGCCCGTCACACGGTCCGGCTGGTCAGGCTCGCCGGCCAATTCGACCCGGCCTCGTTGCCGGTCGCACCGCAGTGGGGACCGCTCCTCCTGTTCCTGGTTTGCTTCGTGATCGCGCTCGGGACGGTGGCGTACATGGTGCGATTGTATCTTGGCGCCAACAAGAGCGCGGCGTAGCCTCTTTGGGAGGATCGGCAACCGGAGCGGTTGCCCTACAATCGATACTCAAGATTCGGACGCGCACCGGGTGTCGGGTTGACGCCACCCTATGAAAACGGGTACACTTCGCGTGAAACCATGAGGAAACAACTCTTCACTATTTGTCTCTGCGGCCTGTTTGCGATGCCGACATATGGGGCCGTGGAGCTGAACCTTGTCAGAACCAACGTGACGATGCCTGCGGGCCGGACATTTCAGATGCCACTGACCGCCTCGGATTCGGGAGGCGGCCCGCTGAAATTCTCTGTCTCCATCAAACCGAAGGTGCTCGCGGCCACGATCGCGCCGGCCAGCAATCGCAGCCTGGTGCTCAACGTCAGCGGTGTGGACTCAAACAATGCTCCGTTCGCGGGGGACCTCGTGCTCCAGCTTTACGAGGACCTGACGCCGCGCACCACGGCCCGTATCATCGACCTGGTGAACAGCAATTTCTACAATGACCTGACGTTCCACCGGGTCATCACGAATTTTGCGTGTCAGGGCGGTGATCCGAACGGCAACGGGACCGGCGGCTCGGGAATCAAGTTTGACGATGAATTCGTCGCCGCCCTGACCTATACCGGGTTCGGCCAACTCGCGATGGCCAATGCCGGGCACGACTCCAACGACTCCCAGTTCTTCATTACGGATGGCGATCTTTCGGTGGGCGATCCGCAGAAGCAGTCACCGTGGTGGCTGGATTTTGAGAACCCCATCTTCGGGCAGATGACCCGAGGGTTCGACGTGTTGGAGAAACTCATGGGAACGCCCGTCAACCCGACCAATAATGCCCCGCTCACAAAATTCTTGATCGATTCAGCGACCATTATCACCAATTCGCAAGACGCCGTCCTGCGGCTAGCTGCCCCGGCGGGCTTTACGGGAACCGTTGCCGTGACGGTCAGCGCCATGAACGCCAGCAAACAGACCGCGGAGCAGACATTGACCGTGAATGTCGTTGCAAACACGGTGAACGATCCGCCGTTTCTCGGCTTCATTCCGGCCTCGCTGACCATTACGCAGGGGCAGGTGGCATCGTTTCTCCTGACCACCATGGACCTGGAGAACGATCAACTGACCCTTGACCTGCAGGACACGGACACCGGAGCGTTCCCGACGAATCTCACGGTCAGCATTGGGGCCGGCCGTTTGTGGTTTGTGCCGAACCAGACGACGACTGGCACCGTTCACCTTATTCTGGGTCTAACAGACCTCCAGCTCAACCATCAGGATGACACACAACGGTTTTCCATCATCATCGATCCGCGGAGCGCCACACCGACGCTGAACATTGTGCCGAAGTCGGGCTCGATCACCGTGGTTCCCAATTCCCAGGCCAATCGCGTCAACATCGCCGGCACGTTTGCCTTCACGGGCCAGTCGGACCACACGTTTACCAATGGCGACATTGTCGTGCTGACGCTCGGAGATCAGAACAATCCGCTCATCCTGACCAACTTACCAACAGACGCCGGATATTCCGTCAAGAAAGGTGTCGTGACCCTGAAATCGCCCAAGAGCACCAACACGACCGTCTCGGCGCAGTTCAACAGCGGCAAGGGCACGTTCAAAATCTCGGTGAGCAATTTCCACTTCCCCGGACCGCAGAGCAACCCGTTGCAGGTCGGCTTGTCCATAGGGCCTGATTACGGTACGGATGTGCGCACCTGGGTCGAGAAGAAGCCGGGCATGTTTTCGCCGCACTGAGCCACTTCGATTTCTCTGGAGCAGGTGGCAGGCAGCCTCTATACAGTCTCCTGATGAAACTGATCCGGACGGTCCTCGGTCTGATCGGCAGCGTGATCCTTGCCGTTGGCGCGACGGCTCAAAGCCCGGACGACACTCCGCCGCCCCCGGGGCAGTACCGGTTCAAGACGTTGCCATTGGAGGAACTCAGCGACCGCAACGTATCACGGATGGGCGATACGGCGCTGAACCTCAAGGACATCAAATGGGAACACGGCGAGAGCGACCACTTTATTTTCCATACCGAAACAGGGTTCCTGCCGCTCCAACTGGCCGTGGTGGCGGAATGGTCTTATGCCGAGATCAAGAAGGACCTGGATATCAGCCGGGATTTGTTCGAGCGCAAAGGCCATATCTACGTGTTCCTCAACGAACAGGTCTGGCGTGCGTTTGTCGGCAACGGCAAGTTGGAGCCGTGGACCGGCGGTTGGTGTACGGGGCGCGAACTGTTCTTCCAATCACGCCCGCACTTCCGGTTTCAGGGCACGACGTTGCCGCATGAGATGACCCATCTCGTGATGCATCGATTCTTGAAGGGAGACATCCCCTTGTGGCTGAATGAAGGGTTTGCCGAGTTCGAAGGCATTCGCCTGTACCGCACCTACCTCCGGGTGCGCAATTACACGCTGACGAACATCCAGGATCGTCTCAACCGAGACCAATACATTCCCTTGAAGGACCTGACCAGCGCCGTCGATTACCCGAAAACCAGGGATGAGGTGACAGCGTTCTACGTGGAGTCGCACATGCTGATCGGCTTTCTGTGCGATCAGCATGGGGGGATGAGTCCGCTGCTGAAATTCATCAAACTGCAGAGCGAAGGCGCGCAATTCGACTCGGCGTGGCAGGATGTTTACGGCGATAAATACCGGGACCAGGAGGCGTTCGAGAAAAAGTTCATCGTCTACCTGACCCATGCAAAGGAATAGTACAGCGGAACAGTGAGCTGTCTACAGTGTGTTCGTCATCATGCCTGTCCTGGTGGAATTTGTAGGGCAAGCGCACCGCTTGCCACCGCTATGGGATGAGCAACCGGAGCGGTTGCCCTACAATCCATCCTCAAGATTCGGAGGTTCCTCTTTTTCCCTCGTCCTTCCTTGCCAGAGAGGCACGAATCTGGTTTGATGGACACATCCAATGGTTAGACCTATGATTCGCACTCTCTCATTGCTGTGTGTGCTCTCACTCCTCTGCTCGCTGACGGTACAGGCGGAAACCGCTGCCACTCCTCCGATTCAGCTGCCAAACTCCGCGTCGCCCGACCAATCCCTCGCGTTGTCTCTGGTGGTCAGCAATCAAAAAAAAATCACGGACCTGCGCCTGATCTCGGTAAAGCCAGGCTCTGTCAGCCAGAGTTTTCCTTTGAGTCGCCGGGTGCGGAAATGGGGGCCTCAACAGATTCAAACCTCGATTCTCTGGAACGATGACAATTCCGCCGTCGCCCTGCAGATCACGGATGGCACAAATGGTGAGGTCTATGCCTGCATCAAAACGAAGGACGGGACGTTCAAGCCGGTGAGCCTCACGGATACGGTCCGGGGAGCCGGTCTCGGCGTTTTGGGAAGGACGGAAGGGGAGTTGGCCCGGTTTGAATATGTGCCGATGAAATGGGGAAATCAGTCGACACAATCCGGGCGCAGCATCACTTTCCGCAGCCGGTTTTGGGATAAAACAGGCAAGCCACACACCGTGAATGGAACCTTTGTCATCAACGACAAGGGAGAAGTCGGTGGACAGTAACTGTTACCGGGGATTGATCGGTGTCCGGATGGTTTCCTGTTGGATGGCCTGCTCCAGAGCGGCCAGGGCATCCTGACACATCAGCATCACCTTCCGTTTCTGGTTCAGGGAGATGGCGAGAGAGCGGACATTGGTGTTCTCGCGCGAGAGCTTGAGGATCTGCAACCTGATCTCGCTGTAGCGGGCATAGCTCGACGAGGCCGTCTTGAGATCGGCGTTCCCGCTGAGGCTTTGGATCGCAGCCAGGCCTTCCAGATCCTGACGGACTTCCTGGTCGTTCTTGGCCATCAGGGCTTCCATCTCGTCCATCTTCTGGTCGCTTTCCTCCGCAATGTGCGGCGGGAGCAGGGTCTGGATGCGCAGCGCCGCGATTCGGGCGCCGAAAGCGAGCAGCATGGCCTTCTTATCGTCCGGGGAAGTGGAGTTGCCGCTCTCCGCCACGATACGGGACAGCGCACCATCCATTTCCTTGAGTGCCTCGGCGGCCGGGCCAAACGCCAGACTGCTAGACTTGAGGTTGGTGTTACTGACCGCCAGGCTCAATAGTTCGTTGTCGATGCGTCGGAACTCGGTGAAGACCTGGGAAAACTGGGCAAGAAAACCCTCCTCGCTCCTGGTGCCGTCCGTCTTCAGAAGGTCTCCCAATTCCCTGCGTCCTTGCTCCACCATCCCCGAGGCCACACGGGCCTGGTCGGCGTAGGTCTGCGAGTCCTGGTCCGTGATAGCCATGACCGCGCTCTTTTCGGCCTCAGACGCCGAGGCCAGGGACAGACGCATCCGCTCCACCAATTCGATCCTCCTGGCCTTGACGGCGAACTGTTCGGCGGGGTTCTGTTTCTTGTTGAAATGGATCACCGCCAGCATAACCGCAAGCAACATTGCCGCTCCGGCAGCCATCCAGAGACAATCCTTGAGACCGGGCTTAATCGTCATGACTGATTCCTTCCTCCAAGGGGCTTGTCACACAGGCGGGTGCGTAGTTCAAGCAAGAAAGCGGGCAGTTATCAGGGAACAGTCTTCTGCAAGCTTTTCGTCCATCACCGCCCGGCTGGTGTGTTCACGAGAAATGGCGTATCCTTCGCCCTTACATCCATCATGATTTCCAAATCCCGTATTCTCCTGCAGATTATTGAGGAACTGAGCCGCGCACTGGAAACGCTGGCCGGCGCCGCGCGGGTCATGCACGCCGACGCCTCGGACGAACAGAACAAGGCCGAAGACCAATACGACACGCGCGGACTCGAAACGGCGTACCTCGCCAGCTCGCAGGCGCGTCAGGCGACTGAAACCGAACAGGCGCTGGCAGATTACCAGTCGCTCAAGCTCCAGAAGTTTACTGCTAAAACGCCCGTCGACCTGACCGCGCTGGTCGAGCTCGAATCGCGCAGCACCCGCACCTTCTACTTTCTCGGCCCGAAGAGCGGCGGGACCGTGGTCAAGGTCGCCGGCCAGGAAATCCTCGTCATCACCCCCGAATCGCCGCTCGGCCGGGAATTGGTCGGCAAGAAAGTCGGCGACCGCATCAAGTTGCAGACTCGCGGCCCGGCCCAAGAATTCCGCATCCTCTCGGTCCGGTAGGCACCCAGACTGACCCTATTTTGGCCGTGCCCGGCTCGAATAAACTCGGCAGCGTTCCGCCACTCTGTTCGAGGATGGCAACTGGTTCGGATCATTCGTGTGCAGTCCCGCACGATAGCCCGCTTGCGACAAGCGGCGCGACAAATCGCGCAGTTCGCTGATGCGCCGGATGATCTGCTGCGCTGGAGTCGTTGCCAATTGGCGTTTCATTGTTTCTTCCGCAAGAATTCGATGTCTGCCCTGTCGATTGCTGAGCCGCGAAGTTGTTTCATCGTGACCAAATCGCGAGCGGTGACTGACCGGATTGAACCATTCCCAAATGGGATGAGGATCGCTCGCTCCAACACCCGTCGCATCCTGACGGAGGATGGGATCAGGAGATCCACCATCATCAGATCGTCCTCTCTTGGTACCCGCTTGAAAAAACGTTTGAGAATCAACCTGGCCCGAGCGAATTCCTGCACGTTTGGGCTGGCGCAGTAGCCCAACTTCAACAGTGCCGACTCCGCCTTCGGCACGTCCTGTTCGTGCACCAGAAAATCCATGTCCTGTGTCGCCCGCACGTACCCGTGCAGACCGACCGCCAATCCTCCCACGACAGCATAACGGAGCTTCGCTTTCTCGAATTGGCGCGCAATCCTTTCGAATTCAAGATACAAGGCCATGGCTGATTACCTGACTCAACGTTCCCAGCCTAGATTCAAACCCCACGTGATGCAATCCGACAGTTATCGCGCGGCGCCTGCACCTTCTACTTTCTCGGCCCGAAAAGCGGCGGGACTGAGGTCCGTGTCGCCGGCCAGGAAATCCTCGTCATCACCCCCGAATCGCCGCTCGGCCGGGAATTGGTCGGCAAGAAAGTCGGCGACCGTATCAAGTTGCAGACTCGCGGCCCCGCCCAGGAATTTCCGCCACAAAGCAACCAGCACAGGGCGATTGCATTTAGAAGTTCAGCAATGAACGCAGGTAGTTGTGATCCCAACCGGCCACCTTTTGTTTACTGCGGATGCCGCATTTGACCTGACGATCCCGCCGCAACAGGTTCAGGCAC
>Ga0182027_10000387_pt1 | contig 75548 bp, 58 predicted proteins | sample 712E1DmetaG_FD_121300 | JGI IMG/M metagenome (GOLD analysis project Ga0182027, IMG submission 121300) | Permafrost microbial communities from Stordalen Mire, Sweden - 712E1D metaG (Illumina Assembly) | ecosystem: Environmental > Terrestrial > Soil > Wetlands > Permafrost | place: Sweden...
CCCGGAGGCATGGCGGCAAAAAGGTACGATGTAAACAGAAAATTTGCAGCTGCCGTTGCAACAGCTTTTTGATAAAAACGCATGATAAAATCTCCTTTGAAAAAGTTCATCAACAAATTTCCCATGCTGCCTGCGGGAAAGGGCGGCTTTCTATCTGCTCCCGGCTCTGCCTATACCTGTTTGCAGATGCTTCTGTCCGGCCGTTACCGACACGTGCGCGTGGGCATGCGCCTGCTTCGGTAGAATGCGGCGGCCGCAAAGGTCGGTTCCGGAAGCAACCAGCAGAACGACGAAAGCGGGGATGAGCCGGAATGGTGTTTTCATGGCGGTTATTTCGCATCGACAAGGCGCATGGTCCTCACCGCATTCCCGCACCGCAGTTCGCAGAAATAAACACCCGTCGTTACTGCACCGCTGTTTGCAGCGCCGTGGTCGAAAGCAACCGACCCGCCGTTTGACGAAACCGCATGAGCAACCGATTGCCCGGCTGCGGAATACACCGTGAGCCGCGTATTCGCCGGTAGATTGACAAACTGAATTCCGGTGCGACTGGTTATACAGCGAACTGTGGAAAGTGCGCCCCAAGGTGCGGTTCGCTCAAATGGTTGTGCGGCAGTCGTTATTACGGTACCGACACCTGTTGCGCCCCAGAAGACGAGATAGCTTCCGGTTGTTTTCTTGATAAGTTTGACGCTTGTGAGGATTTTTGCCGGATCTGTCGAAAGATTCAGCCCGTTAATATTGTGACCGGCAGTCTCATTCACCATATTGGCAGGGCTCCACTTGGCTAGATTGGAATCAACAAAGAAAAAGTTGGCGGTAAGTGCCTGCGCATAATCCGGGCATGTAAAATTGCTGGTGACCGGCCCATCCGCGTAGGTTGCAACAACAGCAAGAGCCGTTGACCCTTCGGAACTGGTTAATGCAATGTAAATCTTTGAATAGTTACCCTGCGGCACGGAAAACGTGACGGAGTCTATCCCCGAATAATTGCCGGACGGAGCTCCAAGATAATGGGTTTGGAATCCAGTGCTGTCGGTATTGGAGTAATTCAAAATCATGGTAGGATGATTTGCGTTGGCTGGAAACCGTGCACTGTCGGGTAGCGTAAGTACGTCGGTACGGTTGAGAAACACGGCGGATGCATGAGTGATATACCCGTCTCCGTTGCCGTTTCCATCTATTCCTTTTGACCAGGTGTACAACTTTCCGTTCGAAAATGTTGTTACGGCCCGGGCATTAAGGAGCGATTTGACGTTGATCTGTACCGTATCGGCACCCATAGATGACCCGCACCAGGCCATTGCAATTCCGACAACTGCCGCCGACAGACTATGTACTGATCGTAAAACAGCCATTTCGATCCCCCTCTTGTATTGACAGGTTATTGGCCCTATTTCTTCATCTTTAATAAATTACCTCTTTTAGGCTTATAAATCCCCAGGCAAGATAAATTACCGTATACTTTATGTTTACATCTTTATGTTGATTTTAAATGAGTTATAAATCTAATTACATATTAATGACAACATCATGTTTACATTTCAAGCAACACTTTCAGAATAGGGAATTTCCCAAATAAAATAGGGTGCGCAGCCATGCTGACAGCGCACCCTGTTCTATAGGTATTGTTTACAATTCTGCTACGGCATTTGATTCCCCGGCGACGTAACAACCATATCGGCCGTGGTAATGCCGAACATATACATATCGTCCATGTGCAAAGTGTCATCCGTCAACGCAAAGAACGATATCGAGGTTACGCCGCGCGACGCGCTCTGCCATGTGACGCCGCGCGCTGCGGTCTGGGAACCCGGTTTCGGCACCAGGTCGGTATTCTTTATCGAAATCCTTTGCCAATCAGGCGGTATCGTGAATTCGTAAATGAATTCTCCTTCGCCGTATTCCACCGTGTCGGTGTGAAAAACGACCCTGTGGCGGCCTGCGCCCTTTGCGTAGAAGCTGAATTCGGTCATTTTCGAGAGGTCGTAATACACGCGCGGCGTGCAAATGTCAACGCCGATGCCGCCGGTGGGAGGTTGTCCCTGGTTGAAATAAATGAAAATCCTCATGGATTTTCCGTGAAATGCACCGTCGGTGATAATGCAACTGTCAAAATTCGCGGGGAATATCGCGGGTGAAACAATATGGCCGTCGGCGTTGGGCCTTACCACCCACTGACCGCTTCCCACGCCGCCCGGTGACGGCAGCTTGTTGTAGATGGCGTTGCTCGCTACTCCGCTGGCAAGAGGGCTTTCGAAATCGTCGAACAGAAGGGCCCGGGCCTGCACTTCAACCGGAACAACGGTAAAAGAACTGTTGAGTGAACTGGGATAATAATTCTCGACACCCTGCGCCCCGGAAACGGTTTTTGCAAACAGCACATCGTTGACAAAAACAGTATCGCGGAGGTCGGCCGATATGTCGACGTGGAGAAAATCGGCGCTGGAACCGCTGATAAAGGCAATGTCGTACGCGGAACGCGGTACTGCACGCAGTACGTAATTTCCCTGGCTGTCTGGATAGAACGTGATTCCCATGCCCGGCACAACGATCCGCATATCCTGCAAATCGGACTTGGTTGAAGAGACAATTCTTCCCTTTACAACTGCCTCGTTCCTGACAACAAGATCGGCAATCATGGAGGCCGAGTCGCTTGCAAGAACGATTTTCTGAAGGATCGCAGACCGCGCGTTGACCGAATCATTGGAGTACAGGGCGTAATTACCCGCCGCGACGCTGTCGAATAGATACGCCCCGTTCGCACCTGTTTTCCCGCTTTTATTCACTATGATGCTGTCGCCGCGTGCGGTAATTCTAAAAGTACGCAAATACAAAGTCACCCCTGCCGCAGGGTTTCCCTGGCCATCAACGACGCTTCCGGAAACCTTTGCATTGCCGGTTGCGCTTGAACCTGCCGCCATGGTTGGTGCAGTGCCGCACTCAAAAAACAGCAACTGACCTGCCAGTAGAACAGCCAGACATATTTTTTTCATGATGGGCGCTCATCCCTGTCCTTGGTCCGCGGCGAACGCATCAAGGGAAACATCTGCATATTCAACTGATACACACTATCGCTTGCGTCAAGAGAATCAACGATCTTGATGACCCGGTCCCGGAACCCTTCCATCTCAGCCATAATCATATCATATGCTTCCTTCGTGAGTCCAACGGTAATTCCGGACGCATACCGTTCCTGTACCGGCACCTCATCCAGCGACCGCTCGGCAAGACGTATCATCACACGGTTGAAATTTCTGACGACCATCGACTTCACTTCGGAACGCGTGGTGATTGCCTTGTGGGTCTGTTCGTATCTGCCGTTTTTCTGTTTTTTAAGGAGATCATGGGCAAGGAGCCACGCCACGGCCTTCTGCGCATCGTCGGGGGATATTTCCGGATGAACGCTTTTCGCCACCAGGTCCCAGTTGTCGCTGTAATCGTGCTGGCAGATCCCCTCACGGAGGGCGCTCAAATACCATTTGTCGTAATAATCGAAATGATCATCTTCCATGAGGTGCTGGGGCACCTGGTCGGACATGGACTTGAGCACACGGTAATATTCCTGTTTTTCAAGCGATGATTTTGCCTGATTGAAATGGACGAGGTTTCGGAAAAACACCGCTTCTTTCTCTTTGAGGCCTACGCCTTTAATAAACTTGTCGATTGTTTTGCGGCTCAGGTTTCTTTTGCCGTCAATGACCATCTTGAGAAGAATGGGAGCATTGACCCCCGCGCGCAGTGCAAAGAACCGGTAGGAAAAGTATTTCCTGGTCTTCTTCGCATCGTCGTAGAAGTCTTTAAGAAACCGGCGATAGTCGATATAGGCGAAAACTGATTTCATAAGCAGTGAAATCCCTTTTTTAAACCACGCGTGTACCTATATTCTAATATACTGGAAAATCACCCGATACCTACGTGAATAAAATATTATGCGTACACTGTTTGTTTACATCGATTCATTTAAAAACAATACGTTACAATGATTTTAAATATAAGCATATCTTAAAATGTTGTTTTTTCGATTGAACGTTTTTTCCCCTCAGAGCAGACGAGGCGAACGAATGTTTTCTGCGCAGGATTTTAAAAACAAGGTCTTTGCCGTAAGAAAGGCCGGGGTTGACAAAAAATACCTGTTGGAGTATGATCATGGCTTGCACGCGATGTCAGGCGCGGCATTCCATTTTCAGGTTACCCCCACGCTCAATGTTGACAATGATGCCCCGAAATACCTATATTTTCCCGTGAAGCAGTTCGATGTCCAGACGGCAAGAGGGGGAAAAAGGGGGAAATATGGGCGGCTGTAAAGAAACTTTCTTTGTATGCCCGCCCACTCGTAAAAATAAAATTACCCATTAATTTATACACCCACCCGCTCGCCCAAAAATCAGATTGCCTATCAGTAATTTTAACGCTTAAAACAGATAATGTCTCTTAACCTTTTAAAAAGGGGGAATGGAATGAAAAGACTAGGAGTCAGTCTTCTGCTGCTGGCGGTAATTGCGGGAACGGTTTTTTCCCAGACCACGGTTAACATGTGCGGCTATGTCAGGGACCAGGGTGGTAAACCATTAACCAATACGTTGGTGAGGCTGAGCGTGACAAAGCTTATCGATGCCGTGGGCAGCGATCCGTATTATACCACCACCGATTCAACCGGCTATTACCATCTTGGTTCGGGAACTTGCCAGACAAATGTGATCCAGGAAAGCTCACGCCCGCTGGGAAACGTGTTTTCGCATCCGATTTTGGTAGGCAGGGACTTGGTATTCTCCGTGCCTCAGGACAATGCATGGGTGAGAATAAGCATGTTCGATATGACGGGACGTTTGATAAAAGATCTTGTTAACGCCCGAAAGGCGAATGGAAGCTATTCGGTAACCATCAACACGCGCGACGTTTCTTCACAGTTCTATGTGGTACGCGCTTCTATTAACGGCGTTTCCACGGTTTTCAAACTGCAGCCGCTTTCGCGCGGCGCGGCAGTTGTTGCCCAAAACGCTCCGGAATTCAATGCCAGTATGAAAAAGTTTGCCGCGATCGTGGACACGGTCCGCGCGACCGAGCCCGGCTATTCCCTCGGCGTAACGCCGATAGACGTGACCACGGGCCAGTACGATTTTGTATTGACAAAAAATTATACCGGGGACACGGCACAATTCTGGGGCGATACGGCAGCGCTATCGGCGGCTGCGAAAGCGGCGGGACACTTCGTGTTCAAGCTCATCAATAAGACTAATGGCGTTGTTCCGGACAGTCTTATCTATTGGGCAAACGGAGATGGCGGGACACCGGTTTGCATGACAACTCAATCACTCATCACTCCCTCAACCAATGCGGGAAGATTGTACATCATGGTAGGCTATAACGCCGCGAAGTCGCAGCCATTCCGGCCCGCGAACCAGGTCTGGGACTTCGAAGAGCACAACACGGGGGCCACCAGCTACCTTGGCAATTTGACGCGTGTGGATTGGTTTGGGACGCCTTTGGCGATGCGCCTGCACAGCACGGACGGCACCCCAGACCTTGTTCGGGGCGAGATCTACCCCATGTTCTTCCAGACGCGCCAGTCGATCTTCGACGAATTCATAAACGAGGTTCCCGCGGAGTGGGATGTCTGCGCGAACATAACCAAACCATGGAAGATCACCAATCCTTGCATGACGCCGGATTTCTCGGATGGCGGGTCGCAGGCCCATTACTGGGACAAATATTCGGCTGCCTGCGGCGTGACCGCGGGATCGTGTGTCGGCAACGGTTCTCCGGCGATATCCTCAGGTTTATACCGGCATGTCCTGGATCTTCCCGCTGCCCAGCAGAATAACTGGAATTATCACTACAAGAAAGCTCCCTGTACTTTCTATGGGTATTTCATACATCGACGTGCTTTTTTCCACCTGCAATACACCTTCCCGTACGATGATTATAACAATTGGTCGTCGTATATCGTGAGCAACAAGGCGCAATGGTTGGAGATAGCAGTAGGGTATTAGAGTTGTACGAAATGAAATAGGGTTAGAGAGTAACGGTATTTCCGTGGGAGAAGAATAAATCCCCGGTTCTTGTGAAGAGAACCGGGGATTTTTTTTCAAACCGGAAGGTACTGCATAACGAGGCTGTAGGAAAAGTCAAAATGCGCCAAAAAAGTGGCGATTTTGAACGAATTTAACCGCCCATCTGTCAAGAAAAGGACTTTTTCTACAGGCTCAACGCCGGAGCTAATATGCCGGACTACGACCGCATTTTCCCGCTGCAAACCACAAATCTTGCTTGAAGAACCGACCGACCGCGAACCAGGGGTGTTTGCAAATGCGGACGGGCATGATTTAGCGCGTTAGCGTCAATTTATTAGTATGCTATTTTCAGTTTGTTTGCGGAAGAAAGTAGGGCTTTGTCGCGAGTATATATTGGACAATTTGTAATCAGGGCGGAAGCCAAAATATGAACGTCCACGAAACCCACGCCCGTACCATAGAGCCGGTGTTGTTCGAGAAACAAATAGAATTCGTCTTTCGATATTTCGCGAGTTAAAGGCAGCGCATCTATCAAAGTCAATATTGTTTTCCTGTTCTTAAAATTCCCACAAGCAAGCTCGCCAACAACAAAAGGATGAATTGCAGCCTCATTTTCGTTCAATAAATATTCAAGGTCGTTGTCGCCAAAGTTAAAATGATCTATCCAGACTGAGGTGTCCACTAAAACCATACTATTTCTCGGCCCTTCGTCGTCTTATGTATTTAACGCCATGCTCGCTTCCGCCCAGTTGCGCCAACCGTTTGCTGCTCTCTCTAGAAATAAGAGATTGCAATCCAAGTTTAACCAAGGATGTTTTTTCTTTAATTCCGGTTAGATCAGATGCCTTCTTAAGGATTGCATCATCAATGAGTAATGTTGTTCTCATAGCATATCCTCCTTATGCATATGAATATGCATTAAATAGGCATACGAATCAAGCGTTTTTAATTCTATTTTCTTCCGCTAACGAGGCTGTAGGAAAAGTCAAAATGCGCCAAAAAAGTGGCGATTTTGAACGAATTTAACCGCCCATCTGTCAAGAAAAGGACTTTTTCTACAGGCTCAACAGTGGAGCTAATATGCCGGACTACGACCGAATTTTCCCTGCGCAAACCACGAATCTTGTGTAAAGAACCAACCGCCGGCACGCCAAGGGTGTTTGCAAATGCGGACGGGAATGATTTAGCGCGTTGATTTGCAATTGCATTTGCCTTTTGTATAATGTTCTATTTGAGTCCGAGGCAAGCCTGTTGGCAAAATCTTATTATTCTTAACGGTTAATATGGCCTTCAATATGTACTTATCGTTACTTCCAAATAATACAGTCTGTCCTTTTTAATTCTGAATTTGATTAATGCTTCGTCCAACAAAAGAGTATCTTTGCTCGGATATATCGTTCTACCTTTTTAATTCCCCCCTGAAAACCGCCGGCCAGCTCTTCCAACAGAACCATTTTACGGCGAACACACCCTAACATTAGAGAAACTAAGTATTCCTGAAAACAAACGCAAATTCCATGGCATCCAGACCTACCGGTCCTGGTCCCTGCCGCCGCCTGATAGGCGCATTTATTAAATCCCTCCCATCTCCTTCCTATTTATTATTTTTCTTTTCACCCTTAAAACAATAAAAACAAGGAAATAAAGGAGCCCGCCCATGCCCGAAGCAGATTCCTCAAAAATCGAAAAGAACTTTTACACCGATGTGCCCCAGAAAAACGAGGCCTTTTTCCTGAAAGGCTCGAACAATTACGACTGGGGGATGAAAAACCGCCTTGCCAGGATCTTCAACAGCGAGTCGGGCCGGACCGTGATGCTCGCGTTCGACCATGGGTATTTCCAGGGGCCAACCACCGGGCTGGAGCGGCCGGACATCACCATACTTCCGCTTGCGCCCTTTGCCGACGCGCTCATGCTCACGCGCGGGATACTCCGTTCCGTTATCCCGCCGTCCCTCAACAAAGCAACGGTGCTGCGCGCGAGCGGCGGGCCGAGCATCCTCAAGGAATTGTCAAACGAGCATATCGCCATGGACATGGACGACGCGGTGCGCGTGAACGCGTGCGCCGTTGCCACGCAGGTGTTCGTGGGAGGGGAGTTCGAGACGCAGTCGGTGACGAATCTCACCAGGCTTGTCGACATGGGGAACAAGGTGGGCATGCCCGTGCTCGGCGTGACCGCCGTTGGGAAAGACATGGTGCGCGACACGAAGTACATTCGTCTCGCTACCCGTATGTGCGCCGAGCTGGGAGCGTCGTTTGTAAAGACATACTTCGTGCCCGATTTCGAGACGGTCACCGCAGGGTGCCCGGTGCCCATCGTCATCGCCGGCGGCAAGAAACTGCCCGAATTCGAGGCGCTCAAAATGGCGCACGAGGCCATTAGCCAGGGCGCTTCGGGCGTCGACATGGGCCGCAATATTTTCCAGTCCGAAGCGCCCATTGCCATGATAAAGGCCGTGCGCAAGGTGGTGCACGAAAACATGAAGCCCGAACAGGCATACGAGTTGTACCTGGCGCACGCAAACCTGAAAAAGCAGAAGGACAAGCAAAAGTAAACTAATACAAAACAAAATCACCACCGAGACACAGAGATCACAGAGAAGAGTATACGGGAAGAAAAACTCAGGATTTGTCTCTGTGTCCTCTGTGTCTCTGTGGTGAAATTTTCTTGTTCGAGGAGGGATTATATGAGCGGAAGACTGAGCGTAGGAGTCTTGAGCGCCGACCTTATGTCGCTTGCCGGCGACATTGCGCTCCTTGAACAGAATGGCGTGGAGCTGCTCCATTTCGACGCGATGGACGGGCATTTCGCGCCCCAGCTCAGCGTGGGCCCCGCATTTGTAAAGGCGGTGAAAGCGAAAATGCTCAAGGACGTCCATCTGATGATCGAAAATCCCTTTGAATCAATCCGGCAGTATGCGGCCGCCGGGGCGGACATCATCTCGGTGCACGTGGAATCATGCGTGCATGTCCGCGCCTGCCTGCAGCTTATCGGAACGCTTAAAAACATCAACGACCCGCAGCGCGACATTGCGCGGGGCATTGCGGTAAACCCGGGGACCGCGCTGTGCGATGTGAAGCCGCTGCTCGAGGAGGCCGACGTGGTGACCCTCCTTGGGATCAACCCGGGGTATCCCGGCCAGACCCTGTATGCCGACACCGCCGCCCGCGCGCAAAAGCTCCGGGAGCTCATCGAGGAAACAGGCAGGGAGATATTCTTCTGCATCGACGGCGGTGTGACAAAGGAGAATATCGGCGAGGTGGCGAAGATGAAGCCGGACATCGTGGTGAGCGGCAGCGCGGTGTTCGAGAACAAGGCGGTGGCCGAAAACCTGAAATTTATGACCGACGCGTTAAAATAAAACTTCACCGCTTTCTTCTCTGCGCTCTCTGTGTCTCTGTGGTAAATTTTTCTTTGCGATCTTTGCGTCTCTGCGGTGAAATTATTTTTAATTCGAACAAACAGGAAATACTATGAAGAACCGATGGGTTGAGGCCGAGGCCGATGCATTTGTCCGCGACCATGCCGCCGAGGCAGGGGAGGATGTCGCGCTCCTTGCCTATTTCACGCGGCTTGTCGGAAGCGAACCAGGCCTCGCCATGCACGGCGGCGGCAACACCTCGCTCAAGGCGGCGTTCACCACCCTCACCGGCAAAACGCTGAACGCCCTGTGGGTCAAGGCGTCGGGCGCCGAAATGGGCTCCGTGGGGCCGTCCGGGTTCGTGTGCCTCGACCATGCCTGTCTCAAGGACCTGCGGAACCTGTCGTCGCTCGACGACGAGGCCATGGCGGGCGAGTTCCGCACCCATATGCTGAAGGCGTCAGACGCGCTGCCGTCCATAGAGACCCTGATGCACGCGTTCATCGACAGGACCGCGGTGGTGCACACCCATCCGGCGGCCATACTTGCGCTGTCGAACCGCGACAACGGGGAGGCGACCATCGCCCGCGCGCTCGGCGGCGACGTTGGCGTTGTGCCCTATGTCAATGCAGGGCTGGAGCTTGGCCTGGCCGTGGCAAACCTGCTCGACCTGCAGAAGGGCATGCGCGGCATCGTGGTGTCGCACCACGGGCTCATCACCTACGGCACATCCATCAAACAGGCGTACGACAATACCATGGAAATGGTGAACAGGGCGGAGGAATACCTGCACAACAACCACCGCCGCACGGTCCGCCTGGGAAACCCGGTGAGCGTTGAAACGGCCCGGAAGCGGTATGCGAAAGTCGCGCCCCTGATACGCGGCTTCCTGTCGCCAGCGTCCGGCAACCCGGACACGCCGCTTTCGCGCATGGCGCTCGCGCCGCTGATCACCGATGAGGTGATCGGGCTCCTTGATTCGGCCGAGGGAAGGGACCTCGTCATGACCCAGCCCCTTACGCCGGATTATCTTGTCAGGATGAAATCGTATCCCGTGTTCGTCGACAATCCGAATTACGACGACAACGAGGCCTTGCGGACGCAATTGTGCCGCGACATCGGCGCGTACAGCGACCGGTACGAGGCTTACCTTAAAAAATACGCCTCGAGGCTTTCCGGGTTCGACCGGACCGGCTTCGACCTTCTGCCGCGCGTGGTGCTGCTTCCCGGGCTCGGTGCGGTGTGCGCGGGGCGCGACCTGGCAATGGCCATGGTGGTGCGCGATATAACGAGACAGGCGTTCGCGGTGAAACGATCGATTTTCGAAACGGACGGGACCTACCGGGGACTTTCGGAAGACCATTTGTTCGACATGGAGTTCCGTTCGCTCCAGACCGCAAAAATGCTGGGCGGAAGCGCGCCGCTCCGCGGCGCCGCGGCGCTTGTGACAGGTGCGGCCGGCGCCATCGGCTCGGGCATCTGCGAGGAACTTCTCGCGCAGGGCTGCTGTGTCGCATTCACCGACCTTGCCGGCGAACCCCTCGACAGGGTTGTTGCCGAAAAGAAAGTTGTGTACGGCGGCCGCGTCATCGGTGTGCCGCTCGACGTCACCGAACCTGCGTCGGTCGCGGCCGCGTTCGAAAAGGCAACGGAAGCGTTCGGCGGGCTCGATATCGTGATCGCGAACGCGGGACTGGCCCATGTGTCGCCGCTTGTCGAAATGGACCTTTCGGCCTTCCGCAAGCTCGAGCGCGTCAACATCGACGGAACGCTCAACGTTCTGGGTGAGGCGGGCCGTCTTTTTAAAGCCCAGAACACGGGCGGCGACATCGTGCTCGTGTCCACCAAGAACGTGTTCGCTCCCGGCGCGAAGTTCGGCGCGTATTCCGCCACCAAGGCCGCCTCCCACCAGCTCGGACGCATCGCGAGCATCGAGTTCGCCGACATGGGCGTGCGCGTGAACATGGTGTCGCCCGACGCGGTGTTTTCGCATGGGTCAACCAAGTCCGGGCTGTGGCAGCAGGTGGGGCCCGACCGCATGAAGGCGCGCGGGCTTGACGAAAAAGGATTGGAAGAATATTACCGCCAGAGGAACCTGCTCAAGGCGAAGGTGACCGCCCGGCATGTGGCGAATGCCGTTTTGTTTTTTGTTACCCATCAGACGCCCACGACCGGGGCCACAATACCTGTTGATGGCGGACTTCCTGATGCGACGCCGAGATAAATAAAATCAAATAAATAATCATGTGGGGGAGGTTTCCCCCAGGGTTCAGTCAACCGGCATAACGTAGGGGCGCAGCGTGCTGCGCCCTTTTTATTAATGATCGCCGGTTGTCTGAACCCATACCCCCTCCTGGGTGTCCCCCGCGATAAGGTATTTGCAAGATTCCTGCTCCATTGACAAGGGGCACCCGCGGAAATCAATTAAGCCATAAATGTAATGATGAGTTGATGCGGGAAAAAGTTAGAAAGTTTGAATGTGAGATGGATGTGGAGGTGTAATTAAACTGGTGGCTAAAAAAAGAAGTCAATAAGTTGTTGGAAGTTTTTTCCTATTAACCGGGTGCTCGCGGGTGCGCCCAGCAGAAGTGTGAATCTTGCCAAGGGCGGTACCTGGCTGCACCCGCTTAGCGATCCAGATTTATTTTATTTTTATTCTTCTTTTACAGCCCTTACAATTGCAGCTATATGCTCCGGAGTCGTCCCGCAACATCCACCAATGATATTGGCTCCGGCAGCAATTATCTCAGGCACCATCTCCGCCATCATGGCCGGAGTCTCCGGAAAGAAAATTCCATCATCTCTATTCTGAGGCAACCCCGCATTAACATGAACAAGGACGGGCGTCGTTTTGTCTGTTGCCCGTATCTCGCGTACGATCTCTATCATCTGCGCCATGCCGTTGCCGCAGTTGGTGCCGAAAATATGCGCGCCTGCCTTTACAAGCGCGGAAGCCATCTCGGCGGGCGAAACGCCCATCATGGTGCGGAAGGTCGCGTCAATGGTCTTGTCGAAGGTGAAAGTGCAGACCACCTCGAGTTTCGTGTTTTCGCGGGCGGCCTTCACCGCGATGCACGCCTCGTCGAGCGCGGTCATGGTCTCGATGCAGCACGCGTCGGCGCCGCCTTCCTCGAGCGCAAGGGCCTGTTCCCGGAAGGCGCCATATATTTCTTCTTCCGCAACGTCGCCCATCATGAGGATTTTTCCCGTGGGGCCCATTGACGCAATCACGTGCCGGTTGGGCCCCGCGGCCTCGCGCGAAATCGCGGCCGCCGCGCGGTTCATCTCCTTTGCGCGGCCTTCGAGGCCGTAGTGCATGAGCTTGAACCTGTTGGCGCCGAAGCTGTTCGACTCAATCATGTCGGCGCCCGCGTTCACGTAGCTCTGCGCGATGTCGAGCACGTCCCTTTTGCGGGTGATGCACCACAGCTCCGGGCACTGGCCCGGCTCCAGGCCTTTCTTGTGGAGAAAGGTTCCCCAGGCTCCGTCGGACACGAGCACAACGCCGGATTTGACGGTTTCGACGATTGTTTTCATATTTTCCTCAAAAATAATGAGAAGAATCTCTCGCAAAGATCGCAAAGGCCGCAAAGACTAAAATTCTTTTTGATTTTATTGCGCTCTTGGCGATCTTTGCGAGAGAAAATCTTATTTTCCCGAATTTAAAAAATTCACCGCGCCCTGCGGGTCGGCCGAATAGCCTGCGCCGATTTTGTCCGCGAATTCCTTTGATAGCGGCGCCCCGCCCACGATGACTCGAATGCCCGGAAATTTCGCTGAAAGCTCCTTTGTTGTTTTTTCCATGTTCATCATGGTGGTGGTAAGGAGGGTGGATATTCCCACTGAGCAACCCGGATGCTGTTCAACCGCTTTCACGAACTTTTCTATGGGCACATCAACGCCGAGGTCAATAACCTCCCAGCCGCCGCCCTCAACGATCATTGCCACGAGGTTTTTTCCGATGTCGTGAAGATCGCCCGCGGCCGTGCCGATTACGAATGTTCCCAGGCGCTTCACCTGGCCCGACTGGAAAAACGGCTTGAGGTGCTTCATGCCTGCGTACATGGCCTTGGCAGCCATGAGCACGTCGGGAATAAACACTTTGTTAAGGCGGAACTTTTCGCCCACAGTATACATGCCCACAACAAGACCTTTCGACAGCAGTTCCTGCGGGGAAATACCCTGCGAAAGTGCGAGCTTGGTCAGCTCGTCGGCCCCGTCCTGGCCTTTCATGTCCGTCGGAAACGGCGCCGCTGCGCTTATTTTTCCCCGTTCGACACATGTTGCAATTTGGGAAAGTATGTCTGCCATTATTCCTCCTGGGAATTTATTATGAGTTTCTGGTGGGGAAACCGTATCCGGTTTCCCCTGGCCCCCGGCTACCGGCGCGATGCGCCGGTGATCCGGGAGCACACCCCTTCCTGCGAAGGTGCGCGCCTAAGTCGCTCGCTTGACGCTCGCGCGTCGTCGCGCCTTCGCAACGCATCCTCAAAGGTATGCCGCTTCGCGGCGATAAAAAATATAAAGAAATGAAGTAATCCTAATTTTAACTGCCTGGAACCAGTAAAAAATTAATGAGCGTAATTAAGAAAACAAACCTAATTCCTAATCAACAAGTGTTCGCGGGTGCCCCTTGTCAATGGACTATGAAGCTTGCCACCGGTGGTACCCCGGGGCCACCCAGGAGGGGGTGACGAAGGACGCCGCAGGCGGCCGGAGGCAGGGGGATACTTCCCCCACCAACATTTCCATCTGCATTATCTATTAGGATCCAGCGCATCCCGCAGCCCGTCACCAACAAAATTGAATGCCATTACCGACAGAAAAATAAAAATCCCCGGCACCAGAATCCACGGGTGATACTGGATGTCGGAAACGTTCATGGCCGCCGAAAGCAGGTTCCCCCAGCTCGCCTGCGGGTCCTGGATGCCCAGGCCGATAAAACTGAGCGTTGACTCGCCCAAAATATAAGCGGGAATGGTGAGCGTGAGCGCCACGATGGCATAGCTGAGCGTCTGGGGCAGCACGTGGCGCACGATAATGCGCAGGTCGGAGGCGCCGAGCGCCTTTGCCGCCTTGACAAAGTCCTGCTTGCTGATGGAGAGCGCCATGCCGCGGATGATGCGCGCGAACCCCGCCCATTCAATGAAGCTCATGATCACCACGATGAGGAGGTACACGGCGGTCGACGAAAGCTTAACCGGGAACGCGCTGCGCAGCGCGAGCATGAGGAAAAAACCGGGCACGAGCATGAAGCACTCGGCGAACCGCATGAGCACGCTGTCGATTGTGCCGCCGTAATAGCCGGAAATGCCGCCGATGAGAAACCCGAGAAAGAACGTTATGGCCACGCCGAAAAACCCGATGGTAAGCGATACGCGCGACCCGTACACGATGCGCGAAAAAAGGTCGCGGCCCACGCCGTCGCCGCCCAGACAGTAATACCGGCGCTTGTCCGGGCTGCCTTGCACGCCGAACAGGTGGCGGTTGATGGGGACAATGCCCCACAATTTCACGTTGTCGCCTTTTGTAAACAGCGACAGGAAATAAGGCGTGCTTTCGTCTTCCACGAACGCGCGCTCGGCATAGGCATTGAACGTGTACGAATAGGGGTAAATAAAGGGGCGGAGCGAAAAATGCCCTTTGTGGACGAAATGCACCCTGCCGGGCGGCACATACGACAGGTCCCTGTCGCCATTGTCGTAATCGTAGGGCGCGATGAATTCCGCAAACAGCATGATGGCGTAAAAGAAGGCAAGCACCGCGATCCCGGCAATTGCGAGCGGGTGGCGGGAGAGCTTTCTCAGGGAGCGCTGGTTCCTGAAGAGGTTCATGAGCGCACCCTCGGGTCGGCGATCACAAGCAGGAGGTCGGCGATGAGGTTGCCCACGATGAGCATGATGCCCCCCATGAGCATGCTGCCCATCACGAGAAAGGTGTCCTGCGCGCGCACCGCCTGGTAAATGAGGCTGCCCAGGCCCGGCCAGTTGATCACGATCTCGAGGATCGCCGCGCCGGACAGGAGTTCGGAGAACGAATAGCCGAACAGCGTGATGAGCGGGTTGATGGCGTTGCGGAGTGCGTGTTTGTAAATCACCTGGCTTTCGGGCAGGCCCTTGGCGCGCGCCGTGACCACGTACTGCTTGCGCAGTTCCTCGAGCATGTTGCCGCGCGCGATCCTCTGCAGGCCGGCGAGCGCGGTCACGGTGAGCACGAGCACCGGCAGAATGAGGTGGAGCGCGTGGTCGCCGATCTGTGCATACCAGGGGAGCGACTCGTGGTTGGGCGACACCATGCCGCCGATGGGGAGCGCGGCGAAGAAGGGGATGTTGCTCAGCGAATAGATGCAGAACATGAGAATGAGGGCGAAGAAGAAGCCGGGGAGCGACATGCCGAAATAGGAGATGAACGAAAGGACCCTGTCGCCCCAGGAATATTGCTTGACCGCCGCATAAATGCCGAGCGGCAGCGCGATGAGCCAGGTGAAGATAATGGCGAACGACGACATGAGCAGGGTGTTGCCCACGCGCTCCGCGATCACGGTGGTGACGTTTGCCTCGCGCGAGAATGAGTAGCCGAGGTCGAGGTGACACAGCCGCGCGAGCCAGTACCCGTACTGCACCACGGCGGGCTTGTCGAAATGGTATTTCTGTTCGATCCTCTTCACCGATTCGGGCGAGATCCTCGGGTCGAACCGGTACTTGGCGAGGATGTCGCCCGGCGCGAGATTGATAAAAAGGAACGTTATGAACGTCACGATGAGCAGCTGCGGAAGCAAAATAAGCGTGCGTCTGATGAGGTCGTCGCGCATCACTTCCCCGGGAGCCGGTAGATCCTCTCGATATTATGGAGGACCCCGCCGTTGGGACAGGGGTTGATGTTGCCGAATTTGCCGGCGATGCAGAAAATCTGCTCGGGCAGCACGGTGTAAATGAGCGGCAGCTGGTCGGCCGCGATTGTCTGCCATTCATCGTACAGCTGTTTGCGCTTGCTTTCGTCGAGCTCCTTCACCGCCGCGTCGTAGATGCTGTCGATCCGAGCCTCCCACGGCGTTGACGGCGCCTTCTGGCGCGGGAACCACATGTGCAGCGACCCCGTGGAATGCCAGACGTTTTTGCCCATGTGCGGCTCCACGCCGCCGGTGAGGCCGAGCATGATTGCGTCCCATTCGAACGGCGGGTTGTCAATGCGCTGGATGAGGCTGTTGAATTCCATGAGCTGGAAGTGCACCTTGAACCCGAGCGTCTCGAAGTCCTTGCGTATGATTTCGGCGAGCTTGCCCCGCACGATGTTGCCGCTGTTGGTGACAAAGGAGAACTCCACGGGGCGCCCCGCCGGGTCCTCGATGATGCCGTCGCCGTTTTTGTCGCTGAACCCGGCTTCGGCAAGCGTCGATCTTGCCTTTGCCAGGTCGTAGGGATACGTGTCGACGTTGGGATTGAAAAAATATCCTTCCGACGGGCTCATGGGTCCCCACTGCGGGTACCCCAGGCCGTTCATGACGATACGGACCATGCTTCCCTTGTCGAGTGCATAGGCCACGGCCTTCCTGAACTTGACGTTACGGAACCACGACAGCCGCACCGAGTCGACGTAGAGTTTTCCTGTCTTCGGGTCGCGCCCAGTGTTCTGGTTGAAAAACACGAAATAACTCCCCGATGCCGGACCGAGGCGGCACACGGCATAATTGCCCCGCGCCTCGTCTTTTTTAAGGCTCGGGAAGTCTTCCCCGTTTGCCTTAAGATAGTCAATTTCACCGCGCTTGAACCTGAGCAGTTCCGCGTTCTGGTCCAGAACGATCATATACACGATGCGCGACAGGTACGGCAGGCGGTTTCCCGCGGAGTCTTTCTGCCAGTAGAGGGGGTTGCGCCTGAAGGTGACTTTCTGGGACGAAATAAAACCTTCGATAAGAAAGGGGCCTGTTCCCGTCATCGAGTCAGGCGGCGTCTGGATGCCGAGAGAATTCGAAAAACTACCGTTCTTCACGTACTTTTCGTACTTGTGCCTGGGCAGGATCTCCTGCGCCATGGCGCGGAGGAACGGCGCGAAAGGCACCGGCAGCGTGAACTGCACGGTCATGCTGTCAAGCACTTTCACCACCGGCTTTTTTCCGTCGATCACGAACATGTCGCGGGACGAATTGGGGTTGATGGAATCGTTGAGCACAAGGCTGTTGAAGGTGAAGTCCACGTCGGCGGCGGTGAACGGCGCGCTGTCGGACCATACCACCCCGGGCCTTATGTGGAACACCCACGTAAGGCCGTCTTTAGAAACGTCCCACGACTGGGCAAGACCTGGCTCGGGTTTGAGCGTGACAGTGTTGACATGGACAAGGCCTTCGTACATGTATCCGGTAAATTCGCTTGTCGTGACTTCCGTGGAAGTTATCGGATTAAAAGATTTGGGATCGGAAAACGACGACAAAATGATCTCGCCGCCCGTTTTTCCCACGACCGGTACAAAGCTTTCCGCTTTTTTCTGGATCGCGGCATAATCGACGGTTTCGAGCGCGCCCGCTTGCTGCTTGGTTCCAGTGCATCGGAGGACAAGCGGAACAAAAAGTACGCACAGGACGATTGCGGTCACACGTTTCATGAAACTCTCCTTGCCTATTCATTATAATAATTAAGCAGGAAAGAAAAATAATAGAATAAGGGACGGCGGACACTTTAAAAGTTTTGATTAGGTTCGGGCGGTAAATCAAAAAAAATAAAAAATTTAATAATACATCTGGATCGCTGAGCGGGCGCAGCCAGATACAAGGTATCAATCTGGGCGTTCCCCTCCATCTCGCAAATGCTCGATGTCGGGTCGGCCCTTCCTCCGGTCTCGGCTATCGCCTCGGGCTGCCACGGCCCTATGCCGCTGCGCGGCGGGTCCGTACAGCACCGCGCTCTTACGCGGCCTCCGGTCCGGCCTAACGCTCGGATAAGGTTGCCACTCCGTACATTTTATTTATGGCCTGCGCTTTTCTTTCAACTTTCAACTTCCAACTTTCAACATGTTAAAATATTGTCTTTCCGTCAACCGTCAACGGTCAACATGATATGGCCAACTTTGCCATCGTCTTAAAAAATCATTACTTTCGGCGATCGCCGTAATCGTTTTCTGTTCTTCGGGAGTCCAGGCTGACATCGAAGCGGGGCAGGGCAGAGTCTCGCAAAAGCCTTTTATCAAACATTCGCGGAATGTCGCTTCTTTGATTTCCGGAACTATTTCGCTGATGCAAATGCACTTCTGAACAAGCAGCCTTTTCTGGATTTCTCGTTCCTTTTCGTCAATACGCAGATAATCGGGGAGATTCCTGAATGCGGGCGTGAGCGGGATCGACCCATGCTGGAGAACGGCTTTTGCCGTTCTTTTCTGCGCGGACCCCACGAGTTTTTTCCCCGAAGCCATGATTTCGTGGCGGTTGGGCGAGAGAAAGCAGGGGAGTTTCGCGCCGCTTTTTAACAGACTGTTATCCAGCGGTGAGTCATGCCTGGAACAGCGGATGCCGGTGTGTCCGAGGCCTGCGATAAGACAATCCGAAACAACCCGGTACGTATCCATGAGGGCCGCGCCCATACCGGGGGCGCCGTTTGAAAAAATGCAGGAATAGGTGATATCATAATGGTGAAGCACCGACCTGCCGCCTGTTGCCCTCCGGATCCATTCTGCCCCATGCTGGTTCAGCACGGCCATGTCAAGGGTTTCCCCGGGTTTTTCCATGGTGCCAAGGGTGATCGAAGGCTTTTCCCATGTGTAAATACGAACAAAGACCGCCGGGCCGCTTTCGCATGCCGCAAGCAGGTGCAGGTCGGCCGCCATGTTGAAAGCGGCGGCATGAGGGGTGTCGTCGATGATCCGTGCGGTGATGCCCATGAAAATGAAAATACAAGATGGAAAACAGACTTTTTATTTTGTAATTAATCACAAAAAATATTTTTTCAAATCTTGCGGCACCTAGTTATCCGCTTAAGTGCTGAATTCCTGAGGCCAATAAACCTCAATAGAAAAATGCGTTTGTAATCCATTGAAAATGAAGGTGGTAAGGATGATATTTGAAAACATTAGTTATTATAGGGGTGAATCAACCACAAAAAAAGTGGATTATTAAAAAATGTCGACCTTAACAATTAATTGAATTTAAGGAAGATGTTTAAATAGCACATGGTTTGCTCTATCTTTATTACATACCGCATTTCAAAGGGGAAAGCCTTATCCTCTTATAATAAAAAAAGCAAGTATTGTTTTGTCGCAGGGCAGGTGAAAAACCTTTCTAATGTGAGAAAGGAGAAAGCTGGGAAAAAAAACGGCAACAAAGATCTGTTTTGAGAAAATCCGCTTGGTAACTTAACAAAGGAGAGAAATAATGTTTAAAAAAACGGCAATGCTGTGTTCGTTAATGTTTTTGTTCGCTGTCGCATCTCAGGCGGCAACGGTGAGCGGCACTGTTCAGGAGAACGATTCAACAGGAGTTGTTATCAGTGGAGCAACAGTAACACTTACCCCAACGGGCGGAGGAGGAGCAGCGCTGCTTGATACGACGGGCGCCACCGGTGCTTTCAGTTTTGCAAATGTTCCTGGTACTGCTGCGGCGCCGGTTACCTATCGAATTACAGCGGCAAAAGCCGGGTATAGAGTAATGACTGGGTATATAAGAATTATAGTAAACAATGTTACTGGCACCTTTACCCAGAAATTGTATCTGATTCCCACAGGTACCGTCGGGGTCTATACGATCTCCGGTACGGTGAGGGACTCTGTTGCTGGATCTGCATTAACACTTTTGGCGGGCGCCCGGATCATTCTCAGCACACGAAACATCGGAGGCGGAACCACCAATATTGATACGGTCACCACGGGCGCAAACGGCAGCTACACATTCGACAGTGTGGCAGTGGGCGCCTATACGCTTACGGTATCGGAACTGGGGTATGCCACTCAAGCCGCAAACGTGACTGTTGCCACTGGAAACTTGGTACAGAATTTCAAACTTCTTCATGTTGTGACTGCCTCAATCACGGGAACGGTAACCGATTCGGCCGCGACCACGGGGATTGTGGGCGCGAAAGTTTATCTGCTTACTCGCAATGGATTCGGTGGTGGTACTCTTATCGATTCTACCATAACCGCGGCTGGCGGCTCGTATACGCTTGCCAATGTGCCGAGTTCAGCCGCGGGGGTCAACTATACGGTCAGGGCGAGCGCCACGGGCTTTGTGACCGGCAGCATGAATGTTACTGTTACGGGAACTGCCGCGCAAACGGTGAATATCAAACTGGTTGCAATTCTCATGGCGTCAATCTCCGGCACGGTGACTGATTCGTCCGCAGCCGGCATTGCCCCGGTGGCAGGTGTGCAGATCACTCTTCGAACGGGTGGCGGTGGCGGCGGCGGGGCGACAGCCGTTGACTCCACGGTAACGGGAGCCGATGGCAAGTATATTCTGGCAAACGTGCCGAGCGGGGTTAACTATACGGTGCGGGCCACAGCTGCGGGTTACGTCACCTCGAATACCAATATAACAATTACCGGCACCGCGGCGCAGACGGTAAATATCAGACTCGTCAAAATACCTTCGGGAAACCTGTTTATATTAGTCAGTGCGCGAGCCGACAGCGCCGCCATCAGCGGAGCTTCCATAGCGGCGACTATCGGTGGAACAGTATTAAGCGGCACAACGGCAGCGAACGGACTTGCGTCATTTCTGGCCGTGGCAACCGGCAATTATGCAATTACGGTTTCGGCCGCCAATTATACTCCGATAAGTTCTACCACCACATTGGTTGCCAACAGAAATGATACGGTAAAGGTGTATTTGGCCGCTGCAGCAGGCGGAACAAAGACATTGACCGGTGCGGTCAAAGATTCCGCAACATCGGCCGTACTTGCCCATGTCGAGGTTGTCCTGGTAATTCAGGGCGCAGGGATCGGCGGCGCAGCGCTGACGCTCGTTGATTCTACCGATGCGACCGGGACATACACATTTGCCGGAATACCCGTAACAAGAAATACGGGAAGGATCACCGCAACGCTTGCCGGTTACAGGACCTTTACGGATTTTGCGGTTGCCATAGGGGCGGCAAACACGGCGGATAACAATACTTTCAATATTTTTATAGTGAAGCAGCCTAATGCAGTAATTTCCCCTGTTAATCATGTTTCGGGGTACCCTGATTTCAGCATGACACAAAAGGGGATCCTGTATTTACGCAACATCGGCGATGCGGGTTCGGTCAAAGTGTTCAGTATGAATGGCAAACTGTTGTATCAAAGCGCGATTAGCGCGCATTCGGTACGTTTGACGATACCTGAAGGCATGGTGAAATCCGGCAGCGCTTATATTGTAAGCCTGACCCAGAAAAATGCGGTGTACCGTAAACAGATCATGATGCCGTAAGGAAATGTGTTTCCTGTTGGTAAAGAGGTCCCGCATTTTCAAGCGGGGCCTCTTGATTAAAACCGGTCCAAAGGGGGATTTTTGTCCTTATTATGTTATACGGTACGTTTCAAGAGTCGTTTCGTCGAAGATAAGTCGGCAAACAATATTATTATGAGAAAGGAGGGGACTGGGCAGCTTTTATCCGTTCTTCATGTTTTAAAATGTCAGAAAGCAGTATGAATGTTGTATTTAACAAAGGAGAATAACAAATGGTACGCAAATTATGTATGATTCTTACCGCTTTAACGGTGTGTGCTTTTACCGTTAATGCAGCAACGGTTTCAGGCGTAGTTTCGGACACGAACGGCGCGCCCCTCGCGGGCGTTTATGTGACAATCACTCCCGCCGGCGGCGGAGCAGCGATCTCCGACACAACCAATGCGACCGGTGACTATTCGATCGCGACAACCGTGACTGGTTTTCACGCTATGGCCGCGACCTTGAACGGATTCGTTGCCTACGCGGGGTTCGTGAATTTTCCTACCGCGGGCTCGGCGGTCACGAGGAACATAACCCTCACGCCGGTTCCGCCGGGAATCACCATTTCCGGAAGTGTGACCGACTCGGCGACCGGGAACCCGCTCACCGGCGGGATTGTTCGTTTGTCAACGATCGGCGGAGGCGCCACGGTCATTGACTCCGCGGTTGTGGGCCTGACCGGCACGTATTCCCTTACCCATGTCCAGGCCGCCACGTACAATCTTTCAGCCACTGCGGCCGGCCACGTCGCGCAAACGGTGCGGGTCGTTGTTGCCGCGGCACCCCTTACCAGAAATTTCCTGCTGGTGGGTATTCCTGCTGGAATCGTTATTTCCGGAACAGTCACCGATTCCGTATCAGGTACTGGCCTTGTTGGAGCAACGGTTACGTTGCGTACCGGAGGGGCTGGCGGCGGAACGGTAGTTGCCACGGCAACAACGATTACAGGAGGCGTCTATTCGATCGACAGCGTTCAGGCCGGGACCTATTCTCTTGTTGCAACCGCAGCAGGGCACACCGCCAAGACGCTTAATGGGATTGCGGTAACGAATGCAAACCTCACGAGGAATTTCGAACTTGTCGGACTTCCTGCCGGCGTCGCGATTTCCGGATCGGTCATCGACTCGGTCAGTGGATTGCCCCTGGTCGGAGCAATCGTACGGTTGCGCACTGCTGGCGGGATTGGTGGCGGTACGCTTGTGGACTCAGCAATTACAATTGCAAACGGCAGCTATTCCATTGACAGTGTTCAGCCCGGCACGTATAACCTCGTTGCCTCGGCCACCGGCCACATTAACAAGACAGATGCAGGAATCGTGGTCGCGGCTGTCGCTCTTGTAAGGAACTTCGATCTTGTCAGGACTCCCGGCATCGCTATTTCCGGAAGAGTTGCAGATTCGGCATCCGGCCTGCCTCTTGGCGGAGCGATTGTGCGCGCGATCCAGGCGGGTGTGGTTATTGATTCTGCCATCGTCGCTAATAACGGCACGTATACTTTGAGCGTTCCTGCTGGCACGTACACGCTGACGGCAAATGCTGCCGGTCATGGAACAAAGACGATGGCCGGTCTGGTCGTGAATGGTGCTCTTACCGAGAATTTCTTTCTCGTTTCGGGCGCGGTCGGGACAGCGTCTGCCGCAAACACCGCCAGGATGTTGAAGCCCGAGTTCAGCATTTCCAGCGCCGGCATCCTGCAATTGCGTAATTTCAGCGAACAGGGTGTTGTTTCAGTATTTTCCGTGAACGGCAAGCTTGTTTACCGTACCGGAATTGCTGCAAACGCAACCGTGGTCGTTCTCCCGAAAACCATGGTAGGCGGCCTGTACCTCGTAAACGTTACACAGAAGAGTGCAGTGTACCGTAAACAGGTTATCATGCCGTAAGGCGGGAACAGTACCAGTGCCTGAAACCAAAAGTATTTTTAATGTGGTTACGGGCACTGTATTCATCCTTGTAAATGAGAGGTCCTCCTTGTTAAGGAGGGCCTCTCATTATTAATGAGTGTTTATTTCCGATCGTTTTTTAATAATTCCGGAGGAAAACAATGGTGAAAAAAACCGGCCTGATATGTTTGTTTGCCCTTTTGATCGCCTTTACCGCACAGGCGCTCACCATTTCAGGGGCGGTGACGAACGCTTCGAACAGCAGTGCTGTTACCGGCGCGATCGTCACTTTCCGCACCTCGGGCGGCGGCGTAAATATCTATTCAGACACCACCATTGCAGCAGGCGCATATCAGCTGCTTAATATACCGGCGGGTTCCAGCGGGACACTTGCCGTGACGTCGACCGGATTCCAGCAGGACCAGCAACTCCTACAGAACCTTCAGGCAAACCAGACCATCAACATTGACCTAATTCCAACAGGGACCGGGACCGGCGTAAAAAAAATATCCGGCACGGTAACCGATGGAGGCGGCGCAAATGCCGTTGCCGGCGCCCAGATCATTCTTCTGCTGCGCGCCGGAATCGCCGCTACCACGCCCGTTGATACGGACATTTCAGCTGCAGACGGGAAATATGCGTTTGATTCGCTGGCATCGGGCAGGTATGATATCATGGCGACAAAGTCCGGTTTTTTTGAAAATGCCGCCAACACCAATTTGAACCTGACCATTGTTGATTCGCTTGTCGTCAACATACCGCTTACGCCTGTCGGCAGCAGCGTGGGCACGCTCACCGGCAGGGTGACCGGGATAGACACCACGGTTTTTATCGCCAACGCCAGGGTGCTGCTCACCAGGACCACGGTCGTGGGCGGCGGCGTGACCACGGTGCCGGCCGATTCGGTATTGACAAATGCAAGCGGCGTTTACACGATATCGGGCGTGCCGGCGGCAACGGGGTACCGGCTCACCACGTCAACGACAGGATACGTTGCCGCCTCGTCCCCGGGAACATTCCGGGTGGATTCGGCGGTTACCCGCACCGAGAACTTCAGGCTTGCCGCCGTTGTGGTGCCGTCCGGCATTATCAACGGCACCGTTACCGACAGCGCGTCGCTTGCCGCGATCCAGGGTGCGCTGGTGGTACTGCGCAGGCAGCCGGTCGCCTTTACCTGGGTGCGGATAGATTCAACAGTGACCATGGCAAACGGATCATTTGCTTTTAAGGGCCTGGACATCGGAACCTATTCGCTCGTGGTGAGCAGGCCTGATTACCTCTCCTACACTACGCCGATCAACCAGGCGCTCAACCTGACCGCCAATCCGGACACCGCGACCATCGCGGTGGCGCTTGCGCCTGTTCCAAAGGGCATTCTGTATGTGTTTGTGCGGGACAACGCCAACAATGCGGTCCCTGGCGCTTCGGTGGCGGCGATACAGAGAGCGGGCGGCATTGCTCCGGGCCAGACCTACAACGGCGCAACCGCTGCGGACGGCTGGGCCGCATTCGGCACGATTATAACGGGCGCCTATGATATCACAGTTTCAAAACCTGGTTTCAACACCATGACACGGAACGGCCAGCAGGTGGCGGCCGACGCCAATGATACGGTCATCGTCACGCTGCAGGCCGCAACAGGGGCGTCGAAAGTCGTCAAAGGCACGGTAAGGAACGCTTCAGGCGCTGGAATCGGCGCGGCCGTTGTTGTGCTCACCGCCCGCGCTGGCGGCGGCGCCACGCTCGCATTGGTAGATACCTGCGCCATGGATGGGTCTTACGGGATAACCGGGGTCCCGGCTGGGTATACCATGGCGGCAGTCTCGGTGACGAAATCGGGGTATATGCAGAGGGATTCGGCGGGCATCGCAATTGCAAACGACACCACGACCGTGGACATTGTCCTGTCGCCCGATGCCGGAGTGACCTCGCTGCCCGGCATGGCACAGGCAGGTCTGCGCGTCACGGTCCTCAAAAACGGCATTTACCTTTCGGGCCTTCGCCGTGACATGCCGGCAAGGGTCGCGCTCTATTCCGTAAACGGCCAAATGGTGTGGAGCCGGACCTTTATTGACAGGGAGGCTTCACTGATGATCCCCAGGACATGGTCGAGCCAGATTATGCTTTTAAAGGTTGAACAAGGGAGCAGGATTATCAGTCAGAAGGCGACATTCAGGTAATAACAGGTTTTCAAGCCGCGCGCATATCGCCCCCTTTCAGCAAGAAGGGGGCGATTTTTTTTAATCACAGTGGGTCTAATTCCTCGAAGCTTGCTTCGACTTTAACTCACCCCTCCTCACTTCGCTCGGTTTCCCCTCTCTTTCAAGAGAGGAATCGGCGCGCCCAACAGGAAGGGCGCAAAGCCGTAAGGGGTGAGTTGTAGATTCTGGATACCTCGCATCTTGCTGCGGGGTAGTTCATTTTTAACCGTCCGTCAACCGTCAACCGACAACTGTCAACCTTCAACTCTTTTTCTTCGCCTGCACCGCTTTTTTAATCCTGTTCACATGCCCGCGCCCGAGCCCCTTTACTTCGCAGCCCAGCTCGAAATACCGTTTAATTTTCTCGTCGTCGAGAATGGCGAAGCAGTCGATGATGGCCGCGGGTTTGCCGATTTTTTTCACCAGCGCGGCCGGGTCGAGGTCGAGGTATTGCTTGTGGCGCACGGCAAGGACCACGGCGTCGGCGCCCCTGAGCGACGCATCGAGGTCCTGCGAAACCCGCAGGCCGGCGAGCCTTTCCTGGTTGCGGAAGAAGCGCGCCAGGCTGTGGCCTTTTGACGGATACGAATCCTGGGCCTCGAATTCCCACCAATGCGCCACGTACGGGTCGTGCACGCGCAGTTCGGCGCCCATTTCGGTGAGCTTGCGCACGATGATTTCGGAGCCGCTGTAGCGCGTGTCGCCAACGTCTTCGCGGTACGAGGCGCCGAGCAGGAGCACTTCGGCGGCCGCAATGGGCTTGTCGAGGTTGCGCAGGGCGTCGCGCGTGAGCTGCCCAACGCGAAGGGCGCGCGTGTCGTTGATGTTGATGGCGGCGGGCGTTATCTTGAAAATATTGTCGTCCCAGCCGAGAATGTGCTTGTACGACCACATGCCCAGGCCGCCGTCCTTCGGCAGGCAGTAGCCGCCGATGCCCGGGCCCGGGAAGATCATGTTGGAATGCGTGGGCCTCACCTTGATTGCATTGATCACCTTGACCAGGTCAACACCGTTCTGCTCGGCAAAAAGGCTCCATTCGTCGAGGAAGGCGAGAATGGTCGCGCGATAGCTGTTCTCCACGATTTTGGCGGTTTCGGATTCTATGGGCCGGTCAAGAACGGTGAGCGGAAAGTCCTTTGTGTTGAGGACTTCGGTGAGGAACTTCACTACGCGGTGTTTGGATTCCTCGTTGACGCCACTGCACACGCGCCAGAAATCGCGGATGCTCGCCACGTAATTTTTACCGGGCATGACGCGCTCGTAACTGTGGGCGAGCACGGGCTCGCTTTTAATGCCGCGGTGCTCGAACACTTTTTTCATGATGGGGTACGCTACCTGCTCCGTGGTGCCTGGCGCCACCGTGGTTTCGATAAGTACGAGCGCGTCCGGCCGCACGCGCTCGGCAATGGTGTGCATTGATTTTTCAAGAGCGGCCATGTCGGCGCTGCCGGTAGCGAGGTCGCCCAGCGATTCCTTGAGATAGTCGCACTGGACGTCGACCACCACCACGTCTGCCAGCGAAAGCGCATCTTCGTTATAGGTGGCGACAAGCGTTTTCTTGTCGAGGACGCAGCGCCTGATCATGGGGTCGACCTCGGGATCTTCCGCCTTTACCGGCGACATGCCCCGGTCGAGCAGCTTTATTTTCCAGAAGCTCCGGGTGCTCGGCCGCTGCACGCCGATCACGAATTTAGCCGGTTTTCCTTTTGCGTCCACGGTGTCCGCGACAATGGCTGCCATTACCGCACCCACGAACCCCACGCCCACCACGACCACGATTTCCTTACCCTGGCCGCGCTGCTGCTCCGCGAGCTGCTTTATGCGGCTGAATTCCGCGGCGTATTCCTCCTTTTGCGGGAGGGGGAATTTTTCGCCGTCAGGGCTTGTGGAGAAGGCGTCACTCATGCGGTTTTCCTTTCGTCAACTGTTGTTTGTGATTATCATGAAATAGATAGGATAAAATTGTATATCAATATAAAATTTTATCAGGATTTTTCCAATTAGAAGTTGAAAGGATATTGTCATTTATTCAAAGGAACATTTTGCCTCATTGATGGGTGCGCAAGGTTGGTGAATGTTTACGGTTATCAGGTGATTGTTTTTTTCGCGCCAGGACGGACTGGAGGTCGCGCTGGAGCGCGATGCCGCCCGGATCCGCCGCAAAGCGGCATAGGGCCGTGGCGGCCCGAGGCCATTGGCCGAGACCGGAAGGAGGGCCGCCGCCGCAGGCGGGGCGCCCAGATCGTTATTTGGAGAATTATTTAACTACGGACGCAAGCCTCTCCCCACCAGAATCAATTATTATTGTATAAACACTTTTAATTTCCTCCATTTCGCGCTTTCTTTGCCATGCGCCACCGTGTTATTTTATACATCCGCGTTTCCGGAGGGTATAACCGGCGGACGGATACAGGGAAGAATATATCACGAAAGACAGGGTATAGAAAGGCTGATGATGGAACAGTTTGCGATTGGCATCGATCTGGGGGGGACCAACCTTAAAGGCATCGTGATGAACAAGGATGGGGAAGGCCGCAATCTCACGCGTGTTCCAACAGAAGCGAAAAAGGGCGGGCCGAAAGTTCTTGAGAATATTCTCACGCTTATCGATAAACTGGTCCAGAAGGAAGGCGCCAAGGACCATATCATCGGGGTGGGCATAGGCACGCCCGGGTTCGTGGACCGCGACGGCACGATCATCGGCGGCGCCGAAAACCTGCCGGGATGGAAGGGCATGCAGATATACGAACCCATCCAGCAGCAGTTCGGCCTTCCCGCAACCGGCAGCAACGATGTCACGGTCACGGCGCTTGCAGAATCGCGATTCGGCGCAGGCAAGGGCGTCAAGAACATGGTGTGTCTCGCGCTCGGCACGGGCATCGGCGGCGGCATCGTGGTGAATGGCCAGCTGTACAAGGGCACGCACGGCATGGCGGGCGAGCTGGGGCATATCTGCGTTGAAACAAACGGGCTGCAATGCAACTGCGGGCAGAAAGGCTGCGTCGAGCGGTATGCTTCGGCGACGGGCATCGTCGACATGGCGATCCATGTGTGCGAGGAGCTCGACGCCAAGGCGCAGACCGCGTTTGCGCACGAAGTGCTGCGCAAACCCCAGGGGCTCACCTCCAAAATTGTTTACGATTATGTCAAGAAAAACGACACCGTGGCGTGCCGTGTCAACGAGCTCGTGTGCGAGAAGCTGGCGCGGGCGGTGGGCATCATCGTGAATGCGCTGTCGCCCGACCGCATCATCCTTGGCGGCGGCGTCATGATGGCGGGACAGGTGATCATCGACACGGTATCGCGGTACGTGCCCATGTTCTGCTGGCCCGAAATATGGAAGCGCTGCGACATCGCCATTGCGCAGCTGGGTGAGAATGCGGGTGTTCTGGGCGCAGCCGGCCTTGTGTTCGAAGACTTTACAGATGCAAATCCCGTTGGAAATTCCGCGTCCGCATAACGGTTTGGCGCCGGCCCGCCGCACTGCCTGCCCGCTCACGCGCCGGGAGTAATCATGGCCGATATTTCCTCCATAGTGTCCGACCTCCGCGAAAAAATCCGTTTCTGCGACGCCGCCTATTACGGGCGCGGCGAGTCCCTCATCCCGGACAGGGAATACGACGAACTCTACCGCCGCCTGGCAACACTCGAGCAGCAGCACCCCGAGCTGGTCGCGCCGGATTCGCCCACGCAGCGCGTCGCAAGCGACCTTACGAAAGAATTTGCAAAAGTGAAGCATTCGGTGCCCATGATGAGCATCGACAACACCTATGCGGAACCCGAGGTGCGGGAATGGGTCGAAAGGGTGCAGAAACTGCTTCCCGGCCAGAAGGTCTCTTTCGTGGGCGAGCTCAAGGTTGACGGCGTGGCATCGTCGCTTGTATATGTAAAGGGACGGCTGGCATCGGGCGTCACCCGGGGCGACGGCGTCACGGGCGACGACGTGACGGCCAATGTGCGCACCATCAAGTCGATCCCCCTTTTGCTTTCCTCGCATGAAACCCTGGAAGCGCGCGGCGAAGTCTACATGACCTTCAGCGATTTCCGCGCGCTCAACGATGCGCTCGTTGAAAACGGCCAGAGGGCCATGCAGAACCCGCGCAACACCACATCGGGGACGCTCAAGCTGCTCGATCCCGGGGAAGTCGCACGCCGCAACCTCAGCTTCGCCGCCTACTTTCTGCTCTCAAAGGCCCACGCCAGAAGCCACCTTGAGAACCTTGACACACTCGAATCGCTCGGCTTCCCGGTGGTTCTCCGCTCCGGCAGACTCAAAAGCGCAAACGAGGTGATCGCGTTTCTGCGGGAATGGAACACAAAGCGCCACGACCTCGATTTCCCCGTGGACGGCGTCGTCATCAAAGTGGACGACCTCGGCCAGCAGGAAAAACTCGGCGCCACGGCCAAGAGCCCGCGGTGGGTGATAGCCTATAAATATCAGCCCGAGACCGCGGTCACGCGAGTCGCGGCTATAGATCCGAACGTGGGCAGGACCGGCGTGGTGACGCCGGTGGCGAAGCTCGATCCGGTGCTGCTTGCCGGCACCACCATCCGCAATGCCACGCTCCACAACTATGACGAGATCCGCCGGCTCGACGTGCGCGTCAACGACTTCGTGTCCATTGAAAAAGGCGGGGAGATCATTCCGAAGATAACGGCCGTGATCATGGAAAAGCGGCCTTCGCACAGCAAAAAATACGAGGAACCTTCATCCTGTCCGTCGTGCGGGGCGAAGCTCGTGCGGCTCAACGAGGAAGTGGCGCTGCGCTGCGTGAACAATTCCTGTCCCGCCCAGCTTTTCGCGTCGCTCACCCATTTTGTCTCACGCTCCGCAATGAACATCGAGGGGCTGGGGCCCGCGCTCATCGCCAAACTGCTCGAAGCGGGGCTCATAAAAAACGTCGCGGACCTTTTCGCCCTTGCACCCGAGAAGCTTGCGGAACTGGAAGGCATGGGAGAAAAATCGGCCGCCAATATCATTGACGCATGTGAGGCGTCGAAAAAGAACACGCTCGACAGACTGCTGCACGGCATCGGCATCCGCATGGTGGGCGCGCAGACCGCGCGTGTGCTCGCGCAGGAAGTGAAGGACATTACCGAACTTTTCGACATGCCCGCCGAAAAGCTCGAGGCGCTGCCCAACATCGGGCCGGAGGTGGCCCAGAGCGTGCGCAGCTTTTTCGATAGGGAACAGAACCGGAAGCTTGTGCAGCGCCTGCGGGATTGCGGCGTCAATTGCCAAGGCATGGAAAAGCCGGCCGGCAGCGCGGCGTTTTCGGGCAAGACTTTTGTGCTCACGGGCGGCCTTGCGAAATATTCCCGCGAAGAGGCAAAGTCCCTTGTTGAGGCGCGCGGCGGCCATGTGTCCGGGAGCGTGAGCAAAAAAACGGATTATGTGGTGGCGGGGGAGGGTCCGGGGTCGAAGCTCGACAAGGCAAGAACGCTGGGAGTGACGGTGCTTTCCGAAGAAGAATTCGTGAAATTGCTGGGGGAGAAATAATGGAAGCCGTTTATTTGATACACGGAAGAACTCACCTTATGGACTTCCGGCGGGGATAAACCAACGGTACGGTTCACCATCCCTCTCCAGCTCAGAGGTAAATCTCCCCATATCGATAGATGGCTCCTGGAAAATCAAGGCAAACATTTCTGCCAATGTGGCTGCGGCCGCGTAATCCCAATTCATCGAAGACACCACTGCATCGGTATCCCCAGGTTCATCTGGAAGCACCGTACCGCCAAAGAAGCGCACTACGTTTATCAGTACAATCAACAAGGTCTCATCACGGTCGGCGAGCTGTGTAAGCGCCTTGGAATTGGGCAGACGACGTATTATCGTTATGAGGGTGTGCTTTACCTGGCCGCAAAGCGAAAAGGCAAGATACGAGTGTTTTCCGAGGAGGATCTTCAGCGGATTCGCAGGGCCCTGATCCAAGTCCCGGGACTTAAAGTAGCTGGGGACAGAACCTCTTCGCCAAAAAGGAGGACAGCGTGAAATCTTGAGGATGCCCGTCCTTTCTGGTTTACACCATCATTATTTCAGGAAGGCGGCATAACGGATGGTATTTTTCCATAGGTCGGGGTTTCCGCAGATTGGATTTAAAGGAAAAGTAATTAATATGAATTTGAAATTAAAAACAGAATTATTCGTAACCGTTCGGCGACTCTATGGAACCGTTTAAAAGGTACATCAAATTGCACAGTTGCAGAACGCAATGCACACTGCTTCAGCCACCTTGACACAGACACGATAGGCAATGCATGATTTGTAGGATCTGTAAACCCTATAGCCAGGAGGGCGTATAGACTTCTCTGAAAAAGTACTCTATCAACAAATTCATCCTGCAAAGCTTGCCGCAGATGTCTCCGCTTCCATTATTTCCACTTATTTGATTTGGCAGCACAAGTTTGGTCTCGCGATGCTTTCTGCATTTGTGCCTGCAATCCTTGCCTCTGCGCTTGTTATGCGATTTGCTGATCTGGAACGCCTCAAGCAATCACCATTTGGGCATTATATTCGCCAGTTCATGACTCGGCGCATCGAAGCTTGGCGCTTTGCTGGGCAAGTCGTGGTGTGGGTAGGTGCGTGGGTTCATCAATTCTGGCTAATTCCAGCAGGCCTCGCCATTGTTATTGCGGCGTGGATGTCGGGTCTCTGGCGCAAAAGCAGAAGGTGATCCGATATCCTGCAGGCATCGTGCTGAAATAGGGTGTGGGTAGTGAGGAAGGATGAAGTAAGCCGTTTGAAAATTCTAACATTTAGATAAAGGCCCCTTAATGGGGTACGAAAAAAGTCCCCAAATTTGCAAGATTAAAGGAATTTTGGGACTTTTATTTTGTGCTGTCAGACCTACATGCTCCCCAATACTACCAAGTACTACGAAAAAGTGTACAGGCATCAAGGGTGGCAGATTCCATGAGAAGTGGTGTGCAATATACCCGCAACCAGGATTTGCTCTTTGTGGAAGGAAGACTTGTTTTCGGGGGTTGGAGGAAACGGACATACAAGAAGACGAGAGCACTTTGCCGCCTTTTTGTAGAGGTCGTTGACTCATATCGAGAACCGTTCGTAGCGGATGTTACCGCGTTTCACCCTTGCCTTTTTCAGATTCTTCACCAGCCCCATCATCATGATCGGCGGGCCGCACAAATAAAAGACCCGGCCTTCCAGGCTTTCACATTCCTTCTTTATCAGCTCGATTGTTATATGTCCTCGCTCACCTGACCAGTTTTCGTCGGCATGATCCAGTACATGAACAATCCGCAGGTGCGGCACTCCCTTTACGGCAATCTCTTCCAGCTCGTTTTTGAAGGCAATATCTTTTTCCTTTCGATTGCCGTACAGCAGGAGCATGTCACGCATGTCGCCGGTATCGCGCATGTGCCGCAACATGCTCACAAACGGCGTGATGCCGATCCCTCCGGCAATAAACACAAGGTTTCTTTCGGACGGGTAGAGTGTGTGGGAGAACCGGCCAAACGGTCCAAATAGCGCCGCGCGGTCGCCAACAACGGTTTTGCCGATTGTAGCGGTGTAATCGCCAGACTCCTTGATTGAGGAACTGATTCCGGGTGTTCCGGCTGGACTAGACGATATGGTAAATGGATGCTGTTCGTGACGGGTATCGGTAGCGCGAAAAAGCGTGATGAAATGAAACTGCCCCGGGAGGTAATGGTACGCCGGTCCGTTGTCTGGAGCGGTCATGCTGAGGGTCCAGACCGAATTGGTTTCCTTCTTGACATCTGATATCCGGTATGCCCGCGCCTTAAGCGCGGCCGCCCGTACAAATCGGTTGTAGAAAAGGGCACCGAGCGCTATAGCCGGATACAAAACCCACAGCGTTTTCATCGGGAGATTTCCAGAAACATGCGGGCCGATCAGTATGCTGTGTGTGAACCCTCCTGCGATAATGCAGAGGGCAAGAATATTATGGAGCCGCAACCATAATTGGTACTCAACCTTCAAGGCGAGTCTAAAAAGACTCACAATCGCAGTCGTCAAAAGAATTATCAGCGCTGCTTTGCCGATAATGATTTTCCAGCCTTCGCCCGCAAAGTTGAATGCACATAAGAGCTTCCAGCCATAGCCGCCGTCGGGATCCGCGGCGAGCAAAAGTGGATGCGCAAGAAGCAAGGCCACAGCGGAAATCGCCATAAAGCGGTGAAACAGCATGATCCTGTCGAGGCCGAACGGCCATTCGATCCACCTGATCCGGGCCGACAGGACAAATTGCATGGACAAAACAGCGATCGCAATGAGCGCGGCCAAGTCTGCTGCCTTGGTCATTGACCAACTCGACAGCAGCCCTCTATCGACTGCACAGCTGGCGACTATCGCCGGCCCGCAGACAACAACGTAATACAACAGGAAGATCATGATCCGTATCATGCTATTTTCATCCTCGACTATTCGCAGTGCCTCCGGGATCTGCTCCGCCAACCTTATCTAGCAGCTACCTCTGAGCACTCCATTTCTTTGCTTCTTTGAAGTGCCGCTGTCCCCATTGGTCCAGTGCAACCCGAACTACTATCTTGTGTGGGAGGCCTGTTACCTTGGATAATTTCTGCAATTGCAGGTATGTTTCAGGTTGAATTTCGACCATGAATCTTTTCGAAAAACTTATTTGTGTCACCTTTGGACTTGATGATGGCATTTGTACCTCCAACGTGAAAATACAAATTGCTTGGTACTGCGTTTCGATTTCGTCTATGCAACGCCCCGTGACTCACAATTGACCCGAGCACATTCCAATCGAATATGGGTCTCGTTTCTGCTATGCTGGAGGGACTATCCGTCCAACTGGAGGAGAACCAACAAGATCGGTCACCTTCAGGCTACGGATCAGAAGGTTGGGGGTTCAAGCCCCACTGGCCGTACCATTAAAAGCCTCAAATTCTGCAAAATTCTGGCCGGTTTGAAGCCTTCTTGTTTTCTAGCCTCAATGCCTCATACGTCCAAATACTCCCAATGGTGATTACGTACTCATTTATATTCATTACCAACTGTCCTACGCGGGAGTCAGTACCTTAATAGGGAGGCACCAGGGGTAAAGGATGAGAGAAAAAATGAACGAGAAGAAGGCCCTAGACACATTGTCAAAAGAAGAGATTCAAGAGGCATTGATCTCTTCGGAACTCAGATACAGGAGACTTTTTGAATCGGCAAAGGATGGAATTCTCATCTTTGATTCAGATACGGGGCAAATTGAAGATGTAAACCCATTCTTAGTTACATTGCTGGGATACTCGCTTGAACAGTTCTTGAGCAAGGCAATCTGGGATATAGGCTTTTTCAAGGACATTATCGCAAATCAAGATAATTTCCTGCAATTGAAAGAGAAGAAACACGTCCGTTATGAAGACCTCCCTTTGGAGACAGCTGATGGACGAAAAGTAGATGTTGAGTTCGTAAGCAATGTTTATCAAGAGGGTCATCATAGCGTAATCCAGTGCAATATTCGAGACATCACCATACGCAAGCAGGCAGAGAAGGCGCTTGGCAAGACTATGAATGAATTGAGACTTTCCAACAAAGACCTTAAAAAGTTCAACGAGGTGATGGTGGGCCGAGAGATGCGTATGATTGAATTGAAGAAGGAAGTTGATGCACTTTGTCGCAAATGTGGCCTGCCATCCCGTTATGGGAACGATGCGGACTGAAATTTGTTTTGACCGGAAATAGTGACTTGCAAATATCAAGAAGTTCTATAAGAGGGATTCGCGTTTTTTTCATTTTACTATAAAAGTAGGGGATCTTTCCTGGGCAATCGTTTTTCTCCATTAAGAAGTCGGGGGAATTGAGAAAGTGAGCGCATTTCGACCGTCACATTCGCACTAGGCAACGTTGGGGAAAAATAGAATACCTTCATTTAACCTAAACCCCGCCACTTGGGGCGGGGAACCAAATTACTGGGGTTTCCAAAGGGGCAACCCCTTTGGTCAAGGGCGGGGTGAATACCCCGTCTGCGAAGTGGCCCCGTTTATTACAGAATTGTGAAAACAAGGTCAATAAACCAAGAGAAAAAGTGAAAAGCAAAGTTATTATAAGGCCTTCAAGCTTGACCGGCTACTGCGGATATGCTGTTGTTTATTCAAAGAGAAATATTTAGTGGTTTACTTGTACCTTTATTGAAAAAAATGTTAGATGATAACACAAAGCGTGGTTTTGAAATGATGAATAGCAAATTGAAAGACAAATGCGAATGAATGAAATACTCACGCCTTTGGTTTTCCCCCTTTCCAAGGGGGTGGCGGCGCTTTGGCCGCCGGGGGTTGTTATAATAAGCATTTTCCATAGCGGGTTTTAGGGGCGGCGAGCCCCTACCATCTTCTTGATTCATATAAAACCCCACCACATGGGGCGGGGAGGTTTCATTGCGGATTGTTGAATGCGGATTGAAATGCTCTACAATCATGGGACCGGGCTGAAAAAAATCCCATGGAACCTCATGTGCGCATTATTTATGTTGCAATCAAGAGTAAAAGCGCACCGAACTCAGGCGCCCCTCATTTAGCGCAAAGGAATCTTCCATGGCTCACCAGTACTACGAGAGCGCGGACCTTGCCGATTTTCCCAACATCGAGGAATTTGCACGCGACCAGGGAAAGGCCTTTTTCGACTATTACGGCAAGTCCACCGGAGCGGGGAAACTCACGGAGCGTGAAAAGTCGCTTATCGCCCTTGCCGTTGCCCATACCGAGCATTGCCCATATTGCATTGACGCCTTTACCACAAAGTGCCTTTCTCTCGGCCTCACGAGCGACGAGATGATGGAGGCAGTGCATGTGGGCGCGTCGATGGTTGCCGGCGCCGTGGTGGCCCACGCCACCCAGATGAGAAAAATCATCCGGAAGAATGAGATGTAGCGCGGTCTGCGATGGAACCACAAACACTTCCTGTTTTGACCCCTTTTGAAAAGAAATTGCAGGCCGCATCGCTGTGCCCGCTGGTAAGCCGGGACATCGTCACGATGCAGATCAATGTGGGGAAGCGCTGCACTCTTTTGTGTAAACATTGCCACGTTGAGGCAGGGCCGGGCCGCACCGAGGTGATGCCGCGCGCGACGCTCGAAAAATGTCTCGCCATTGCGGCAGAGCCGACCATAGCCATTGTCGATATTACCGGCGGCTCGCCGGAAATGAACCCGCACCTCGAGTGGTTCCTTGATTGTGCCGCCAAACTCGGCAAACGGCTGATGGTGCGCTCAAACCTGGTCATCCTTCTCGACAAGGAATACGAACGCTTCATTGACGTTTACGCGCGCAACAAGGTGGAACTGGTAGCGTCGTTGCCGCACTGGAAGGCGGAAAAATGCGACCGCCAGCGCGGAAAGGGCACGTTCGACAAAATTGTCGCCGTCATCCGGATGCTCAACGGGCGCGGATATGGCCGTGAGGTTGGTGGGCTGATACTTGACTTGGTGCATAATCCGATGGGATCGTTTTTGCCCGGACCGCAGGCCGCGCTCGAACAGGAATACAAAGCCGAGTTGGCCACCGTTCACGGCATCGCCTTTAACAAACTCTTTTGCCTTGCCAACTCCCCGGTGGGCAGGTTCAGGGAGTATCTTGCGGCCAGCGGCACGCTCGAGGAATACATGGCGGCGCTCGATCGGGCGTTCAACCCGTGCGCCGCGGAGAACGTGATGTGCCGTACCATGCTGTCCATCGGCTGGGACGGTGCGATTTACGATTGCGACTTCAACCAGATGCTCGGCCTCCGGGTTGACCATGGCGCGCCGGACCATATCGGGAAGTTCGACCTGCGTGCCCTGCGCAAGCGGCGGATCGTGCTGGACGATCACTGCTATGCGTGCACTGCGGGACAAGGGTCCTCATGCCGGGGCGCCGTGGAAAATCCGGCAGCCGCGCGCGCCTGACGGGTCTTCATGAATCCGACACTTTTCATTGCATTCTACGGGCTTGCCTTTATCGGCATGATCGGCCTGTGGCATTTGTGGCCCAAGCGCGGACCGCTGTGGGCCGTTGTCCTGCTCGCCCTTGCTTTTCGCGCAGCGCTCCTGCCGCTTCCCGCCAACAGCGATATGAACCGGTATATGTGGGAAGGGGAAGTCCAGAACGCCGGACACAACCCCTATGCGCTTGCGCCGGACTCGCCCCGCCTCGCGCCGCTGCGCGATGTCGTGTGGAAAGGCGTCAACCATAAGGCAGTGCCTGCCGCGTATGGTCCTTTTGCAGAAATCCTGTTCCGTTTGTGCGCTTCAAAAATACCGTCGCCGTTTTTTTTCAAACTCGTTTTTATCTTGTTTGATCTCGGGACCATGCTTTTTCTCGCCCTGCTCATGCGCACGTGGAAAGTGGAGCCGCGGCACCTTTTTCTGTACGCGCTTAATCCCCTCGTGCTGTACGCGATAGCCGGAGAGGGACATCTTGAAAGCGTCATGCTCTTCTGGATTGCGGGCTCTTTTTATTTTTTTCGTAAACAAAAGCATGGGCCCACGTTTCTTTTTTTCGGCCTGGCGTGCGCCACAAAGTTCACGCCGGTCTTTCTGTTTCCGTTTTTATTCAGGCGAAAAAACGCGGCCTGGTCGGCCCTTGCGCTTGTGCCTCTTGGACTGTACGGATTGTATCTAGCGCCCGGCGTGTCGTTTCTTACGGTACCGCTGCAATTTGCCACAATGTTTCATTTTAACGGGTTTAGCGCAACGATCCTCTCGTGGTTCATGCCCTTTTCACGGGTTCCCGCGTTTTGCCTCGCGCTGTTTATTGTCGTGATGCTGTACCTGTTCTTCTTTGTCCCGGACCGTTTACGCGCGGCATTTTACGCGGGCGGCGCCTTTTTTCTGGTCTCAACCACGGCGCATCCCTGGTATCTATTGCTCGCCACGGTCCTTTTGCCGTTCTACCGGTCGCGGCCCTGGATTTTACTGCACCTGACCATTGGGTTTGCGGCACTTGTCAACATTCGCCATGTTGAAACCGGGGTGTGGAAAGAATCGCCCCTTTGGTGGACCGCCGAATACATTCCGTTTGCAGCTCTGGCGCTGTGGGCCTTTTTCCGGAATGCATCCTTTGGGCCGGCACGGTACGGGCCGCCATCGTTTCTCTCAATTGTCATTCCAACGCTTAACGAGCGAGAAAACATCGGCGCCTGCATCGACGCCATCGTTCCGTGCGCGGACCTTGGCCACGAGGTCATCGTGGCCGACGGCGGGTCGACCGACGGAACATGCGATGCGCTTGCGGACCTTCCGGCCGTGCGGGTCGTGACATCGGCGCAAGGACGCGGCATTCAAATCCGGCAGGGCATTGCCGCGGCACATGGAGACGTGGTTCTTGTATTGCACGCAGACAGCAGGCCCGACAAAACCCTGATTCCCCTGCTCGCCGCCAGCCTCAAAAAAAATCCCCATATTTCCGGAGGCGCGTTTCGCGCACGTTACCGAAGCAAGCGAAACCGATACGCCGTTACGTCTCTCCTCAACAGCGGCCGGACCATGCTCACCGGTATTTCTTTTGGCGACCAGGCACAGTTCTTCCGTACCGCGGCGATCGGAGACCGGTTCCCGGCGTTTAAAATCATGGAGGATGTAGAGCTTTCCTTTCTCATGAAGGAAAGCGGTTCGTTGGCATTTCTTCCGTGCAGCATAAGCAATTCGGTGCGAAAATGGGAGCGCGACGGCTATGTGCGAAATTGCGCCGTTGTTGTTTGGCTCACTATGAGGTATGTGCTGGCGCGAAGGTTCGGGCTCGTTTGTTCGGATTGCGAAGACTACTATATTCGTTATTATCAAGGAAGGCACGGTGCGATATGAAAGGCCCAAACGTCCCGCGCCGTACGGTGATAGTATTTGCAAAGGCGCCTAAAAAGGGCGGCGTCAAAACGCGGATCGCCGCGACGCATGGTGACGATTGCGCGCTGGCAATCTATGTTGCCATGCTGCGACGCACCGCGCAAACGCTCGCGCGGTTTCACCATCACGTGGCATACACGGGTGCAAAGGCCCCCGGCGAACTTGCCCGGTATTTCCCCAGGGCAACGTCGTTTTTCCAACAACGGGGGAGAACACTAGGGGAGCGCCAGAAAAACGCTTTTTTACACTGCGCCGTGCTTGGATACGGGAGATTCAGTCTCATCGGATGCGATTGCCCGGGCCGCACCGTCCGCGATATTTCGGCCGCGTTCGCCGCACTTGACAATGGATACGACGCGGCGATCGGGCCGGCCGCCGACGGCGGCTACCATCTTATCGCCGGATCGGCGGCGTGCACGGGCCTTTTCGATGTGCAGGGCTGGAGTACGCCTCGTCTTCTTTCAGAAACAATTGAAGCGGCAAAGCGGCTCGGGATTTGCTGCTTTTTGCTGGAACCAAGAAGTGACATTGATACCTATGCAGATTTCCTGAAATGGAGAGGTTCGGTGCGATGAAAATCCCGTTTCTCTACTTTGACTGGCTCCAGAAAAACAACCCCGGCGGCACGGTGGAGCGGCTGCCCGAGCTTACCGGCCGGTTCAAAACGTCGGTGCCGGGCCTGTATTGCATCGGCGACCTTACCGGTGTCCCTCTTATCAAGCTTGCTGCGGAATCGGGCAACCGATTCATGGAGCAATTGTCCGCCGACGAGAGTTTCGCGGGGGAGCGGGACCAAAAAGCCGCCGATGTCTACGACCTGATTATCATCGGCGCCGGGCCTTCGGGTGTGTCGGCGGGCATCAGGGCCCTTGAGTTCGGTTATAAGCATCTGATTATCGAGTCGTCGCGTGCGTTCAACACCATTAACAACTTTCCCGCGGGCAAACCCATTTATGTTACGCCGCCAGGGCCGGTGCGATCGCCCCTCGCGTTCACCGACGGTTCCAAAGAAACGCTTATTGCGCAGCTGCATGCGGGCATGGCCGCGCATAGCATCCCTCTTCACCAAGGCGAAATGGTCAAAGGCATCGCAGGGAGCTCGGGCCGGTTCTCCGTGGAAACGGCGGTAGCCACGTATAGGGCGCTCAGGGTGGTGATTGCAATCGGCAAGACCGGCGCCACCAGGTCGCTCGGCGTTCCCGGGGAAAGTCTTCCAAAGGTTTTTTCGCGCCTCATCGACCCGGGATTGCACCACGGACAGGACATTCTTGTCGTGGGCGGCGGCGACAGCGCCGTGGAGGCCGCAGTCGCGCTTGCAAAGAGCGGCAACCACGTGACCTTGTCGTATCGCAAGGCGTCCCTGGGCAGGCCCAAAGAGCGAACCCTGAGGAGCTTTAACGATCTGGCACGGGCCGGCGCCATAACGCCCCTGTTCGAATCCCTGGTCAAGGAGATACGAGAGACCGACGTGTTGCTTTCGACAAAGCGCGGCGATACCGTTATTCCCAACAAGGTTGTTTTTGTCCTGATCGGTTCGGCGCCGCCCGTCGGGTTTCTCAAGAAAGCGGGAGTACGGCTGCAAGGCGAATACGGATTTCCGGACAGGATGGCGCTTGCCGCATTTTTGTTATTCGCGATAATGCTTTACTTTGGAAAAAAAGCCCCGGCAATGGCGGTCTCTGGCCTTGGCGATTTTATGCGATTGCCCTTGATGATGGGCGGCTTTGCATGGCCGCAGCAGGTAGACGGGATAGCAGCCTGGCTTGGATTTATCTGCTTCGCACTAACCGGGCTCGCGCTCACCGCGTACTGGGTAGGGAAGAGAGCCCGGAACGCAAGGAGCGGTTGGAACGTTTTCAAGCTCGGTTATTATTTCACAATTTCGGTCCTTGTGTGTTATCTTTACATAGCGTATAAGCTTCTGGCGCAGCACCCGCTTCTATTCGACATGGGCGACTGGTACACCGCACTGTACTCCCTTACCATTGTGATCTTCGGGCTCAGACGAATCTATATGAGGCGCACCGGATACATTGCGAGGCAAACGCTTGCGCTTATGACGTTCCAGGTACTGCCGCTGTTCGTTGTGCCCCTGCTGCTGCTTCCGTACATGGGATCTCATCACTTGCTGCCGGCGTGGATCATGGAAAACGTTTTTCCCGGCCAATCGTACTGGCGCGCATTCGGATTTGTTTTGGCATGGCCGCTCTTCGTTTACAATGCCGCAACGGGCGCGCCCACGCTGTTCTGGCTGGTTGTGGGACTTGTCCAGACCTTCGTGATCATACCGTTTATAGTTTACAAATGGGGCAAAGGCGCGTATTGCGGCTGGGTATGTCCGTGCGGGGCAATGGCAGAATCGCTCGGCGACGAGCATCGGACGCGTGCGCTGCACGGTCCGTCCGCAAAAAAAGCGGAGAATTCCGGACAGGTCGTGCTGTGGTTTGCCGCATTGGTCACCCTGGCGAGCCTTGCTGCCGGGACCGGCGGCCGCGGTCCAAACAACGCGCTTGAGGCGTATGGCCTCATCGTTGACATCGTGCTTGCCGGCGTGATCGGCCTGGGCGCATATTTCTATTTCTCTGGCCGCGTCTGGTGCAGGTTTTTTTGTCCGCTTGCCGCTCTCATGCATATCTACGCCCGTTTCTCACCCTACCGCATCATTGCGAACAAAAAGCGCTGCATCTCGTGCAATATCTGCACCAAGGTTTGTCATATGGGAATCGACGTGATGGACTTTGCAAACAAGGGCATTCCCATGAACGACGTGCAATGCGTTCGCTGCAGCGCGTGCATCGTGAATTGCCCTTTGCAGGTGCTCACGTTCGGGACCGTGGGATCAATCGACATTGAAAACGAGAAATACAGGAAGATCCGCTTCCCGCTGACGCGGGGCTGGCAAAGCGGACTCTTGCAAAAGGACATCGACATGCTGCTTGCGGAAGAAGAAGCTCAATCGGCGAGAGATAGGCCTTCGGGCTTCGCAGCGCTCACTTAACCGAATCGAATTTTGCCCGAATCGTCTCCATGCGTTTGCGGTTGACTCCCATGTCGCCCTTGCCGAGCCGCGAGGCGGACCTGAATTGAATAGCTTTTGCGCTGTCGTCGAACACGAATTCAACATCATCGACAAACCGCCACAGAAACGAAGTGAATTCAACATTGAGATAGTCGGTTTTGTCTGAAATGATCCTGGTGCGGGGCAGAGAATCGATCACCCGGATGAGCTTTTGCTTTGCCTCGCCGGCGGTCCCGGTGTAGGACAACGGCTTGATTGCGTGGGTCTTGTCGGACGCGAACGTCGATACGCAGTTGGGTGATTCGGGGCATGGCGCGAGATTGCCGCCGTGCACGCCGAGATTGGAGGGGCGCGTTCCGGAGCACACGCACAAAACAAGGATAATGCCGCAGCCCAGGGCCTTTGTAAGCGTCCGATTCATGATGGATATCCTTTTGAGGCGGTTGAACAGTCCCGAAAAAGTCACGGGCAACGGTCAACCTTGTTGAGCGACCAGTCGTATTCGTTAAAATGAACTTCCGGCCCCACCGGACGTGCCAGGGTGGCCGCAATAAACGATGGAAAGGACCCAAAACTCTTCTTGAAATCGTCGCCATACCATTCGAAAATCTTCGAAACCCTCATGGAATGGTCCGTGAAGGCGTTCCGGGTGGTGTCCGCGAGAAAGGCAAAGGCCGCGCGCTTGAACTGCGCGTCAAGGCTGTCTCCGGTGAACGGCGTGCCCTGTAAAATAGGACAGCTCTTCGATGCGCACACAAGCGCGAAATGAATGCGCGGGTCTTTGAATTGCTTTCGAAGGATGCCGGTTTCGATGTTGTCAAGTGACACCTTGTCGCCAAACAGAGGTATGAATTTGGCGCCCCACGGATTGGCAATGTCTTTGATGCCGGTTTTGATGGGGAGATGCCGCACGATAAGGTCGATGGTGTACAAGTTGTAAAGATTGATGTAGTAGGCGATTTGGCCGCTTACGGAAAGTGCGGCGACACCGGCACGGTTTACTGAAGTCAATTCGGCCTTGGCCTTTTCCAGGACCTGGGGATTTTTCGCAAGCACGTCGTAGGCGACTCCTCCCCGGCACACATATTCGGAAAGCAAGGCGCGGTAGTCGTGGTAGGAAGGGCCTGCACCGCGCGCCAAGGTGGCAATGGAGATGATTGATAAGAAAGACAACGTGAAAAGAGTTGCGCGCTTCATTTCTTTGCCACCTTGAAGGAGCGTATAGGGCTGTGCCTGCGGTCGCCTATTGCGCAGGCCGTTTACTGCGGCAACAGCCAGTCGTTGGTACTTGGCGCGAAAAGTGTGCCATACAAAGTCATTTGCGCAAGAATGTTGCAACGCCCGAGGATTTTCGTTTTGGAAGGTAATTTTCATTAATGGCAATTCCTCGGAATTTCCGTCCGGCATTCCTTTGAGGAGCTCCAACACTTGAAGCAGAGAATATAATATGCGGAGCGACAACTTGCCTGACAGCAGATACACGAACCGGGAATTTATCACGATTCGCTGTTGTCAATCGTCGCCCATGAATATACCGTTTCCATTTCCCATCGACCGCCATGGCGCCCAATCTTTCATCTTGAAATAAACGGCCGAACATCCGGCCTTGGGAGCGGCTTTGGCCCGCGTGTTGCTTTTTCTTGAGTGATTGAAGGTGGTTTCCATACCTTATTAAGATGGAAGGTCGACAGTGTTCAGGATAGTTCCGATCGTTTTGCTGGCGGTTGCAGCGGGATGCATTGATGCGGCTCATGCGGATACTCTCGCCATACGTGATGACGTCATCTCGGCTTCATTCGAGCAGTTTTTTTCCACGCCGTTTCATCATGATTCGCTCGATGCACAACCTGATTTCCAGGACGCATGGGTGTATGCCTGCCTGCCCGGATTCAAAGTCCTTGGAAAAGGCGCGTTTTGCGCCATTGAAATCGACCTGATGAACCGCGCAGTCGACTTTCGAGGAGAGCGGCTGAACAGCTCGTCCACTCTGATGCAACGCTACGGCGCGTTTGCCGGGGTGACGATCATCGATTTTGGCAACCAAAAAGGCACATTCATGATCGGGCCGGGCGTTGCAAGCGATTTCGGCCGCAGCGACCCGCATGTCTGGTACGTGCAATTGATTTACGACCATCGCATCACCATATCAAAAAGGCTGAAGCTGGGCTTGGGAATCGAGTTCCAGTACCATTTCGATTCATGGCGGATGCCGATCAACCTGCTCCCGACCGTCGAGTGGCAAGTCACGGACAAGACGGTACTTCGGGTCGCATGGGACAAGCTGGAAGTCGAGCAGTTACTTTTTTCCAGGCTTTCTTTGGCCGGAGAGGTTCGCTACGACCTGAGCTTTTTCCGGCTTCGCAACAGCCTTTCGTATGAACTGGAGAGCTGGTCCGCGGGCGGCGGCCTGAATTTCCGCGTCAGCCGCGATTGGTATGTACGGCTGCGGTACAAGGAAATGCTGCTGCACAGGGAAGACGTGCGCCTGGCCGGAACTCCCATCGAAGATTTCAACACGTCGGGGGGACACTCGCTAAAAGTGTCGGTTGTAAAGGAATATTAGGAAACTGACCGCCGCCGCTGCACTTTATGCCCGATATGCTTGTACCGAATCGGCGCCAGTTGCTTACTGCGGCACAAGCCAATTTGCAGAACCTTTCAACTGCACCGCGACGTCGGTGAACCAGACGCGGAACGTGCTGTCTGCGCCGGGTCGGTTAAGCGACAGAAACAATGGTCCCACCCGGCGATTTTCTTCCCACAGGTTCGTGCGGGTAGGAACGGCAGCGTTTCCCCGTCGATAGATCCATTGCATCACGTGATTGCTCTTGTCAACAAAGAGGTCGAATGCGTCACCCGGCGTGTAACCTCCGGCTGATGGAAAGGTTATTGTGATACGGGTCGCCGCTCCAGTGCCTATGGGTAAGGGCCGGTCCGCAGCTACGGTGATTGCGGCCGAGGTGTCCCACGCAAGATGCAAGGGGAAGAGCAGCCAGTATTGGTCGTTGATAAACTGCGCATCAACCTTCCGTATATCTTCCTTGCTTGGTTCAGGCGCTCCGTTGCGGGCATACGAAACCGGCGCCGCGCCCGGCAGCTGCATTGTCACTTGGCCGCCGCTCACATCCCATACCCACGACCGGGAAATCGTTTTTCCGTTGAACCTCGCATTGAAAGTATACTCTATTTTGCCGACAAGAGAAAACGAATCGAGGCCGTACGCACTAGCTACCCGCAAAGGGAGACTGTTTTTTCCCGTTTGAGGCATCGCCGAGGAAATGGCAAATACCAGGAGGATGAGAATCGACTTCGTCAAAATGGGGGGCAAAGTCATGAAAGCCTCCTTATCTGCGGGGGAAAAAGAAGGATAGTGATGGCAGATAGTACCATGGCGCGGACCCTATGCCAGTCAAGAAGCTACGCCAGCAAGAGGGGCGCGCACTCCAAGGTTCTCGATTTTGGAAGAAATTCTTAATAATGACAATTTCCGATTCCAATCCAGGTTTCATTGAACGAACCTTACCGGGTGCGCGCCATCTTTATCAGGGCGATAACGAAACCGTCCGGATCACGAACGAACGCCTCGGTACCCCAGTCGTAGTTTCGCGGCTCCTGGACAATTGCATAGCCGGCCTTCCGGAACCGTTCCACCGTTGCCGCCTCATTGTCCACCTCAAAATGAGGATACATGCCAAGGCCCCTGCTTTTTTGGGAAGCGCGCGTGTCTTCCCAGTCCCAACGGCCTTCCGATAAGTAAATCCCTGCGTTGACCGATTCCAGCGTGGCGAAGCCGTTTGATTGCGAGGTGACCGAGAGTCCAAGGCAGTCACGGTAGAACTTCATGGATTTACCGATGTCGGTGACCTCAATGAGAATGTGATGAAGAACCGGCCGCGCTGCCCCCGGGCGCAGAACAGAATCTGCCTGACCCGAGCATACTCGGCCCGGCCAGCCAGTGAGAATCAGCAATACTGCTGCAAATCCAATTGTTACAAACTCGTTCTTGCGTATCGCCATACAACCTCCCTACATTGCCATGTTGAGAAACCGGGTATTTTCTTTTCGAATGTATATCTACAAACTTCGCGCCCCTTGAGTTCAGGTTTTATTGGATGGATATTCGAGAAGATCGTACTTGAATAATAGCGTGCGTCAACTACCAGAAGTACCTGATATCGAAATTGGCAATATCAAAGGTTCGAGACTCTGTCCAGACCTTTGCTTTCGGCCGAGTTTATGGCCTTGCCTTTTTTGCGGCATTCATTAAATCGTCGGGATTGACACGAACCTTAATATCTGAATTGAAATAGACGAAATGAATGACGCCCTTTTGGTCCACCACATAAGCGGCAGGCACCGGCAGCATGTGAAGACTGTTACCTGTGCTCGAATCCAGTGATATGCCACGGTCTTGCATCTTCGTTAGGGTTTCCTGGCTGACTCGGTATACCAGTCCGAATTTCCGGGTTAGGTCCATGGTGCGGTCCGAGAGCAAAGTGTAGTTGATTTGATGCTTGCTCAGGCTTTCTTTAAGTTTTTGCGGTTTGTCTGGAGTTATGGCCAAAAGCTGATACCCCATTTTTGTCAATTCAGGTTCAATTTTTACTAATTGGCCCATCTGCACATTGCAGTAAGGGCACCAGCCGCCTCGGTAGAAAATAACGACACTGGGTTTCTTAGCGACAAGCGTCTTGAAGCCCACGTTCCTGCCTTTGATCGTTGAGAGTATCCCATCCGGCACTGAATCTCCGACTGCCAGAGGGTGAATTTCCTGGGCTGTGAGCGGAACGGGATTTTCCTGGGCAGCGGCCATGGCGATTCCTCCAAGGATCACGAAAAAAGGCAGTGACCTAATGAGGCTCGTTATGAACATTTTGCGCATTTGTCACTCCAATAATCTTGAATGCATCTGTTAAGAGTCATTTCTTGAAAGTCGCGCCAAATTCTCCATAGCCTTCCCTGACCAAATCTTTTACAGGCACGAACCGCAAAGCAGCGGAATCGATGCAATAACGCAAATGAGAGGGTGGGGGGCCGTCATTGAACAGGTCTCCCAAATGTGAATTGCCGATGCGGCTATGAACCTCGGACCCGGTCGTCGCCACTGCGGCATGATTGGTTTCCACGACGTTTTCCTTGACTAATGGTTTGGTGAAACTCGGCCAGCCGGTGCCGGACTCAAACTTGTCTTTTGAGCTGAAGAGAGGTTCGCCGGTAACGATATCCACATAAATGCCGTTTTCGTGGTTGTTCCAAAATGCATTCTTGAATGGCGGTTCGGTTTCTTTTTCTTGTTGGGTAACCTGATACTCAAGGGGAGACAGGAGCTTCTTGAGAACCGAATCAGGGGGTTTTGAGAAAACAGACACGGTAACAGTATCAGCTTTCCAGCCTTTATCTTTCCACGTTTTCTCCAGGAATTGGTCCCGGCCGGAGCCGTTTCGGTACCTGTGGTAGTCATCCGGATTTTTTAAATAATAGTCCTGGTGATAGCCCTCTGCTTCGTAAAAAGTGGAAGCTGGGAGAATCTTAGTGACGATTGCTTTCTTACCAAATACTCCAGCATGTTCCAAGCTCATCTTTGTCGCCTCTGCCAGGGTTCTCTGTTCTAGGGTATGATAAAAAATTGCAGATTGGTATTGGTTGCCGCGGTCAACGAACTGACCGCCTTCATCTGTCGGGTCATTGGATCGCCAGAAGGCATTCAGAAGTTGCAGGTAACTGATTTTTCGAGAATCATAGGTTACCTGGATCGACTCCATGTGTCCTGTTCCCCCGGCACCAATCTCTTCATATTTCGGATTGGCCTTTGTTCCGCCGGTATAACCTGCCAACACTTTGATAACCCCACTAAGCTTTTCAAAGGTCGGCTCCATGCACCAGAAACAGCCACCAGAGAAGGTTGCCGTGGCGGCATCTTCAGAGAAAACCGGAACAGTAGCTTTTGTGCCCTCTTCTGAGGATGAGTTGCCGGAAAAGGAGAGAGCCTGGGCGCAGAGAACAACCAAAGGTGCGAATCTCATTGATAAGACCTTTTTATGCGTACCGCAATGCAATGTGATATGGTGCTCGGTTTGGCCCGTAAACACGGTATCCATTACCGCCTGCTTATAGGTAATTACTCAGCAATTCACATGCCGAGCCCCAGGTTCTGAATTCCTGCAATAAAATTGGCGAATGTAGTTCGAGAGCCGTTTGCATTCTTGGCAAATCGAGAGAATGGCCTGCGAGTCTTATCCTGCATGGAGTGAATCTGCATTTGTGTTTCAACTTGACCGCCCCGGTGCCCGTATTGCTGTAGGAGGACCAGAGGCGTTTATGAGAAGCAAATGGATTTCTTACATCTTCTTGGCTGTCGCAATTGCAGGACCATTGACTGCGGAAGCGGACTTTCGTTTGACATACAGCAATTTCTCTATCGGGACGTGGACCACCTTCGCACTTCCGGAGAAGAATTCCTTCTTGAACGCAGCCAAAGCAGATCTCTATTTCTCACTCTATGGACTGACGTGGTATGTCGGGGTTCCGCTGCAGTATTCTGTGGAATACTATCCAGCACTGGGAGTCTTCGACTATCCCGGTCCTCGTCCAAAAGAGATCAAATGGTCGCTGTACTTTGTAGATGTATCCACGTGGGTCGGCAAGGATTTCGGCGCTTTTTCACCGCGTATAGGCGTTGATATTCCCACTGGATACCCCAACGATCCGAACACGGCATGGGTGGGCAGCGGTAACGTCAAATTATCTCCGGGAATCGGCTACACTATAGGAAAATCAGAAGATCGGTTTCACGGCAAGGTTGACGCAGGCGTTTCCTATTTCTTAACAAATGGGGCATACGGCACCGGGAGCATTGCGGCGGCGCTCAGCATGTCGCAAACCTGGAATTTCAGGCCTAGCTGGGCTGCGGCATTGGAAATGTATGCCACATATTCAAAATTTTCGGCCGTCCGAAACGGCTGGTATTACCAACCGTGGACCATTGTTCCTTCGATAAGCATACACAAGCGTCTGGCAAGGCATGAGGAGGGTGGCATCCGGTTTGGATACGGTGCAACCTTTGGACCCGTGCGTGGATCACCGGAGATCGGCGTTTCAGATGGCGCAAAAGGAGTTCTTGTCGCAAGCGTTTCATGCGCGGTGTTCTGACAGGACTTTGCTTTCGATTTTCTACTTTTGTGTCAATTTCATTGAACGAGGCCCCGTATTGCAGAGAAAAGAGCAAACAAGGAGATGGTACCATGAAAACAGTGTGCGCGATAAGCTTGGTTGCCGCTTTGTTATCCTGTTCCGGCGAATTTATTCAGAATTCACCCACATCGGCATCGAGTCCTGTGGTGGGTGACACCTCGGCTGTTGCCACATTTGCCGGTGGGTGCTTTTGGTGCATGCAGCCGCCGTTTGAGAAACTTGTTGGTGTGACAAAAGTTATAGTCGGTTATACCGGTGGTACAACCGTCAATCCGACGTATGAACAGGTATCGGCTGGCGGCACAGGGCATGTTGAAGCAGTCCAAATAACATATGATCCTCGGAAGATCGGATATGTGGCACTGCTAGACGTCTTCTGGAAAAGCAATGATCCGACCGATTCCTCAGGACAGTTTGTGGATCGCGGATCACAATACCGATCTGAGATTTTCTTTCATACGCTTCTCCAGCGTGCCCAAGCTTTGGCGACGGAGGCTGATCTGACAAATGCGAACGTGTTTGGAAAACCCATTGTCACCCAGATCAAGGAGGCTACCACGTTCTATATTGCCGAAGGGTATCACCAGGACTTCTATCTCAAGAGCCCTGCCCAATATGCCGCTTATCGAAGCGGGTCGGGCAGAGATCAATTTCTTGAGAAGACCTGGGCCGGACAAACGTGGATTGCCGATTCCGTAAAGTTGAGCGTATTCACCAAACCGGCGGACTCGATTTTAGTAAGAATGTTGATGCCCTTACAGTATGAAGTAACCCAGGAGAGCGGCACCGAAGAAGCCTTTAACAATTCATATTGGAACAATCTTGATTCCGGCATATATGTCGACATAGCTTCCGCAGAACCGCTGTTCAGTTCAAAGGACAAGTTCGAATCAGGCACAGGCTGGCCAAGCTTTACAAAGCCCATGGTACCGAGCAACATTGTTACAAGGGGAGATTCGAGTCTCGGGATGATACGGACCGAAGTGAGAAGCCGTTACGCTGATTCTCATCTGGGACATTTGTTTAACGACGGGCCGCCGCCCACCTATCTGCGCTATTGTATGAATTCAGCCGCGTTGCTTTTCATTCCTCGGGGAGATATGCAAAAACAGGGGTACGGACAATACCTGATATATTGACCCCTCCGGATCGCATGCACCAGCAACAGGGTAGCGGTTCGTGAGGGGCTCCGCCTGAACTGAGGTTATTTCGGGCGGTTCACATTCAAGAATAACATGTAACATCTTATGGCATATCCCTGTGCTGATCCTACCATTTTCTCAGGGATTTCTAGGTGGAGCTACGGAGAGGGGGCTGACTCGCCGAAACTTTCCTTATCCTTTTGATTTATATTCTGGTCTGTAAAGCACTGCTTCAAAACTGCACCAATTCCAACATCGAGCCATAGGTACTGGCGAGAAAAATTGAGCAATGACAAGATCTTTCCATATTAGTCCCCTTGATATTTGATCTGACGCCCCCTTTTTGTATTTTGAATGCTACCGCTCGGCGGAATACCTCCATCACATTATCCGCCTTCTGCGTCATGTACAACCCGAACCCCGTGACAAAACGCGAATAATCATCGATGAAACCTATGAGGTAAACGCTTTGCCTTTTCCACGTATATACGCTGATGTACGATTGCCACATCAAATGCGGTCCCTTTACATAGGAGTTGCCTTCCTCGACCGCATCAGCGTTCGATCTTGATGCCGTCCATCGCTTCACCCTGGGCTTAGGCTTCGCGTGTGGAGCCAGCAAAGCCTCTTTATGAAGCACCCTCCGCACTGTCTCATGGCTTGCTTTCATGAAAAACATACGCTTCAACAAATCGGATATCCGATGCGTCCCATGTGTCGACTCCGCTTGCTTCAATGCAATGATCTGATCTCTTACCGCCGAAGGTATCCTGGCGACCGAATCTTTCCGAGGCTTCTGTGCCAACGCGGCCACACCTCCGGATCGATATTGACCAACCCACTGAACCATTGCAGACTGACAAACACCCATCTGCTTCGCAACAATCCATTGCGCTACACCATCCTCCAGGTGCATCTTCACTGCCTTCAATTTGCATTTAACGGGATAATGATGGCGGTGTCTCCCCCGAAAGGAAGACTGCTTTGATTTGAAATGCTTTCGCTTCTTCACCACGGTAACACTCCTTCAATTTCGGTTAAACATCGATTAACCTAAGAAGGGAGTGTTACCTATTTCCGAATTACAGGGCGGTCATTATCTGGTTGCTACCTCAACTGTGTGAAAGCTACCTGATGATGGTAACGCATTTTACCACAGTACTGCTCTGTGATTTCAACTGCATGAGGCAGGCTCCCGGTTTGAGATTTATCGCATCGAGCGGAACAGAATTGACGCCGGCGGCAGCGCTGTTTCCGGCCATCTCGGCGATTTTATCACCCCGTATAGTATAGACCGTCAAAAGGAACTTGCCCGGGCTTGAAAGCGTGAAAAACACTTTTCCTTTACACGTGCCGATATCCGGGCTCCAGCCATGTTCGCCTGACGCCCTTGCCGCAGTGCCTCCGTCTCCGATTGATGCCGTGGTGCTCGACTTCATAACGATGGACAGTTCGGCCCCGGCGATACCCGATTCTCCGGCGATCGCATAAAAAAGATATGTTTTACCGCCTTCTTCATAAATATAAGGATCGCGAAGCTCTCGTACGTTGATCTCTGAGTTAAAGATAGAAGGCACGTTAGGAAAGTTGATTCCTTCATAGACCATTTCCGGTTCCAGCACCTCCAGCGAATCGGAAAAAACCCAATTAATAGGTTTTCCGGATAGACGGACCGTGCAGACGAGGATCTTTTCGGGTGCCTGCTCCCCCTTTGAATAAAAGCAAAGAAGGGTGCTGTCACGAAAAGTGACTCCGACATGACGCACTAATGGAATGATGTCCTTTATTTTATCAAAGTGAGAGAGTCCAATTGAATCCTGACAGTGATCCAGTTCACCCCCTTGGTCAGCGTCGTGTTTCGAGATGCAATAATAGATGCCTTTATAGGAAAAAACACGAGTATAGTAATAATGAGCGAGTGTATCAGGGCGGGCGGTAAAGGCAAGACCGTCGGTTGAAAATGCCACTCCGGTCAGCCAGTGCAGACCTTTATACGTGGAATTAAAATACAGGCGTATTTGTCTGGTGGCCGAATCGATATGAACGTCCGGCGACCCAACTCGCTCTTGCCAACCGAGTGAAGTGACCTGGGAAAGGTTCAAAGCCCCGGGCTTATAAATTTTCCAGGGGCCAGTGATACTGTCGGAATATGCCAGCCGGATAAACGTTCCGTAATGGGCGCCAAAATAGAGATAATATTTCCCCAGAGGATTAGGAATCCACGAAGGGACCTTGATCACCGAGGGGAAATCGATATCGTCACCGATTGATGGGTCACTGGTGGAATCGATGAGTGGGTTTTGGGTAAACCGGACCGCAGAAATGGATTGAATATCATTGGCATGAATGATTGATATAATAAGAAATGTCGAAAAGAAAACGAGGATATGCACCGGCAGCGCAAGCCTTCGACCGCCATCATGAGCACGCATCGTGGCCCCGGTTTTCCGAAAACAGTTTGCCGGATTTGAAAACATGATACATCCCATTTTTTTTTGCTGAAACGCAGATTAACGTTGGATAATACTGATAGGTAATTGCTTTTTTCGTTAGCGGGTGGGCGTATAAGGAGAGTTTCTTTACAGAAGCTCACTTTCCCCGGTTTCTACGCTTCCGCCGTATTTCAGACAACCAGCCCCACTTGAGATTATACGGTTATTCGCACTTCCCGTCAACTTTTCCAATACAAACCGTATGGCTTTTTGACGGGGTCCGCCAGTTGTGGGAATGTCACTCATTTGTAAAAGATAGGGGAGTGTACGTCGTCAAAAGGTTGTGGACAAAAGATCGTTTAAATCTAGAGATGCCCCTCACTCGTCATCGAATGTTCCGTGGTAACTATTTTGGTAACTATTTCCATCGCGAATATGGCGAGTATGGCACTTCAGCCTGCCAAGTTTGACCTTCCTCCGAAAAGGAACAGATAAGATAACGCAAACGCTTGTCTGGTAAAACGGATAAAGCAGGCTTTGTTTTTCCGTTATAACCTCATCCCCCGGCCCCTTCTCCCACAGAGAGAAGGGGAGAATGCCACCATGTAAAATCCCCTCTCTCCGTGGGAGAGGGAGCACCCGCCCAACAGGAAGGGCGGAAAAGTGCCCGCTTGTAAGCGGGACGGGGTGAGGTTTGAAGAAAAAAAGCAGTCTCCAATGAATAACATCCTCCTCTACTGCCGCGCAGGGTTCGAGCCCGAATGCTCGCAGGAATTTTCCGAGCTGTCAAAACCATTCGGCGCCGGCGAAATTGTTTCGGCTGCCGCGGGAAGCGGCTGCGTGGTGTACCGTTTTTCAAGCTCCTTGCATGCTCCCGAATGCGCGCGCCTGCTCCCGTTTTCCTCGCTCTGCTTCAGCCGCCAGATGGTAGCGGCGTCGGATCCGGTCGGTCCTCTATCTTCCGGCAACCGCGTTTCGCCCCTTGTTGACGAAGCCGGGCGGCTTGGCTCGCGCTTCACGGATTTTTTCATCGAAACCGCGGACACCAATGAGGCCAAGCAGCTCAGCCCGCTGTGCAGAAAACTGGGGCGGCCCTTTGAAGAAGCCCTGAAAAAAGCCGGGCTGCTGGATGGCGCAACGGGAGGGGACGGCCGGCGGTTCCATGTTTTTTTTACCGCGACCGATCGCGCGTATGCCGGCTTTTCTTATGTCAATAATTCATCGCCATGGCCCATGGGCATTCCGCGCCTGAAATTTCCTTCAGGCGCGCCCAGTCGCTCGACGCTCAAGCTCGAGGAGGCGTTTATCGTTTTTATGTCCGCCGGGGAGCGAGAGCGGCTGCTTAAAAACGGTATGAGCGCGGTCGATCTCGGCGCGTCGCCCGGCGGCTGGACATGGCAGTTTACAAGCCGCGGCATGCGCGTCACGGCGGTTGACAACGGCCGCATCAGCAGTGAGCTGCTGGGCTCGGGGCTGGTTCGCCATGTGCCGGCGGACGGGTTCACCTTTGCGCCCCGCACGCCTGTGGACTGGATGGTGTGCGATATCGTTGAGCAGCCGTCGCGCATTTCAAAACTTGCCGCCCAGTGGATAGGCCGGCAATGGTGCCGCTGTGCGATTTTCAACCTGAAACTGCCCATGAAAAAAAGATATGACGAAGTAAAACGGTGCAAAGACATTGTGGCCTGCGAGCTTAAAAAGGTTGGGGTCCGCTACAAGCTCTCGCTAAAACAGCTTTATCATGACAGGGAAGAAGTGACGGCGTATTTAAGAGGTGTTTAATGGGAGCGGCGGGCGCTTTGCCATACAGACATGGCGGAGTAAAGAACGTTGTGCAGAAATCGTATTCTGCCGGAAAACGATATTTTAAGGGAACAGATGGTTTTTCTACCTTTCGGGCCATTCCTGAGTATATTATTTAAATACAGGGGGATGCAATTGCCGGTATGTTTTACCGTGTTGCCATTTCGTGTAACGTCATCTATTATTTTTTCTATTATTATTAATAAATATCATCCCAGCAAGGTCATTTTTTATTAAATTATATAAGTAATCGAACCAAGTTTAAATAAAATGGGTTTTATTTCATACTAAAGTTTAACAGAAAGGGTTTGAAAGGGGGGGGGGGTAAACGATTAATGCTTTTTTTTAACGAATTCAATATAACCAACTTAAGAAGGAGTGAATCACATGAAAAAAACCTTTAGCCTTTTTGTGGCCATTGCTTTTATGGCCCCGATTATTGCCGGCGCTGTTCCGTGGCAGATGGACAGCAATCCTTTTTACTTTCCGGGGGTTTCAGTAAAGAACCGGGTGCATTCCCCTGCACAGATATCACTCTTGTGCAGGCCCGTTATAAGCAAGGGGGTTGTCAGCATTCAGTACAGCCTTCCTCAAAATGCAAAAGGCGCGACATTGGGTATTTATAATCTTTCAGGCGTGCGGGTCCAGTCATTCGATCTTGCACCGGGAACCAATATGGTCCGCTGGGGCGTTTCGTCGCAAAGGATCGCGTCGGGAATCTACCTGGCCGCGTTGCGTTACGGAACGGTTGAAAACAAAATTCAAATATCCATTGTAAAGTAAGGGGGCTGCACTATGAATGTAAAAACAATACTCGGATTTCTACTTATTGCTTCATTCGCCGCATACGGCGATATCAGCTCGGTCATTGTTCCCGACAGCTTGCTCAACCCTCCTCCACTTACCGGTATGCAGCTTGGTTATACCGGAAAGGTGGAATATACGCTGACTGCCGGCGGGTACGATTCGATTTTCGTGACGTTCAGTATTCTGAATGCCGCAGACAACACGCCGCTTGCGCTCACCGAGGTGTCGGGCGATGTGGGACTTATTCATATCGGGAAGGCCGGCGTTCCGGAAAAGCATTCGATATTCTTTCAGACGGCCGCACCGGGCAACACGCAGTATAAAGCGCGGATCGTGGCCACTGCCGACTCATCGGCCATGAAAAAGGAAATTGAAGGTTTCCTCGCGACCATGCTCAAAGGCGACAAAGCCACTCTTACCGGCGGCGGTGGGACAGGGTTCGAAGGAAAAGGCGCAGGCCCCATTCCGCAAATCTGGATGTCCGATGGCCCGCACGGGGTAAGGCCTCCTACAGGCGGCCAGGCAACATGTTTTCCCACCATGGCCGGCCTTGCCTGCACGTGGGACACTGCCATGGCTTTCATGGAGGGGCAAATGATGGGCGAGGAATTCCGCGGGCTTGGAAAAAACTGTGCGCTTGGTCCTGCATACGATCTCGTGTACCACCCGCAGGGCGGCAGGGCCTCTGAATACCTTTCAGAAGACCCCTTCCTTTCGGGCCACATGGCCGCGTCGGATGTGCGCGGGCTGCAGAGCAGGGGCGTGATGGCCACCATCAAGCATTATGCCTGCAACAACAAGGAAACCAACAGGTTCAACCTGAGCGCGAATATGAGCGAGCGCTCGCTTCGCGAGCTTTATCTTTACAACTGGAAACCCGCCATCGTGGATGCAGGGTGCCTCGGCATCATGGGCGCGTATAACAAGGTCAACCACAGCTATGCGTGCTCGAACAAGTACATCATGACCGATGTCCTGCGCAACGAATGGGGATACCGGTCCCTTGTCATGACAGACTGGGGCGCGAGTTTTGACAATATCACCGCTGGCATGCAGTATGGCGCGGACATAGACATGCCCAATCCCGACACCTACAGCCCCGGCGCTGTTGCGGGCCAGCCCGACAGCATTGTCAACATGCATGCGCGCAGAATCATATATGCTCATGAAGTGATCGGCGACCTCAAGACCGGGTATAACCGCACAGATCCTACCTATGCCGCTACCGTGATGGGCCAGGCCCACAGGGATTCTGTAAAGGTCCTGGGTGGGGCAGGCATTGTTCTGGCAAAAAATACAGGCAATATTCTTCCATTGCCGAAAACCGGCAAAACGGTTGCCTGTACCGGACCGTTTTACACACAATGCAGGCTCGGGCCCGGCGGCTCAAGCGCTGTCAATGCGCGTGACCGCGTGACTCCCCAGCAGGGTATCAATGCGCTCCTTGCGGCCGTCGGTGTCGGCGCAACGACCATAACCACCGATTTAAACGCCGCCGACTATATTATCGTATTCGTGGGCGTAAACGGAGAACAGGAAGGCAGCGACAGGCCCAACCTTGCGGTCCAACCCGGGGACGGCGAAACAGCAGTGCAGGCCGCTTTGTCGGCCGTAAACGGGGAAAACAAAACGATTGTCGTTTTTACCGGCGGCAGCGCGGCAAGTAATGGTATCTGGTCCACTGCGCCAGCCATTCTTATTGCGTTTTATCCAGGACAGGAACAGGGCACCAGCATTGCAAACGTGCTGTTCGGCAACACCGTTCCCAGCGGGAAACTTCCGGTCACGTTTCCAATGGACGCCACCCAGCTGCCTAATTTCAACCTGGTCGGGGCAGACCTCAATTATCCCGCGGCCGACACGGCGCACGGATATTTCAGGGTAAATAAAATGAAGGTGGCGCCGCTGTTCAATTTCGGCCACGGCCTCAGCTACACCACGTTTACCTACAGCAACCTTCAGATCTTTCCGGCCCAGATTTACCCAGGCGACAGGGTGCGCGTGAGGGTCACGGTCACCAATTCGGGAGCGCAATGGACCGGGCAAGAGGTCGTTGAATTGTATCTGTCAATGCCTGCAACGAACCCTGCATTGCCGGTGCGGGTGCAGGACCTGCGGGGGTTCAAGAAAGTGTCTCTTGCTCCGGGTGTGAATACGACCGTGGAATTCATTCTCACGCCGGAAGAGATGCAGATTTTCAACCCGATGGGTGCGGATTACAACGGAACCGGGACGTGGCAGGTCCTTTCGGGCACCTACGGCGTGCGTGTAGGCACGTCGTCGCAGGTCGATTTACAGCCGACGTTAAGCAGCAGTTTTACCGTGCTGCCATAAGCGCGGACCATTCAACCGGGAACGGCAGGCCGCCCGCCTGCCGTTCCCGTTAGTTAATAATACCGTCCATCACCATTGACATTTGCGTCACCGGAAACCCACCTCCTCGCTGCCGGGCGGCGCGGCGGGCCGCTTTAAAAGGCAGGCCGGGAGGCCGTTTTCGGGACCGGAAACACAAGGAGGAACGAATGTCGAAAAAGAACGCGATTTTGCTGACGACTCTCGTGCTGGCGATTTTCTCAATTTCTTCTGCACAGACAGATACAGATTCGGGAAAAGGGTACATATCACTTCCGGAAGGCGTCGTTTTGCATCCGCACGGGTATGGCCATTTTGAGGCAGGGCAGATCGTGAGCGGCAACCTTAAAAACGATGACATTTCAACCAATAATAACCAATATGGCATTGACCATGTATGGACCGAAGACGCCCTTGTCAATCTCGGGCTCGAGGTTTTCTATAAAAAACACCTGCGGCTGGTTTTCAGCCTCTATTCAAAACTGTACTTTTCGTATCCCCAATTTTTTTCGAAGGACAGGTATACCAAAAACCTGAGGCAGGATGTTTCGTTCGACGAGGTTTTTGCGCAGTTCAACGCGGGCAATCCCGATGTCGCCTCATTCACGGGGCAGTTGGGATATTTCAAGTACAAATATAATCCCGACGTCCGTAACCTTGGCGAGTACCTGTTCCGCACCGGCACCTATCCCGCTTTTATCGACAATTACTTTGATTTTCCCATGCAGCGGCTCCTGGGCCTTCGTGCGGAGGGCCGTTTTTTCAACAGCCTCACCGCAGACCTCTTTTTTGTCAGCCAGACCGTGTATCCCGCAATGAACTGGTCCCTGGCCGCCCTGGTCGATTACGACGTCATGAATTTACACTTTATCGATATCGGCGCGGGGATTGATTTCGCCCATCTTCTGGATGTCTATACCGGCCATGCATTCCCTGCCGACGGCGGCGACCCCACCCAGCTCAATTCCGATGTGAATGCTTATTATTTGAATCCGGGTGATACCACCAAGCACTATTATTCCTTTAAAGGCACAAAGGTGATGGGACGCATATCAATAGATCCCAAGGCATTTATCAAGTGGAAATATTTCGGGGAAAACGATTTGAAACTGTATGCCGAAGCATGCATCATCGGCATCGATTCCTTTCCCGATTCCGGATACCTGGCGGGGAGTGCCCAGAAAAACCTGGTAGCGCCCTCATACGGCAGCATCAGGGACAAGACACCCATTGTTGTAGGGTTTAATTTTCCCACTTTCAAAGCCCTTGACGTATTAAATATCGAGGTTGAATATTTCAGTGCAAAATACTACAACGATCTGTCGTATTCGATCAACAAAGGCAGCGCGCCCATACCGAACCCCAGCGGAGTCGTCGCCATGGCGACCGACGTGAACGCTCCCAGAAAGAGTGATGTCAAATGGACCGTTTATGCCAAAAGGAGCTTCTTTAACGGCCATTTTGCGATAACCGGCCTTATCGGCCGCGACCATATGCGGCTGCCGTGCGCGCAGTACGACCTCGAATACTGGAACGACCTGCTGGTGTCGGACAAAGACTGGTGGTGGGTGCTCAAGACAAGCTGGATGTTCTAGAGAACAAGTTAAAAGTTTACAGTTGGAAGTTGGAAGCAAACAGGGTGTTTACCAAAAGGAAAACGCCCTGTTTTTTTTATATCGTAATCTCTATCCCTATCGGACAATGGTCGGACCCAGTCACGTCCTTTAAAATGAACGCGTTGTTCACCTTTGGAGCGATGTCTTCGCTTACAAAGAAATAGTCTATGCGCCATCCTACATTCCTGGCGCGGGCGCCGCTTTTCATGTCCCACCAGGTATACAAGCCGGGTCCCTTATGGAACATCCTGAGCGTGTCTATGTATCCGCGCGCGGTGTAGTTGTCTATCCACGCGCGCTCAACGGGCAGGAACCCGGAAACGTCCGCGTTCTCTTTCGGCCGCGCCAGATCAATTTCCTTATGCGCCGTATTGTAGTCGCCGCACATGATGAGCGGGATATTCCTTTTTTTCAAGCCGTCGCAGAAGGTGAGGAACGCACCGTAGAAATCCATTTTATAGCGCAGCCGGTCTTCGTTCTGCTTGCCGTTTGGAAAGTAGACATTGAGCAGGACGAATGAACCGTAGTAGACGACTAGCGCGCGGCCCTCGGTGTCGAACTTTTTAACGCCGAACCCCTGTTCGACTTTTTCCGGCTTCTGTTTTGTATAGACGACCACGCCGCTGTACCCCTTTTTTTCCTGCGCGGAGTTCCAGAACGAGGTGTACGCGCCCGGCGACAGGACCGCCGCATCGAGCTGCTGCGGATCAAACACCTTGGTTTCCTGCGCGCAGATGATGTCCGCGCCGTTGTTGACAAGCCAGTCGATCATGCCTTTTCTGGCGATTGCGCGGATCCCGTTGACGTTCCAGCTGAGTATTCTCATGGCGGTTGGTCTCCCGTCATTAAGATACGCTGCGGACAATGGCCAAAACCACATTTTTTAAAGGACATGGCGATGGAATTGCGGGATTTGACATGCACATGCTGGAAACCGTATATTCTTATGCGAAGTTGCCCCAACGAGGAGATCTTCGACGCGTTCGTGGACAGCGACCATGTATATTATCTCACGGTAAAATGATGTCCATGAAAAATAAGATTCTCCGCCTGACTGCACCCGCCCATATGATCGCCCGCGCAGCGCGGCTTTTAAAGGCCCAAAAAAATTCACCGCAATTCGTTGCTCCCGGCCATTTTTATTCACCCATTCCCGATGTCGCGCAGCTGGAACGCCGGACCGGTTCCAGCCTTGCGACGGGCGATTTTTTACGGAATATCAAGGTCAACGATAAGGAACGGGAAGCAATCGAAGATGACATCCGGCGATATTATCCCCAGTTTCCCTTTGGCGAAAAACCGGTGCCGGGGCTGCGGTATTATTACGGTAATGACGCCTTCAGCTGCCCGGACGCGATCCTGCTGTATACCATGCTGCGCCGTTACCGCCCCCGCCGGGTCGTTGAGATCGGATCCGGATTTTCCTCCGCCCTCATGCTCGACACCGATGAACGGTTCCTGGAGAAAACGGTCTCTTTTGTCTTTATCGAACCGTTTCCTGCACGGCTTGTCTCCCTTATGACCGATAAGGACAAACGTCACACCATCGTGGCGGAACCAATCCAGAAGATTGGTTCGTTGGAACTGTTTGAGTCACTTGAAAAAGATGATGTGCTTTTTATCGATTCCACCCACGTATCGAAGACCGGCAGCGACGTCAATTATATTTTCTTTGAAATTTTGCCCCGCATCCGCGAGGGTGTTCTGGTGCATTTTCACGACATCGCAAATGGGTTCGAATATCCCCTCGAATGGCACAAAAAGGGCATCCACTGGAACGAATCGTATCTCCTGCGCGCCTTTCTTCAATTCAATTCCCACTACGAAGTGCTGTTCTTCAACTCCCATTTTCAGGCGTCGAACGGGAACAAAATAGCAAAGGAAATTCCCCTGTATAATTCCGAACGGGGCGTAAGTTTCTGGTTAAGAAAGCTCGCGGATGAAACAACGACCTGATTCCTTTTTAACGTTTGTGCCCGATGCAAGCCGGCGATTTCAACAGCGGAAAAGGCGCTTGTGAAAAAGACCCCTTCAATAAAACGAAATTATCTGTTCAACCTCGTGGTGACGGTGATCAATGTCGGATACCCGATCATTTCTTTTTCTTATATCGCAAGAATATTCGGCCCGCAGGTATACGGATCGGTCGTGTTTGCCGCTTCCTTTGCCGCCTATTTCGCCCTTGTGGCGTGCCTGGGGCTGCCGGTCTATGGCTCGCGTGAGATCGCGCGGGTGCGGGACGATTCGCGCCGGCTTGACACCCTGTATTCAGAATTACTTTTAATCAATGCGCTGTCCAGCGCCTTCTTTTTTCTATGCTACCTCGCATTGTTCTTCTTTGTCCATAAAATACAGGAAGACGTTCCGCTTTTCGTCCTGTTCGGCCTTTCCATCATTCTCAATGCCTTCAGCATCGATTGGCTGTTTCAGGGGCTTGAAAATTATGCCGTCATCGCCTTGCGGAATTTCATTTTCAGGTCGTTGTCGCTCGTCCTGATTTTCGTGCTGATCCATAAAAAAGCGGACTATCTGCAGTTTGCCGCAATCAGCGTCATAAGCACGCTTGGCACCAATGTGATGAATGTCATCGCTTCCCGGAAGCACGTCAGGCTTTCATTTTCCGGACTGGATGTGCGTCGTCACGTCAGGCCGCTTCTGGCCATTGCCGGAACCGTTATAATGGTAAGCATCTATTCGAATTTCGACAATGTCCTGCTCGGCTTTCTGGCCGACGATACCAATGTCGGGTATTACGGCGCGGCTGCCCGCATCGTGCGGATCGTGGTATATTGCATCACCGCCATCGGCGCGGTGGTGATTCCCCGTTATTCCTATTATATTGAAAAAAAAATGCACGAAGAATACGACACGCTTGCCAGAAAATCGATCCGGCTCATGTACCTTCTGGCCTTTCCCGCGATGGTGGGGCTTTTTATCCTGGCGCCCACCATCGTCCATGTCCTGGCAGGGAGCCAATTTAATCATGCGATTTCGACGGTGCGGATCATTGTCCCGATCATCATCATTATCGGCCTTTCAAATTACATCGGATGGCAGGTGCTCTTTCCAAGAGGCAAAGAGGTGCTCCTGTTTTTTGCGACGTCATGCGCCGCCCTTATTGACATAGTGCTTAATCTGGTTCTTGTCGGCCATTTTAAAAACAACGGTACCGCCGTGGCGCTTGTCGCGGCCGAGACGACCGTGCTTATTATTGTTGTCGTAAGGGGATGGAAATTAATACCGGGCAGCCTGTTCGATCGTCATGCCCTTTTGTATGTTTCTGGTTCGGTGGTCATGGGCGCGGCTGTATTTTTTGTCAAGCAGGTTTTTCAAACCCCTCTTTTACAGCTTTGCGCGGGCACCGCCGCCGGAATCATGCTCTATGCGGGAGTGCTCCTGCTGTTTAAGGATTCTCTTTTAATCGATACGGCAATCGCGGGGATAGCAAAAATCCGCAACCTTTACCGCCAACAAATAACGGACCAGATCGAATTATAAGCGGCGAAGCGTCCCTTTGCCGCGTGCGCTTTTTACGAACATGAAAAATCCCCTATCCAGCCTTAAAAAAACTGTCTCCTACGAACATGCCAGGATGAGGCAGGTTCTGACCGGCCGGCTTATGCCGCCCGCCTGTATCGCCATCGAGCTCAACTACGATTGTCCGTCACGCTGCCGTACCTGCCACCTGTGGACCAGACATTTCCGCGAGGTGCGGGTGGACGGAAGGAGTAAAATGACTTTCGAGCAGTGGCGGATCCTTCTGGACGACCTTGCGCAAGGCGGCGTCAAATCGATCCTGTTCGGCGGCGGGGAACCGTTTTTGAGCGCGGACATCTTCCGCCTCATCCGCGAGATCACGGCGCGGGGCATGAGCGGTCATTCCTTCACAAACGGATATTTGATCGATCGGCAGCGGGCTGAAGAAATCGTCGCCAGCGGGTTGAAATCCATCGCCTTCTCCATCGACGGCTCCACGGCGCCGATACACGACACGATACGAAACATGCCCGGTTCGTTTGAAAAAGCCGTTTCGGCGATTGCACTGATTCAGGAATGCAAAAAACGGCTTGGTTCGGGCACGCCGCACATCTCCATCAACACGACAATCTCCTCCTGCAATTTCGACGACCTGGTCAAGGTACCGGAGCTGGCCTCGTCGCTGCGGGTCAATGATGTCAATTTCCTGTTTTTCTCAATTGTCGATGAGCTAACCATGGCCGCGACCAATGCCGCTCTCAAAGAGCGGGCGGTCACCTGCCATTCGTTCAGCAACCTGCCCGGCGATCTGCTGCTTTCCGATTCGCAGTTCGACCGGTTGTCTGCGGTGCTGGATTCGTTGCGCTCCAATGCGTCCGGCGTGACCTGCACCGTCGATCCGATGCTGAGCAAGACCGGCAGGGACCTGCTGCGCCGGGGAATTTTTGCGCAAACGCGGTGCAATTTCTTCTGGAACATGTCGGTAATTTCCCCCTTCGGCGATGTTGTGCCCTGTCCGATGCTGCCGGAAATTGAATTAGGCAATGTCAAGGAAACGCGGTTCTGGGAAATCTGGGGCGGGGACCGGTATTCGGCATTGCGGAAAAAAATCAAAAAAAGGTTGTTCCCTATTTGCGGAAAATGCTGCACCCGATAGGCCGGCCTTGCGGCCGTCGCCTGGCGCTTTGAACCACTCCCGGAGGAACAGTAAGAAATGCAGCTTCAGAAACAGGTAATGAAAAATATCAGGTCTTGCATTGCATCGCTCGCCCCCGCATGGATCCGGCAATGGCGTGCGCGGCGGGCGCTTAAAACGCTTATCGACACCAGGCGGAAGGAAAACGGCAATTTGTCAGCGCGGCAGGTTTTTACAAGGATATACGAAAACCGGGAATGGGGTGGCGAATCGGAACTTTATTCCGGGACCGGTTCCGACGATCCGGTCACCGGGCAGTACTGCGGGTTCGTCAGGTCCTTTATCGCCCAAAACGGCATCAGGCAAATTGTGGACCTCGGATGCGGCGATTTCAGGGTGGGGTCCCGCATCGCGTCCGCAGGGGGGGAATGGGTCGCTGTTGATATTGTGGAAAAAGTGATCGAGGCGGACAGAAGAAAATACGCCGCCCTGCGTAACGTCGCCTTTGAATGCCGCAACATCATCGAAGACGATCTGCCCCGCGGCCAGCTCTGCCTCGTTAGGCAGGTCCTGCAGCATCTTTCCAACGCGGAGATTAAGGCGATAATCGAAAAGTTGCGGGCGTACGACTACGCGCTGGTGACCGAACATTTTCCGGCGGATTCCGTGCGGGTCAGACCGAACAGGGACAAACCGCACGGTTTTGACACGAGGGTGCACGAACAGTCAGCCGTGTTTCTGGACAAGCCGCCGTTTTGCGTACCCGGCGTCGAGGAGGTCCTTTCCGTCCGCGCCGCGGCGGTGATCAGCCGCAATGGCGAAACGATAAAGACCTTTCTTGTCCGTAAATGGTAATGGTTGCGCCGGTGTTCTCTTTCCATTACGATACGCCGCTGCCACTTTATTTTACAGAACTCACGACGGAAATATCGTCATATTATATTGATAAAGGCACTTTAATCGCCGCGATGGTCCCGCCGTTTCTCTTGAGGGTAATTACATAAAAACCTGTCATAAGGTTCGAGGCATCAACGTTAAAATGACCCGTTCCCACCCAATGCCTTAAAACGCTGACGCCCAGCATATTGGTAAAAACAAGCTCATCCCCGCTTTTCAACTGGCGCGGTAACACGACAACGGTATTCCCAACGGTAAGATATCCTTTTGTTATGGACAAACCAGCCTTTGACGTTAATGACGTTTGCCCGCCGGCCACGACAACACTCAAAAGCAACAGGGCCGCGATGGCGAATATGATTTTTCTCATTTACGACCTCCTTGATAAACAAACCCCTCACCTCTTTTTCCTTCTTGCTTAATATTTCGCTCATGTCCTGAGAAATATTTTCCCAGGGAGTTTTTTTTGGGGGTGACCCCTTCTGTTCCCGGAACCAGGAATTTCCCATCAGGGATTCTTTTGTAACGATTTCATAAATGAATTTGTCTAACCAAGAGATAAAAGATTAATCCGTGGTTTTTATTTTGTAATTACGCAGGGAAAGGATGCATAATTATGAAAAAAAATCCGACGACAAATAAAAAGCACAATAGGAAAGGAGGTGACTTATGATGTTTGTACTTTTTCCGCTTTTAGCAGCTTCGGTGTTGGTGTTTTTTGGATATTTCGCCTTATGGAGCTCAAGCCAGGCAAATACGCCAAAAGGCATATCGTCTTTTGGAAGGATCTTGTCAATAATTCTTTTTGTCATCGCCGGGCTTGTTCTTTTGTCCCCTGTTGCGATGAGGCATTTTCACGGCCAGCATTTCATGGGGAGAATGGACATGCAGGGACGTCCGCCCTGCATGGGGAGCGTTCCGCAGCATTGGATGGGCCAGAGATCCATGTGTCCTTATAAAAACCAGCCCGCCCCTGCGCCGGAAGAAAAGCCCGAAGGTCCCGCGACCAAATGACAAGTGATATTACTGATTTTCAACTGCGGCGTCCCGCGAGCGGGGCGCCGCATCTTTTATTTTCGCCCAGATTTTTACTTTGCTGGATTTCTGGCCAGCCTGATGAAAAAAGAGGCATTGAACGACGCAGGCAATTCTTCCGCCGAAGGTCCTGCGTGGCCGCCCCGCCCGCCGCCGTGCATGCCCCTGCCGCCCCCGCCCATGCCGCCTCCCGGCCGCCCGCCACCGGACATTCCTCCGCCGCCCATATGCGGCGTTTCCGTGCCGCCTTCATCCTGGCTATGCATGTCAACATCGGGCACGGTTGATTCGAACGTCACGTTCAGCAGAGAGTCGTTCCCGATGTCTATGGCGTATTTGGACACGGAATCCTGCCGCAGGGGCACTTTTATTTCGTAAACAAGATTTTCATCCGAAGGGAACACGCGGACAACAAGGCCGAACGACTCGGCGACCGCTGTTTTTACAGGGACACTGTCGTTTTTTTCCGGACCGAGCAGTTCCATTTCCTGAAGCGCTTCTTCCATCCTTGCCCTCATGGCGTCCGGATCATGAATGCTCTCCCGGCCGGCACGCCAGGCCGCCCCGGTTTTCCTCATGCCAACCGGAAAGTGGATGCCGAACAGTTTCCCCTTTTTGGAGGGGCTTGTAAACCACGTTGTGAATCCGAAACGCAGAATCTGCCTGTTGACCGCGCGTTTCCACGACGTAATGCCAAGATATAAAAACGTGCCGTCATTTCTGACCCCGATCCCGAATTGAGGGTCTTCGGGATACTGCATGACGCCGTTCCACCGGGCGGTGTCCCCGTCGCACGCGATAGGGGAACCGGTCCAGCTGCTTTCTACCACCGCGGGGGCGTTGCAAGTTGACAAAAGCGTTAAAATGGAAAGAAAAACAAACAGAAAAATTTTTTTCATGGAAACCTCCGCATTGTCCGTAAAGCGGCAACGTATATAAAGATAATTAGACAGCAACGGCTCGTCTGATGTTACAAGTCATGTAGCCGGCATAGGCGCCGAAAAACGAAAAATAGTGCTTGATCTTTTCTTTATTTCCCCTTGTTAGGAACCTGACGGTAACATAAAAAACAGTTTCCCGGTCTAATTGTCGAAACACGGCGGGGAAAACGTTTTACCTATCGGCACTACGCAGAACAGCTGTCGCAACTTCACAAGCAGGCGATTAAAAACCGGTTTGCGGGCATTCTCAAAACAAAGCAGGTCCTGACCCAGGAGCAGTTTAAAAAATTCATGGCTATGCATCGGCAATGGGGCAAGGGTGATCAAACCAAAAAAGTAAAACATGACGAATAGGTCTCAAAAGAATATGAATCTGCCGCAGCTTCAAACCAGGTGCACGGAAGCCGACCTGACCCCCGCAGTATCCATGCGCGGCCTTAAAACCTATGTTTGGGACCATGAATGCGCGCATTCGATTCTTACTACAATCAACGTGGCGCCTTTGGAGTTTGTGAACGTCAGCGTTGCCATTGACCGGCCCCGGGGTCTGCACGCCGCATTAATTACACAACTTGACGCCGGTCATGTGTATTTTATCAATATCACGGGCATCGGGCCGGTAATGGAAGGGCCGGGGGAAGACATCGGCACCTATATGGTGAATTGCGCCATTCAGGCCATTGTGCCCCTGTATTTCAAACCCCGCGAGATAATGCTTTTCGGTATGGTATCACCGGAGGCCGGCGGCATTGCAGGAGCGGACGGTCCCGAACGGGCCGTGAGCAAGGGTGTCCGGTTCTGGAAGAAATTCGGTTTTTCGTTTCGGATTTTTGAGAATGATTTTTCAGTACAGTTGTCGGGCGTGCTGTCGGACCTGCACACGGTGCAGAATGGCCGGGTAGCTGGTGAATTTCCGACGCTTGTGCCGTTTAAAAAATTTACCAGGGTATCGTAGGATGGCTTTGGTGACGATGCTTTGCCGGTACGACAGCCACGAGGCGGTGAGGACGCCGGGGAATTTTCATGCATGTCTTCCCGCAGTCATCGGTTCCGCCCTGTTCGTGGTACTCATGGGCTTCCGGGTTGCAAGCGCAGACCTCATCGGCGTGGATGCCGTATGGAAGCAGGGCATACGGCTCATAGAGTCCAAAAAAGTATTTGAAGGAATACGGTTGCTCGACAGTCTCAGGATGTCGGGGTTTCGCGATGAGCGCTTTTTGTCCGCCTACGCGCGAAGCGTGTTCATGTGTTTTATACCGCAAAAAGCCGATTCCGGCATGCCGGACCTCCGGGAAGTGCTCCAGCATTTTTCATTCGACACCACCACCCCGGCATCGCTGTCGTGGAACGTTTCGAAATCGGAACAACGGGCATATCCGAGTTTTCAATACAAAGCGACCTTCGTCTGCAGAAAGCCGTTCACCCTTGTTTTTGAAGGGCCTTATACAAAGAAAAAGCCGCTGGCCCTGCTCCGTTATAATGAGCTGCAGCCGCAAACCTATGTCCAAAGGGCGTTTGCCGAGCAGTTTTTAGAGAGGCAGGACAGCGCGAATTGCACGGTCTGTTTCGATCTTGACGACACGAAATCTCCGCTCATGGAATACGTGGGGAGGCGCATCAACGGGGTGTACGACTCCATCAATACGCAAAACGACCTGAAGAAATACCATGCGCTTTCACTGCGCTGCTTCAGACGGGGCTATTTGAACGGCACTGACGACGGGTATGCCGCCTTTGTCGTTTTTGACCGGACCCTGGCCGACCTGCAGAACATTCCCTTGCGCAAACGGCGATCGGCCGGCCGGGAGACGAACGGGAAAATACGCTTTACAGTTGCGATAAGGTCCGGCATCGATGTCCAGGCGTTTTCGGAAGAAAAACTGCAAACCATTCTGCGGGCATTTTAACGCCGCAGGGCACATGCCGTACTGCAATACCGCCTTTTAAAAACCGCAATGCTCACTGGTACATATTGACAAAATCACCTTTTGACTTTATAATCATGGTGCGGTAAAAAACATTCTTGCGGAGAACAATACGTGGCAAACGCCATCCCCGAAACCCTGATGCATTCTTTGTCGGGGAGAATACACCTTCTTATCGTTGAAGACGACGAAACCCTGCTTTCCGCGCTCGAGGGGATATTTTCAGGTCCCAGCATGACCATGACACTGGCAACGACCATTAATGAAGCGAGAAACGCGATCGCGGTGCGCGGGAACACATGGCATTGCTGGATCATTGATTTATGCCTGGGCGGGAAAAAGAACGCGGGCATGGCCCTTATTGAAGAGCACAACGATTTCCCTTTTGCCATAGTGTATTCCGGGATCGGCTCAATGGAAAGCGCCTCCCATGCGATACAGATGGGGGCGGAAGCGGTCATTGATAAAGGAGGCGGCTCCATTGCCAAGCTCATAAGGGAAGTATGCGAAGTTGCGCCGCTGGCCATGCTCTGCAAGGGGAAAATATCCAAGAACAAAGAGGTGCTGTTTTTACTCAAAAGCAATTTGATCCGGTTGCCGAAGGACTGGGCGGAGATGTCCGGCATGTCCCTTAGGCAGATAGAAAACATTTCCTTAATGCATACCGGAATGCAGCCTTCGTTCGTGATCCCTTTTTACTACGGGCTCCGCTCCCTGCTCGAAGCGGACATAAGCGGAAAGGAACCGGCGGCCAAGAAAGAAGAATTGGCGTTCTACAAGAATTGTGTCGATTTTCTGCAGAAAAACCTGCCAATCTATCAAAAGGTTCTTTTCCGGCAATAATCTCATCGCGCTCGCGTGGAACCTCACCCCCAAACCCCTCTCCCACAGGGCGAGGGGAACGCCCAAGTTTTAATCTTTATTTGGTTATAACCGGCACCACGAAATTGATTTCGTTGTCAAATAACGGAAGTTGGGGTATAATCAATTGGTATCCATCCGAATGAATTATTTCGGATATGTCAAAGTATTACGAGTCCCGCATTTATCTTCCCTGGCCCGGTTTATAACCGGGAAGCGGGCCACACCTGTAAAGGCAAGGAGCGCACATGACTTCCCCCGGAATACTCGTTGTTGATGATGACGATATGGTACTGGAAGTGCTGAGCCGGCAGCTTGCGGGACTGGGGTATGACGTGAGCACCGCGGCAGACGGCCAGGAAGCATGGGACATGGTCCAGAAAAAAAACTTCGAGGTCATCATTACGGACCTGGACATGCCCAAAATGACGGGGCAGGAATTGGTGGAAAAGGTAAAAAACCATTCACCGGCCACGGTGGTGATTGTTCTTACCGGACAAGGTTCGCTCGATGCTGCACGGGAATCCATCCATGCGGGATGCGACGAGTTCCTTCTCAAGCCCCTTGAGGATGTCAGGCTTGTCAAGCTTATGGTCAAACGATGCATTCAGAGGCACGACCTGCTCATGAAGGAGGTCCTGTATAAACAAACGATCCAAAAAGCCGCCGAGGGGCTCGGTGGGCCCGTGCAAAACCTGCTTATGGCGACCAACGGCCTGGCCCTTTCCATTGAGGAGAAAAACACGGATGAGATCCTCAAGCTTGCCGAGGTCGTTAAAAACGAGCTCGAATATATCGTGGAGGTTGCCAGGGAACTTGCGGCAAGCTCGGAACGGTTGAAAAAGGCGGACAACGGAAACATGCAGTTTGATTAATAAACGGCCGTGACGCCACGATTGATCGTGGAAAAAAATAAGTATGGCATTACAATCAAAAAAAACTTCGAAGACGAGGCGAGCTCCGCGCGCAAAGCATGATGCGAAGGCGCGGCGCAGCGCCGCAATGGCGCGTGACTCCGAAGACGACATCACCGAGCGAAAGCGGATAGAAGAATCGTTGAGGAAGAGCGAAGAACAATTTTCCAAATTGTTTCGCGCCAGTCCCGACGCGATTCTCCTGACGGATCTCAACAGTGGAAAGATTGTTGAAGTCAATAAGCGCTTTGAAACGCTGTCCGGATTTACGCGCGATGAATTGATCGGGCATTCGGTGTTGGATCTGGGATTGTATAGTCCGGCGGGGCGCCAAAAGTTTGTTTCATTGCTTAAGGAACAAGGCAGCATCCGCGATACCGAATTCGATTTTAAAAACAAAGCCGGAAAACAATTGTCGGTGCTGGCTTCGGCGGAAATGATTGAGATTAATGGAGAAGTGCATACTATTACCATTCTTCAGGACATCACCGAGCGCAAGCGGGCAGAGGAGGCACTGCGCGAGAGTGAAGAAAAATACCACAGCATCTATGAAAATGCACAAGATGTGTACTACGAGGCGGCCCTGGATGGAACTATTCTCGAGGTGAGTCCTTCCATTGAGATCATATCGAAATTACAATATTCCAGGAATGATCTTGTCGGGAAGTCGATATACGATTTTTATCATAGTGTTGAAGAAAGACAGACTCTTCTAAAAGCGTTGCAGGAACTGGGAAGTGTTACCGATTTCGTAATAACGCTCAGGAACCGCGATGGTTCATTGATTCCATGTTCCATTTCATCAAAAATCCTGTTCAACGATCAAGGCAATCCCGAAAAAATCATCGGCAGCATGCGCGACATAACCACGAGGGTACAGGCGGAGGCCGCGCTGCGCGCGAGCGAGGAAAAATACCGGAGCCTCGTAGACGGCACCAACGAAGGCATTCTCGTGGCCCAGGACGGCATGCTCAAATTCGTCAACCACAGGGCCGCGGAATTTTCAGGCCGCTCGGAACCGGAGCTTCTGTCGAAACCTTTTCCTGAATTCATATATCCGGATGACCGCGCGATGGTGCTGGACTATTTTTTGAAGCGGATGAAAGGCGGGCCCGCCCCGACGAATTATGAATTCAGGCTGCTGACCGCCGGCGGCAGCGCAAAATGGGTGGCAATAAACACGGTGGTGATTGATTGGGACGGCAGGCCCGCCGCGCTGGGTTTTCTCACCGACATCATGGAGCGCAAGCTGGCCGAAGAGAAGCTGAAAGAGAGCGAGGAGCGGTACCGCACGCTGTTTGACGACGCCCAGGACGGGATCGGGCTTGCCGACGCCGGGACCGGAACAATAGTCGAATGCAACCGGACACTATGCCGTATGCTGGAGAGGGACAGGACCGAACTAGTTGGGCAACCGCAGTCCATCCTTCATGGCCCGGAACCGCTCATTGGCGGCCTCACCCGGAGCTTTGTCGCGCACCGGGCAAGCGGCCCGGACATGGTTTCGCAGGACGAGTTGGTGTCAAAAAGCGGAAAAAAAATCCCCGTGGAAATCAAGGCCTCCCGCGTCTGGATGAACGGCCGCGACTATCTGCTGGGGATTTTCCGCGACATCTCGGAGCGAAAAAACCTTGAAAAGGAAAAGGAAAAACTCCTGTCCCAGCTCCTCCAGGCGCAGAAAATGGAAGCCATCGGCACCCTGGCCGGAGGCGTGGCCCACGACTTCAACAATCTCCTCACCGCCATTTCGGGCTATACGAACTTGGCAATGGGGAAAATAGACGAATCCAATCCCATTTACAGGGACCTTAAACAGGTGAGCATCGCGGCGTCGAAGGCCGCCGGCGTCACGCGCCAGCTCCTTCTTTTCAGCAGGAAGCAGCACATGGAGCCGGTGCCGATGGACCCCAATGCCGCCGTCAGCCGCCTCCTTAAAATGCTCGACAGGATCATCGGAGAAGACATTGTCATTGAGACCGACCTGGCAAAAGACATCTGGCACATTCTCGGCGACGAGGGAAATATCGAGCAGGTGCTCATGAACCTGTCGGTCAACGCGCGGGACGCGATGCCCAGCGGCGGAAAATTATTCATCAAGACCGAAAACGTGACCATCGATGACGACTATTGCCGCACGAGCAAGACCGCCCGCCCCGGACGTTTTGTTTGCCTTTCCCTATCGGACACCGGTTCAGGTATGGATGAATTGACGCTTGACCATATTTTTGAGCCGTTTTTCACCACCAAGGAGGCAGGCAAGGGGACCGGGCTCGGATTGTCCGTGGTGTTCGGCATAGTCCAGCAGCATAAGGGCTGGATTAACGTTTACAGCGAACCCGGGCGCGGCACCACGTTCAAGGTTTATTTTCCGTCAACATCCGATGCGCCCGGACAACCAGGCAACAAGGACGCCCCGCTTTCTTCCCTGCACGGAAACGGCGAGCGCATCGTGGTGGTCGAAGACCACGCGGAGGTGCGCGCGATCGCCGTGGAAATGCTTTCTACAAGCGGGTATTCCGTGTTCCCGGTCTCAAGCGCAAAAGAGGCAAAGGAGCTGTTCGAAAAGGAAAACGGCGGATTCGACCTGGTGTTCAGCGACGTGATATTGCCCGATTCGGCAGGAACGCTGCTGGTGGAAGAGCTGCTGAAGCGCTGGAAATTCGGCGTGATCATCTCGAGCGGCTATACGGACGAAAAAGCGCACTGGGACTTTATAAAAGAGAACAATTACCGCTTTCTGTCCAAGCCGTATACCATGCAGGCGCTGCTACAGGCAGTTAAGGATGTTCTTGATAAAAAATAAAACTCTGGTGGGGGAAGCATCCCTTAGAAGAAGTTGTCAGTTGACGGTTGACAGTTGACAGCAAGCCTGAACGTAAACTGCTGATTTGGTTTTTGCGTTAGGTGGACCGGAGTGGTGCGCTAGAGCGTAGGGCCGCCTGACCCGGCCCGAAGGGCATTTTAGGGCAGTGCGGCACCGAGGCCTTGGCCGAGCCCGAAGGGAGACCGACCCCGCGTAGCGGGGGAACGCCCAATTTTTTCTTTAACAATTTATTTATAAGGCAAAATTATGAACAAAATCAAAATTCTTATCGCCGATGACGACGAAGCAGTGCGGAACATGATAAAGGAATATCTGGAAGGAAAAAATTTCAAAGTCATCACCGCGACAAACGGAAAAGAGGCCGTGATCCTCGAAGAAAAATTAAGGCCCGACCTGGTGATCCTCGACGTGGAAATGCCGGTGATGGGCGGACTCGAGGCCTGCAAAGTCATACGGGCAAAGCGGAGCGGCATCCATTACGTGCCGATCATATTTTTAAGCGGCCTTCTGGTGGAAGGGGCCGTCATCATGGGCCTGCAGATCGGCGCGGACGATTACGTGAGGAAACCCTTCGAGCCTCTCGAACTCGCGAGCCGCATCAACAACCTCATAAAAATGAAAAAATTCATCGAGCAGGTGGAGTCGGTTGAAAACGTGGTTTTCTCCCTTGTCAAATCGGTCGAAGCGCGGGACTCCTACACCGCCGGACATTCAAGGCGCGTGGCTGAAATATCGGCGGCGCTCGGCAGAGAACTGGGGCTTTTGGCCGAAGAAATAGAAATCCTCAACAAGAGCTCCATGCTGCACGACATCGGGAAAATAGGGGTGCCCGACCAGATCCTCAACAAGCAGGGCAAACTGCTCGAGGATGAATTCAACCGGATAAAGGAACATCCCGTGAGCGGGTGGGACATTTGCGGGTGCCTGCGGCTCACCGAACATTCCCTCGACATCATCCGGCACCACCATGAAAAGCTTGACGGAAGCGGATACCCCGACGGGTTGAAAGAGGACGCGATCAGCAAATACGTGAGGATCGTCACCGTGGCCGACATCTACGACGCCCTGACCACCGACAGGCCCTACCGCGTGTCGAAAAGCGTTTCCGAGGCCCTTGTCATATTGAAAAAGGAGGCCTCCGAGGGAAAGCTGGACATGGGCATCGTGGGGTGCATGGAGAAAATTGCCCAAAATAAGATTAATAATTAAATCTCTCTGGTGGGGGATGGATCCCCCTCCTTAAAAATTGTAGATTGTAGAATGCAGATTGTGGATTTGAAGGCGAAGACAAAGTAAACCCTATTCTCAACCTGCAATCGACAATCTACATTCGTCAATTAAATGGCGCACCCGCGGGCGATAGTTGATACGACCTTGACCCTGTCTAGTATCCCATAAGCAATGAGAGTTTCTATGGTATATTTTACAATTAACCATGGAGGCTCTGATGAAAAAACGGTACACCGAAGAGCAAATTGTCCGGATTCTGCAA
>Ga0182027_10000388_pt1 | contig 75483 bp, 69 predicted proteins | sample 712E1DmetaG_FD_121300 | JGI IMG/M metagenome (GOLD analysis project Ga0182027, IMG submission 121300) | Permafrost microbial communities from Stordalen Mire, Sweden - 712E1D metaG (Illumina Assembly) | ecosystem: Environmental > Terrestrial > Soil > Wetlands > Permafrost | place: Sweden...
AGCGGTGCATTTATTAAATTAATCGCTAATGTCGCATTGCCCAGCGTTGTCGTGCCGCTGACATTGACCGTATCCGACAGGCTGTCTCTTAAATCGATGGCGCACGCGGATCCCAAGGCAAAGGTAAGATTATTATTTATCGTTAATTTGCTGGTCCCGCCGGAACCGGGGGAAATCGTCGCGCCGGAATTGACTGTTACCGCGCCCCCTATTTTTCCCGAACCGCTGAGGGTCCCGGCATTGACAGTAACCGGTCCGGTTCCCGTTGCCGAACCGGCGTTATTGGCCACATTGAGAACACCGCCCGAAATTATCGTTCCGCCGCTATATCTATTCTGTCCCGAAAGCGTGAGCGCTCCGTTACCGATTTTAGCTATTGCAACGGTCCCTACCGAATCTTTTATCAAGCCGCTGAACGTCGAAGCCGCGTTATTGCTTCCTATTGTCAACGTTGCCGCTCCCGCCGCGGAGTTGGAGTTGTCGATGGTCCCCGCGCCAGTCAAGCCATTGATCGTGTCGCTGAACGAATTAAGGTCGAGAGTGCCGGAAACGGCAACGTTTCCTTTGCCTGCCCCGTTCGGAATTACACTGACCGCGCCCAGCTGCAACGTTCCGGCGCTGACCGTCGTGTTTCCGGAATAGGAGTTCAAGGCCCCTGAAAGCGTCAGGGTTCCGGTCCCCGACATAGTTAATGATCCGGCGCCGGAGACGGCATTTGACAGGACAATGGAATTGGCGTCGAACGTATTTGCGCCTGTCAAGTAAATCGGCCCGCTGAACGTTGCGGAATAGGCGGATAAATGCGTGGTGCCGATCGCGCCGCCATTCATGGCAATGGAGTTTGAAATCGAGTGATTGCCGTAGCAAACGAGCATTGCTCCGCTATTGATGGAAATGGGCGAGGACCCGAAAGCGGCATCGTTTTCAAGTTGAATAAACCCTCCGTTAATTACGAATGCCGTCACGCCGCTTGACACACCAAGTATGCTGATGGTATCGGGGCCGACTTTTGTCAAGGTGTAGGCGCCGGATATGCAGGTCGCGCCCAAGCTGCTTCGGGATATATCCATGCGATTGCCGCTTCCGCCGATGGAGGCGTTGCCGCCAAGCACGACCTTGAGAATTTGGCCGCCTCCGGGTATCGTGGGCGAATAGGCGCCGCTATTATAAAGAGCGCCGTTATTGGCGTCGACCTGGCCGGTGATCGTTATGCCGTTTGTATAGCCGTGAAGATCGGCCCCGTTCATGTCGACGGCCGAGCCCGAATTAACGGTGATCGTATCGGTAAACGCGCCAAAAGCCTGGGAATTCGCCGCTTTCAAGACGCCTCCGGAAACGGTCGTGAGACCGGTGTAGGTGTTGGTTCCGGAAAGCGTCAGTGTTCCAGCACCGCTCTTAGACAGGGCAAGAATGCCCGTATTGTTTTCAAGTATCCCGCCGAAAGTGTCGTTGACGGCGTTTTGCACGTTTAGGGTATAGACTCCGGCAGCAGTGTTGGTCCATACAATACCCGCCGCACCCGCCAAACCGGCAATAACGGTTGTGCCCGGCGAATTGAGTACCACGTATGGTTTTCCCGCGCCGCTTGCTACTAATTTGACCGTTGCGTATTGCAGCGCCGCGTTATTGTCGATATTGAGCCACATGTCCTGACTCGAAGAAGAGTCCTTTACCGTGCCAGAGAATGTATTGGCCGGGTTGGTGATGTGAACGCCTGCTGATGTCCCGGATGCAGTTGGACCGTGGGCTATCATGAGATTGCTGGAGCCGGATACTACGCCGTCAATCCACAAATCCTTTTGGGTCCATGTTGCATCGACCGTGCCACCCGAGGCGCCGATGGTAAAAGTCGCTCCCCCTGTTGCCAGGTGTTGAAGGCCATTTTCACCAATTATCGTGCCGCCGTTTAACACGAACGAATTTGCGATGTTATAGGTAGTTGTGTTGGTTCCAGGTTTAAACCAGAGGGTGGCTCCCGAATTTACGGTAACCTGGCCTGTGCCTAATGCAGCGGCATTTTCATCGCCTTGACCACCACTTCCATTACCGACCTGCAAGGTACCTGCTTTCAGCGTTGTACCACCTTGATAGGTATTGGCCGTATTAAGAAGCATCATTGTTCCGGCCCCGCTTTTAGTAAGTGAATTGACCCCAGACACAATACCATTCATATAAAGTATTGGTGTTCCAACGATATTCCAGGTCTGGTTTGCGCCTAGTGAAATGTTACAACTCAAGGTAACACTCTGGGTCGCAGCGCTCATATTAATTCCCGATGACCCTAATGTCAAGGTGTTGCCGGAATTAAAGGTGATCCAGCCGCCTGGATTAGCTATTATCATACCCGCCCATGTCATGTCGCCGCCGAGCGATACAGTCCCGTTTGCTGCTAAAACCGTATTATCCCATTTGCCGGTATCGTTAGAAGTTGGAACAATGCCCGTGCTCCAACTACCAGTCTGGTTAAGGGGCGTCTGATTATTGGCTTTAAGATAGGTAGCGGCATAGGTATTTATAAAAAAAAGCGCTATTGTTGCCGCTATAAAAAACGTAAACTTGGCAGGTTGCATTTTATTCGCGTTCATTGTACCCCTCCGCCTGAGAAATACCACCCATGGGCCCGGACAAAGCCGGGAAAAGATATTTTGAAAAAATATTATTACAAAAATCAAGGATATATGAATTCCGCGGTTCTTGTAACTACCTCATTATACTATCAAGCCAAAATTGTTTCAATTATGATGTAAAAAATAATGGATGGATTTAATGAAAAATCAGTCTATTGGAATTACTTTTCCAGGACTAGGCGTCAAAGCGTATCGCATCATCAAAAACCGGGGCGATTTCATCGACGACTTTGGCAAGTATCATCTCCGAGCAGAAGTATCCTTCGGAAATTTTTTTGGTTAGCGCCAACAAATAATTATTTCTGGATTTCTCATCCATCCACAAAAAACGACCGGTCCTAATATTCGGAGAAACCTTTGGGGAGTTCACTTTTCATCCTTGAAAAATGTTTGCGTCCGTGCATACTCATTACTAGTATCGACATTGTTGAAAATACTCTTAACGACTAATTAATAAAAATCCATCGCGTAATGCTTTACATTATTAATCTATTGCTATATAATAAAATCGGCATTCAAACTGGGAACCTTACGGGAATTGTATGGTCCGATTCAACATCGAAGACGTAAACGAAGACATGATCCTCGGCGAATCGCTTTTTCTTCCTTCGGGGGAACTCCTTTTGGCCGCGGGATACCGATTGAAAGACCGATATCGAAAACGGCTTAAGGAACTCGGTTTTTTAAACGTTTTGATAAACGTCGGCGGCACCGAGGCGGTCATTCCGGAAACCATTATCTCGACGCACGTGCAGCGGGAAATGGCGGTTTCCCTCAATACCACGACGCAAAACCTGAAGGCCGCTATTCCTGTTCGTCAACAAGGCGTGCGCGCCATACAAAAAATGATCAAGGACAATAAGCAGTATTTGAATAAATTTATTTTAAGCTCGGGCGTATTGCGGGCGCTGGAGCATTTCATCGACGAGATCCTCAACCAGCCCTCGGTCGTGCTCAACATATCCGCGCTGAGCAAGTCTCCGGGCGACCTTTTTAACCACGCCATAAGCGTGACGGTCACGGCGCTTTGCCTCGGACGCAAGTTCAGGTTCTCCTACGATGAAATGAAGCAACTGGGCATCGGCGCCATCAATTACGACTTGGGGCTTCTGGCCTTGCCCCAACCGCTTTTGGAAAAACTCGGGGATTTGACCGAAGAAGAATTAAAAATGTACGAACAGCATACGGTGTTCGGCTACATTATGCTGTCGCAAAACCCGGCGATCCCCCCAACCAGCTCGGCCGTGGCGCTCCAGCACCACGAATACCAGAACGGCGGCGGCTTTCCGCGCGGCATCAAGGGCGAAAACCGGCCGCCCCTCAAGGATTTTTCGCGGAAAAACGTCATCCACCGGTTCGCGGAGATCGTTGCCGTGGCCGACGCGTACGACATGCTTATTTCGGGCAGGGGCGAGGGCATGCAAAAGCATTCGGTGCAAAACGCGCTCAAAAAAATAATCCAAATGGGCGGGTCCCGTCTTAATTCCGAAATAGTCAAGACCCTGACTTCCATCGTGCCCCTGTATCCGGTCGGCGCACGGCTTAGGATCGTCAACGCTCCCGTCGCGCAGCTCGTCGGCTACAACGGCGTGGTCGCAAAAGACAATCCCGAATGCCTCGAACAGCCCCAGATCGTCCTCTACGAAACCAAGAACCACCAGCGCGTCAAGCCTTTTTTGATCGATCTGGCGAAACACAAGGGGTTTACGTTCGAGTTGATTACGTAAACAGGCCTCCAGGCCCCTAACCCAAGATGGCTAAAACCAACGATCTCTATTGAGCAAGTGCTATTTTATTGGTATAATGAATAAGGACAATGCGTGGAAATAGAAAATATCCGGGCTGCGATAGAATCCCAAAAGATTAAGGTTACCGATCACGCTGACGAAGAGGCGGTTGATGATCGGCTAACATTAACTGAGGTTCTTCAGTCGGTGCAAACCGGAGAAATCATTGAAGATTATCCAACAGACAAGCCATATCCAAGCTGTCTTGTTTTTGGAAAAAACGAGGATGATAATCCAATTCATTCGGTTTGGGCGTATAATGTTTCAAACGGATGGGCCGTACTGATAACGGTTTATCGGCCAGATCCGACACGATGGATTGAATGGAAAACACGGAGGAAATAAAATGAAAGCATTTGATAAGTGTCCAGTATGCGGCGGAGAACTCTTTGAAAAAGAAGTGGAAAAACTTCTCCGTGGGGGAAGTGACGTAGCAGTATTGCGGGTAAAAGCCGATATCTGTTTGCATTGCGGTGAACGGCTCTTTTCAGAAGAGACCGTTAAAAGGTTTGAACAAATTAGAAATAGTCTCAAACATCATGACGTAGAATCTTTTGAGCCCCTCGGTAATGCCTACAAAGTAGCCTAACATCTCTCGTACTTTGGACTCCTTAAATTTACAAGTTGTATTTTTAAATACTATTTAACCCTGTTCCAAGCATCAATAAGCTCCTGTGCTTTTGCATTGCTAAAACCATTACGCACTGCCTCATTCAAATGCAATTTGATTTCTTCACCGTTTGGTCTATAATCAGGAAATGAACGGCTCAAATATCCAATATATTCTATTGCCCCAATATCATCGGAGAAAACATAATGCCTTTCTAAAAACAGCGGCCCAATTGCAACTCATCACGAAATATTACCCGCCATTTCCTACCGCATCCCCACAAGCGACCGTACTTTGTCAAGCGTTACTATGCCAATCGCCCGCGCTTTGTCCGCGCCTTTTTTACGGATATCCCTAACATAATCGGGATTGGCGGCAAACTGCTCGCGCTTTGAACGATAGGGCAGGAAATATTCCCATAACACCGAGAACAGTTCCTTTTTGGCGTCGCCATAGCCATAGCCGCCCTTTTTAAATTTTCCTTCCATGTCGAGCGCTTTTTCTTCGGAGGCGAACAAGCGGTAAATCGCATAGATAACGCTCTTTTCAGGGTCCTTGGGCGCCTCAACCGGCGTCGGGTCGGTTATGATGCTCATGATTTTATTTCGCATCTCTTTTTCAGGCGCGAAAATATCAATCGTGTTTCCGTATGACTTAGACATTTTTTGCCCGTCAACGCCGGGAATAACGGCAACGGTTTCCTGGATCTGCGGTTCCGGAATGGTAAAAACTTCGCCATAGGTCGCGTTAAATTTAATGGCAATGTCGCGCGTCACTTCAACATGCTGCTTTTGATCTTTACCAACAGGAACAATATTCGATTGATAGAGCAGAATATCGGCCGCCATGAGCACCGGATAAGAAAAGAGGCCGTTCATCGACGCTATGCCTTTTGCAACTTTATCTTTATACGAATGGCATCGTTCCAGCAAACCCACCGGCGTTACATTATTTAAATACCACGTCAGTTCCGCGACCTCGGGAACATCGGACTGGACCCAGAACGTCGAGTGTTCGGGGTCAATGCCTAAAGCCAAAAGATCGAGCAAGGCGTTATTCGTATAGTCAAGAATTTTGGCCCGGTCAAATACCGACGTCAGGCTGTGCATATTGGCAATGAAACAAAAAAGCTCCCCTTTTTCCTGGGAGCTGACCATGGGCCGGATCATACCCAGAAAATTACCGATATGTAAAATGCCCGAAGGCTGGATACCCGAAAGAATACGCATAATCGATGTTCTCCATGTTTTATTGTTTTAACCGCAACCGATACGCGGAGTATTTTGACCAAGCCATTGCGGTTGCATACGCGGCTATCGCCACTAAAATGATCGTAGCGCCCGACGTTAGGTCCAAATAATATGAAAGCATAAGACCGGACACGGTAAAAACGACGCCCAAACCCGATGCGATGACCATGATCCTTTTCAGGTTTTTCGTAAACATTTCGGCTATTGACGCGGGAATAGTAAACAGCGCGATCACCAAAATAAGCCCCACCACACGTATCATCAGCACGACCGATAGCGCGATCAGCAAAAGCAGTATGTAATACAAGACCTCAACCGGAACGCCGCTGATGTCCGAAAATTCTTCATCGTAGGACATGCCCATGAACTCTTTAAAAAGCGCCAAAACCGTCAGCACGATGACAACGTCCAGGACCGCCATGAACACGACGCTTTCCCAAGGCACGGCAAGAATGCTTCCGAAAAGATAGCTCATCATGTCGACGTAGTATCCCTTCGATAAATCGATCATGAGTATCCCGAAGGCCATGCCCGCTGCCCACACAACCCCGATAATGGTGTCGGAGCGCTCTTTATTGCGCCTGCTGACATAACCCATGACTCCCGAAGACGCCAAGGAAAAAAGCACCGCGCCCAGAAGCGGCGGCCACCGCAAATATACGGCCAACCCCAGGCCGCCATACGCGGCATGCGCAATTCCGCCGGAAAGCGCCGAAAGCCTGTTGACCGTAACAAGGCTTCCCACGATGCCGCAGGCTATGCTTACCAGGACGCCTGAAATAAGGGCGGTGCGCATGAAATCGAAATGTAAAATATCAAACATGTTTTTTATGCTCCGCCGTGCTCATGGTAAACCCGGTGCGGCAGGCCGTGCGCGACAATGTCCACCGGGCATCCGTATGCTTTGGTAATTGTGGCTTCGTCAAGAACCCCATCGGGATGGAAAAACACTTCCCGGCTCACGCAGGCGATGGATTTGATATAAGAAGACACCGCTCCCACATTATGGGTGACCAGGAGTACCGTGGTCCCGCCGTCGTTAAGGACCCGCATATGTTCATAAATTTCATCCTGGCCTTGAGTGTCGATGCTCGCCGTGGGTTCGTCTAGAAACAAAATGCGCGGTTTGCCCACCAGTGCCCGCGCGAGCAACACTTTTTGACGTTGACCCCCCGATAAATCGCCGATATTTTTATTTTTAAGGGGATAAATATTCAGTTCGCTGAGCGTTTCACCGGCCTGCTCGCGGTCTTCTTTTGTAAACGAATGAAACAGGCCCCGTTTTCCCATTTTTCCCATGAGCACCACGTCGAAAACCGAAATGGGAAAAAGAATGTTCGATGAAGTTTCCTGCGGAACATAGCCGACCTGCATGCGCGTTTTTCTGGGTGCGCCCCCTAAAAGTTCGACGCTTCCCCGCGCAGGCTCCAAAACTCCCAACATCAGCCGCAAGAGCGTGGTTTTGCCGCCGCCGTTCGGGCCGATAACGCCCACGAAATCCCCGGATTGTATCGTGAGTGAGACGTCTTTGAGCACATGATCGTTTCCGTATGAAAACCATACGTGGTCGAGTCGGATGATTGCGGTTTGATCGCTCATGATCGGCTTAATTTTTCGCGATGGCTTGCGCGATTGACAGAAGGTTTTCAGACCAATTATATGCCAGGTCGTCGGCGACAAGGACCTGTGCATTGAGCTGGCGCGCGATAGTCTGGGCCGATTGCCGTGAAAATTGCGGTTGGACGAATATCGCGCGAACGCCATTTTTACGGGCTTGCGTAAAAACGCTTTCAAGCTGGCGGGGGCTCGGCTCTTTTCCTTCTATTTCGATGGCCAACTGGCGAAGCCCAAATTCCCGCGCAAAATAAGCCCACGACGGATGAAAGACCATAAAGTTTTTTTCGGCCGATGTTTTGGAATCGCAGCGTAAAAGCGCGCAAATCGTGTCGTGCGTATGTGAAATTTCCTTTTCAAATGCTAAATAATTCCTGGTGAAGACCTCCGAATGGACAGGATCGATTTGGCACAAAGCGCCATATATATTCCGCGTAATTTGAGCTGCATTACGCGGCGCAAGCCAGATATGGGGATCCAATCCAAAATTGGAATTCGAAATCTTGTTTCCGCTCATTTCAGCGGTTTCGGACGAATCGGCCGGCGCTTTTTGCACAAGACTATCGGAATGTATAATACGCATGGATTTGGATATTTGCGCGAATTTAGGCAACCAGGCGTTTTCAAATTCCACGCCTATGGAAAAGTATGCCGAGGCTTTCGACAGTTCCTTCATTTGCGACGGCCGCGGTTCATAGGTATGCGGCGATGATCCGGGTAATACCATGACGAAAACATCAACAAGATCGCCACAGATTTTATCGACAAAATATTTTTGAGGAAGAATACTAACGAAAACTTTCGGGTGATCGTTCTGAACGACCGGTTTTTGACAATTTGCAAACAAAAGCATCCAAAATACAATGTTTATTAAACCCAAAACTTTTATAAAGTGTTTCATTTTTAATTCTTTTCCGTAACCTGCCGGTATTGCCCATAAAATATAGTATTTTGGATGAAGATTCCCAGGATTAATAGGATTTTCGTTAGGAAAAAAAAGCGCTTCTTCTCCGGGAGAGGCGGGAAATGTTACCTTTTTTTAAAATAAACATATGATTTCGATACAAAATGTAAAAAAACGCTACGGCAAGCAAATTCTTTTCGACGATCTGACGATATCATTCGTTTCCGGGCAAAGGATCGCGCTGATCGGCGCTAACGGGACCGGCAAAACTTCCCTGCTGAGAATGATTTTGGGCCTTGAAAAACCCGATCAGGGCGCCGTTGCCGTTCCAACGGACCTTTCCATCGGCCATTTACCGCAGGAAGTGGAAGTGCTTTCGTCAAAATCGCCCCTTTTCATCGTGCTTGAGCCTTTCGAGCGGCTCCTTAATTTTGAAAACGCTTACGATTCGATTGCAAAATCCCTCGATGACCATGAAAGCCCCACGTTTAAAAAAGTGCTCGAAAAAATCGACAAGCTGCAAAACGAGCTTGAATATCATGACGTTTTTTCATTGGTTTCCCGGGCAAAATCCATTCTTGCCGGGCTCGGCGTGCCGTCCGACAAATGGGAACAACCCATTGCCGCGCTGTCGGGGGGCTTTCGCATGCGGGTGGTATTGGGCAGGCTTTTACTTTTGCAGCCACAGGCGCTTTTGCTCGACGAACCCACGAACCATCTTGATATGGACTCGCTTATTTGGCTCGAAAAATTCCTCGACCGTTTCAGCGGGACCCTCATCATCGTCAGTCACGACCGGGAATTTCTCAATCGGATGACCCGTCATACCGCCGAGATCCATAACGGCGGGATCACTGTTTACAAAGGAAACTACGATGCGTACGCGGCCTACAAGGTCGAACGGGAGGAATCGCTTAAAAACACCACGAAAAACCTCGAACGGAAAATCGCACAAACCGAGCGATTTATCGAGCGGTTCAGGTCAAAGGCCACCAAGGCCTCGGCCGTGCAATCACGCGTTAAAATGGCGCAGTCCCTTAAGGAAGAATTGCCCGCGCTTTCCGAAAAAACGCACACGATCCATTTTTCCTTTCCGCTTTCCAGGCCAAGCGGCCAGGTCCCCCTCAAAGTAGAGCGGATTTCTGTCGCTTACTCCACGGCCCCTGTTTTTTCCGATCTGAGTTTTATTGTCACGCGCGGCGACAAAATCGCCATTGTCGGTCCCAATGGAACGGGAAAAACCACCTTGCTTAAGGTGCTCGCGCAGGAAATTGCCGTATCCTTTGGCGCCGTGACCATCGGACACAATGCCGATATACGGTATTTCAGCCAGCATGTTTTAGATCAATTATCTCCCGATAAAACATTATTTGAAACCATTACCGAGGCAAGCGGTTCCGGTGATCGTACCTATATTCAAAATGTTCTCGGGTCATTTCTTTTTTCCGGAGAGAACGTCAATAAAACAGTGTCCGTGCTTTCGGGCGGTGAAAAATCGCGTTTGGCCTTGGCCACGATTTTGTCCAAGGCCGGTAATGTGCTTTTGCTCGACGAACCCACGAACCATCTCGACATACAATCCATTGAAATCCTCGCGCAAGCTCTTCAGGAATTCCCGGGAACGGTGCTTATGGTTTCGCATAACGAATACTTCATTTCCAAGGTTGCCAACCGCATTATTGAAATGCGGCCCGGGGTTTTTCGGGATTTCCCAGGCTCCATTGCGATGTACCATTCCTATCTTGCGGCAGGATATTTGCAGGACGAAGGGTCTGAAAATCCATCGAAGACTTCCGAGCCGCAGGCCGAAGTGGTCGATAAACAACAGCGCATCAAAGCCCGCGAAGAGCGCAAACAGCTTGAGCGGAAAATCGAAAAAATAGAAAAAGAGATCGCCCGGCAGGAACGCGACATGGAGCTGTTCGACGCGACTTTGCATGATCCGGGTAATGCGAGCAATTTCGGCCTTTTGCACGAAACCATGCAAAAAATTGACGCCGTTAAAAAACAAAATGAAGTTTTGCTGTCACAGTGGGAAGAGCTTCAGGAAAACGTGGAATCCTGCGAAGAAACATAGATTATGATGCTTAAATCATTTTGACTTATGCGCCCCGTTAGGGGTATTTAGGGGGGGCGGTTTAAACGGCGCGAAAAGTATATTTTTAAACTGATTATTAAAAACAAGGACATTTACTATGGCAAAATTCAAGGGCAAAGCGCTTTTACCCACGCAGTTCGTTTTAAAATACATAGTCCCGCCGTTATTTACGGACATGAACCAGTGGCATGTTGTCCCTCATCAGGTGCGTAAATACCTGTTGCCCCATCATCCCGAAAAAGCCATTCCCGTGGGCCAGATTTCTCTTCGAGTCAATGAAGCGTGCAACTTGCGCTGCCGGTCGTGCGGGCAATGGGGGGAAAACGGTCATATACGCACCCGGCTTGAAAAGGGCGAAAAACTGGCCCAGCTCGACTTCGACGTCGTCAAACGCGTTGTTTTCGAAACAAGGCGCGATAAGCCGTTTTATTATATTTGGGGCGGAGAGCCGACCATGTGGAAGCCGCTGCTCCCGCTTTTTGAAGAATTAGGCAGGCATAAGCTTCTCGGCTCGATCGTCACCAACGCGCAGGCGCTCGATCCTATTCTGGAAGACCTCATCGCAACGGGGGCGCTTTCGGTGCTTTTTTTAAGTCTTGACGGATGGGACGCAGAGTCCCAAAACCTCATGCGGTCTTCCGCGGGGGGGAAAAAATCGGACAACTTCGAAAAGGTCATGGGGGTCATCCAAAAAACCCATGAAATCAAACTCCGGAAAAAATTAAAATTCCCTCTTGTCATTCCCATTTCCGTCATTTCAAACGATAATTATTCGCATTTGGCGGATATTCATAAGCTTGTTCTGGACACGACACAACTGCACCCCTATTATTACGGCTGGTTCATTACCGACGAGCGCTCTACGCTTCACGAAAAGGTTTTTGAAGAGCGGTTTGGGTACACGCCCACCAATCATCGCGGATACCTTAAATCCTGCTTCAACGACGTTGACGCGAAGGTTGCCTCCCGGCAAATCGCCGAAATCAAGGCCATGTCGAAAGGCCATGCCTCGGTCCCGCAGTTTTTACCCGATATCACGACCGAAGCCCAGATTCGGCGCTATTATAACGACCATGCATGGGACTGCGGATACCCAAATTGCGAAAGCATTTATTATATCGCCGAAATTTCCCCCGACGGCAGGGTCACGCCATGCCGCGATTATCAGGACTTTTCCAGCGGTAATATCAACGAGCAGTCTTTTTACGATATTTGGAACGGCCCAAAATTTAAAAAGTTCCGCACGGAAATGCAAAAAGGCCTCATGCCCGTTTGCACGCGCTGCTGCGGCTTGCAGGGATTTTAACATTGTTATGTTTGCACGCTCTTCCACGAGACAAATAACGGTTCGGGGCGTTCCCATCGGTGGCGCGAACCCGGTAGTAATTCAATCGATGACCAACACTCCCTTCGACCAAGTAGAGGCCGCTCTTGAACAAATAGAGGCCCTTGTAAATGCCGGTTGCCGGATTGTCCGCGTTTCGGTCCCAAGTAAAATCGCCGTCGACACATTCGCGAAAATCAGGCTCCAAACCCAAACGCCGCTGGTTGCCGACATTCATTTCAGGCATGAGCTTGCCATCGCGGCCATCGAAGCAGGAGCGGACAAAATCCGGATCAATCCCGGAAATATCGGACCGATCGACAAAGTTAAAAAAGTGGTTGACGCGGCAAAATCAGCCTGCATTCCCATCCGAATCGGCGTCAATTCGGGTTCCCTGGAAAAGGGGCTTCTTGAACAATACGGCGGCCCCACGCCCCAGGCGCTTTTTGAAAGCGCCCAAGGCTACATTCGAATGATGGAATCTTTTTCCTTCAGCGACATCATCTTTTCCATTAAAGCAAGCGATGTCGTGACGACCATCGAAGCCTGTAGGCTTCTTTCGCACAATACGGATTATCCTCAGCATATCGGCATAACGGAGTCCGGAACGGTTAGGTCCGGTTCGATAAGGTCGGCCGTGGGAATCGGGGCGCTTCTTGCCGAAGGGATCGGCGATACCATTCGGGTTTCGCTTTCCGGCGATCCAGTTCAGGAAATCTTCGTGGCAAAGGAAATTCTTAAGTCGCTCGGCCTTGCGCAAGGCCCCGTGGTTATTGCCTGCCCAACATGCGGCCGCACTCACCTGGACGTTTCCGGCCTTGCCGAAAAAGTGGAAGCGCTCGTGGCCGACCTGAAAACCCCCATAAAAATAGCGGTCATGGGCTGCGTGGTCAACGGACCGGGCGAGGCCCGCGACGCGGACATCGGCATCGCGGGAGGAAACGGGGAAGGCCAAATTTTCGTCAAGGGTAAACCCGTTGAAAAAGTCCCCGAGGAAAATCTCCTCGACGCCTTAAAGGAACGGATCAGGAATTTAACAAAAGAAAATTTGTAAGCGCCGGGTTTATGCCCGGTAGATTCTCAGACGCTGACTGCGCGATGAATGCTTGAGCCGCCGAAGCGCTTTTTCCTTGATTTGCCGGGCCCGCTCGCGCGTCAGGTTAAACCGCTGGCCGATTTCCTCAAGGGTATGCGCGGTCTCCTCGCCGATGCCGAAATAAAGCTTGATGACCTCTTTTTCCCGTTCCGAAAGCGTGTCGAGCGTCTGGTTGATTTCTTCCTGGAGCGAGATTTCAATGACCCCGTCGTCGGGCAATTCCTGGTCGTCGTCTTTTAAAAGGTCCATGAGCTTGGAGTCTTCGCCGTGGGCAAGCGGCGCGTCGAGCGACATGTGGCTGTTGCCGATTTTGATGGTCTCCTGCACTTCTTCTTCGTCAAGTTCCAGTTCCAGCGCTATTTCGCTTATGGCCGGGCTGCGGTGATACTTCTGTTCAAGCTTGCCTTGCGCCCTTCCGATTTTATGGATGGTGCCGACCCGGTTAAGCGGGAGTTTGATGATGCGCGATTGTTCGGCCAACGCCTGTAAAATGGCCTGGCGGATCCACCACACCGCGTATGAAATGAATTTAAAGTTCTTTTTTTCGTCGAACCGCTTGGCCGCCCGGATGAGGCCCAGGTTGCCTTCATTGATGAGATCGGAAAGCGGCAGGCCCTGGTTTTGGTAATTGCGGGCAACGCTCACCACGAAACGAAGATTGGCCATGACCAGTTTTTCAAGGGCTTTACGGTCGTTTTTCCTGATCCTGACCGCCGCAACGGCCTCTTCTTCAACGCTTAAGGTCTTGTTCTTGCCGATTTCTTTTAGGTAAAGCGCGAGGGAATTTTCTTCCGTCAGAAATTGGTTTTTCTCCATAAGAAGCGGCTGTGCCCTTGGCGTATATGTTTTGGATTTTTCGGAAAGATGGGGCGTTTTCGCGGTCCCGAGATAATGTCCGGAACCGGAATGCCTCTATTTAATAAAATAGCATAATGAATATGTAATATTCTATCATATATTTTAATTTAATGCAAGGCGCTATTCAACTTTCTTTCGGGTTTTACGGCATTCTGACCGGGCCTCTTCGCGGTTATGCGTATTGTACCGAAATCCTTGTGGCCCATGAAATCGCCTTTGTGCAACTGCGCGTCAAGGACACGGCGCAGGGCGAAATTCGTCCTATCGCGCGCACCATGCGTCGCTTGACCGAAGGAACAAAGACGCGGTTTGTCATCAACGATGACCCGGCGCTCGCGGCGGAAATTGCGGCCGACGGCGTTCATATCGGACAAAACGATATGCCGTTTTCGGAGGCCCGAAGTATCGTCGGCGATACGGCGATCATTGGGATATCAACCCATTCGGAGGAACAGGTCCGAAAGGCATGCGGGCTTGCCCCGGATTATATCGGGGTCGGTCCGGTTTTCCCGACGCCAACCAAAAAAAATCCCGATCCGGTCATCGGCTTAAGCACCATGCAACAAATGCTTTCCCTGGCCACGGTCCCGGCGGTGGCAATCGGCGGAATCTCTCTTGAAAATTTGCCCGATGTCTTGACGGCGGGAGCGCGGAATTTTTGCATGGTCCGGCCGTTCAATCAGGCCCGGGACCCGGAAAAAACGCTCAGGGAAATATTAAAGATTTATCGGGATTTTTAGCACTAGTCAGTTAATTAAGCCAACTATTCTTTTCCGTTCAAACTTTCAACGATCTCCTTAAAGCTATTCAGTCCTGCTTCTAAATTTTCCACGATTTCCAGGGCAAGCACTTCCGGGGCGGGAAGATTTTCCATGTCGCCAAGGCTGTCGTCCTTGAGCCAGAAAATATCGAGGTTCGTTTTATCGCGAGCGGCGATTTCGCCATAGCTGAATTTTTTGAACCGTTCGGTCTCTTTTCGTTTATGACGGTTTTCCGGATTATAGCATTTCACGAAATCGGTCAGGGATTCGCCGCTCATCCGGTTCGTTTTTAAAGTGAAATGAATGTTGGTTCGCAGATCGTAAATCCAGAGTTCTTTTGTCCAGGGGTCTTTTCCGGCCGGTTTATTGTCGAAGAAAACAACGTTGGCTTTAACCCCTTGCGCGTAAAAAATGCCGGTCGGCAGCCGAAGTAGCGTATGAACATCGCAGCTTGTCAATAGTCGCTTGCGGATGGTTTCCCCGGCGCCGCCTTCGAAGAGGACATTGTCGGGCACGACGACCGCGGCCCGTCCGTCGATTTTCAAAATCGATCGTATGTGCTGCACGAAATTCAGCTGCTTATTGCTCGTGGTCGCCCAGAAATCCTGCCGGTTGTACGATAGCGCTTCCCTCTTTTGCTCGCCTTCTTCATTGGTGATCGTCGTGCTGCTTTTTTTGCCGAACGGCGGGTTGGTCAATATATAATCGAAACGTATTCCGGGATCGGAAATCAGGCTGTCATTTCGCGTGATCGGGGGCTCGCTGTTCATGTCGCCGATATTGTGCAGAAAAAGATTCATCAGGCAGAGGCGGGTCGTGTTCGCCACGATTTCCCATCCGGTAAACGTTTTGTATTTCAAGAATTCCTTTTGGGCCTTATCGAGTTTGTAGGTTTTTGTCAGATAATCGTAATAGGCAAGAAAAAAGCCCCCCGTTCCGCACGCCGGATCGGCGATGGTTTTCATGGGCTCCGGCCTCAGGCATTCGACCATCGCCGCAATGAGCGCGCGGGGCGTAAAATATTGCCCCGCGCCGCTTTTGGTGTCTTCCGCGTTTTTTTCAAGCAGTCCTTCGTAGATATCGCCCTTAACGTCGGTCCCGAGCATGACCCAGGATTCTTCGTTTATCATGTGGATGAGCTTGTAGAGTTTCGCGGGGTCCTGGATTTTATTCTGCGCCTTAAAGAAAATCTGGCCGAGCATTCCTTTTTCCTCGCCGAGTTTCATGAGCATTTCGATATAATGCGCTTCGAGTTCAGCGCCGGTTTTGTCCACAAGGCTTTGCCAGTTGAGTTTCTTGGGTATGTGGGTATCGCGGCCGTAAGGCGGTTTTGAATATTCATCCGCCATTTTGAGGAAAAGCAAAAACGTGAGTTGCTCAAGATAATCGCCATAGCTCACGCCGTCGTCGCGCAGTGTGTGGCAGAAGTTCCAGACTTTGGAAACGATTGAAGCGGCATTATCGGTCATTGTTCTGATGTCCTTTTTTTTATTTCTTTTTTGGTGAAAATGCCCCGCATTTGAATTCGTCTTTTTCATCTGTTTGGTCAAGGCGGTTCAAATTGCACATCATCAATTCATGCGGATTTTCATCGTTTGCGCATAATAAGCATAGCGCCGGTTTAGGAATTAAATCGGGATTGAGTTTGTTTCCATCATCGTCATAGTAGCCAGAAATATCATCGTCCGGGTCTTCGAATCCGGGTATGAATTCATCCATTTTTCCTCCCTTTCAATTGCTTTTTCGTAGGCTTGCTTTTATCTTTCGGGGCCTTCAACAAATGCCTTCGGGACTTTTTAAGCATTTCTTTAAGCATTTTTCTGCCGGTTGATTTTTTCAATTCTTTTTCGCGGCGCATTGCCTCAACAAGCGAACCGGCTTCCTCGAAATAAAACAATGATACCGGAGGATATTTTTTCGTCCATTGCGCACCTTTTCCCTTTACGTGCATTTCCCATCGTTTTTGCAAATCCGAAGTTTGGCCGATGTAAACGGTTTTATTCGAGCATAACAGAGCATAAATAAAATATTTGTCCTTCATGAACGAGTCCGATTCCGTTTTTTTATTTTGGGCGCGGATTTTATGGCGAACTCTTTATCGGCCTTAATTTGTTTGAGCAGTTCCGTAGCGGGCTGGTCATTGGGGTCCTGCGGGAAAAGTTTGCCCTCGAATGCCCGCTTAAGAATAGACTGACGAAGCGCCTCGGCTTGAGCAAGTGATGTGTCGATGGTTTTTTCGAGATTGTCGGCGACGGAGAGTCGGGATTCGATTTCGGAGACGATGGCGGATTGTTCTTCAAATGAAGGAGGTAAAGGAATACGGATCCCCCTTAATCCGGATAAAGGAACAGTAAGTTGCGCCGTTCCAGTTGCAACAGCAGTTGCTTGATTGTAAACATTCTTGCTGCACATCACATTAAATAAAAATTCTCTGTTAATATTATTTGCCGGACGCAGCAGTCCAATATGTCTTTGAAAACAGAATTTATTTGAATTTTTAACAAGTACTGGAATCCCATAGGACCCCGTAACCGTGTATAAAATATCGCCTTTTTGGGGCCGTCGAGTTTCTTTTAAATTCAAATAATAGCTTTCGCTAACAAAATGAGTATTTGAAAAGTTTATTTCATTTTCCTTAATATTTGAGATAATTATAAACGGAATCCCCTTTTCGGATTTAGGCGGGGGTTGGTGGTCACCGTCAGAAATAACGGAAGTGATATCTTTAAGTATAACCCACTTCCATCCCTCCGGCAAATTGTCTGAACTGTGATTTTGATGATTAACGTGGTTGCCTTGATTTTTAAAATCATGACCATCATACGAATCACATGAATCAAGGTTCAGACGTTTTTTCCTCCACTCCTCCGTCAACTTTCCTTCAAACGCCCATTTGAGCACCGACTGCCGGTAGGTTTTCAGTTGCTCCTTTGCTTTGCGTAAGGACGCTACTCCCGCGTCGAGGTCGGAAAAGAGTTCTTCGATTTTCGCGACGATGCGGTGCTGTTCAGGGAGAGGCGGAAGGGGAAAGGGATAACCATTAAGAGTTTCTGGTTTAATACGCATAAGAGAACCACCAACACCAGATACATTATGTGCAAGAAAATCGCGGACAGTGTTCGTTTGAAGATTGAAGCTCAAATATTGGGGGAAAATTCCTTCAACTGGAAAAAAAGGAATCCATTCAGTTGAGGCTATTTTGGGGTGTTTTGTAAATTTTCCTACAACCCAAACTCGATTAATTCGGGGATTAATTTTCCCAAGCAAAACAGTCTCGGGTTCCACAGAAATTTTTGATGATCCAATTTCTTTACCGTTAACAATTTCAGGTTTAAAAAATTCGTGTGAAGGTATGCTATAAAGCTCGTATTTCTGGTCTGGGTTTTTTAATGGATTGACACTCGTTTTTTTATCAACCCGAATAAAATCAAGCGTCGTTTTTACCCAAGTCTTTGGTATGCTCATTATTGCCTTATGCCGCCTTATTCCCACCCTAAAATTGTCTGAACTGTGATTTGTCTGATTTTTCTGATTCCCTTGATTTATTTAATCATGATTTTCACAGGAATCACCAAAATCATAGTTCAGACGATTTCCTTTTATTTTGAAATCATATAAATCACATGAATCATAGTACGTTTTTGTATTTCTTATTCTGCAATCTTTTGAATTCCAGGCTTTTCGCTCCAAAATTAATAAGCAGCCCGACTTGAAGATTATAAGCTTCTAAATAATTAATCGCCTGCGCGAGGTGGACATCTTCAAGTGCGACAAGCGCTTTCAATTCAACGGAAACGCATGTTTCAACTAAAAAATCGACGCGGCGAGTACCGACATTGATTCCTTTGTAGAATACCGGCATTTCATGTTCGCGGGAAAATGATATTTCTTGCAACGTCATCTCGTGGGCAAGACAACGCTGGTAAATTACCTCTTGAAAACCATTTCCGAGCGCCTTATGAACTTCCATGGCGCAGCCGATGATCTTGCTGGTCAGTGCGGAATGAGGGTATTCTTGCTTTATCATTATCACTTGCTATGTCTCTATATTTGCAATCAAATTATCATTAAATCATATGGATCATAGTTCAGACAATTTTCTCATGCAGCCTTCACCATCGGCGTTTCTTTATAAAATCTTCCTTTCAACTCCGACCCCGCTTTTTTCTTATTCGTTCCACCCCACTGCTTAAAAAAGAATGGAACCTCTGCGCGCTGGCATTTCTTTTGAATCTCCACAATCCATTCTTCTTGCACTGACCGTGGCGTTCTCCCGCTTTCCCCACCGACAATAACCCAATCGATCCCATACACATTAAGATCAGTTAAAGGGCCAAGTAAAGGTTCACAAGAAAGAAACTTTAAATGGGCTGGAGTGTTTTTTAAAAAATCAACTCTTTCCAAAACATCAGAATTTTCCACAGTCACTCCCATCCAGATGTTAGGCGTCCAATTAAGCTTAGCCGAATATTTTAACAGAATATCCGCTCGCTTAGTTAAAACTTGAAAAATGTGCTTCGGGTTCTGGTTCATGACATCGAAAACTTTTTGAACAAATGGTAAGGGGACGTCCCTATGGAAAAGGTCGCTCATTGAATTCACGAACACCAATTTCGATTTTTTCCATGTAAAAGGAATTTCGAGGGCATTTTCGTGCAAAGCAAGATCAAAGCCGTTGCAATATTTCTCAAGCCCCATGCCTTTTAGCCGACGCGTCATTATTTCGGCATAGCAATACTTGCAGCCCGACGATATTTTTGTACATCCCGTAACCGGGTTCCAGGTCATTTCAGTCCATTCAATTGAGGATTGGGCCATTAAGATTCACTCCATTTTTTAACTACATCATTAGCGATTTTTACAGCCGTTTGGTTATTTGAGCCAAGAAGAAAATGGTACATTAAACTGTTTTTCGCATTTGTCATGAGAAAAGGTTCTGAAACATGTTTAAAAACTGTCTGTAGCCTGTCCCTGTATAATTTGCCCGCGATCTGAATGGCCTTTCCCTTTTTCGACTTTTCCGAATCTCTTCCATACAATGGTAGAATGGGGTGTTCTTCATAGAATGCCTCCATAATTTCATGATCAAGCATCCCAAGAAAATCCTGAAGTTTTAATAACCATCTCTGATCAATTTCTCCGTCTTTCGTTAGAAGACGATTTACACCCATTCCAAGCGGCACGAGTATCCACATGTCCACGCTTAAACCTTTCAAGCACTGGATGGAATCCCATTTAACTTGCATACCACAAGGGTCGATGAAGGCAAGGACTTTTACGTTTTTGCCCTTTGGACTTTTTAAAAATGTCGCAAGATCGCGCAGTTTTTTATTACAGTCTTCCGGTACAACATAAGCGTGTTTATCTGGAAATTCTGATTTTATCAAGCCGGATAATTTAATTGCTTTTTTCTGGTCTTTTTCGACAAAGTAGTAAATATCAAATGATCTTGGATTGTTTATTGAGAGAATTCTACGGGCAGCTCCTGCGATTGCGGAAGTAGGTTCAGAACTTTTTGTGCAAATATCACCGGTGCCCGCAAAGCCGTCAAAATAGAGCAATTGCCAAAAAGGCCTTGGCTTCATTATTTTGAGATAGGCGCGGGCAAATTCAACAGCAATTTCAATTTTATGCTCAGTCCAATCTCCACCGAATTTGTTCATGTATTACTGCCTTTTAATAACAAAGATAATTATAAATTAACAATCGAAATCCTTCCTGCCAAGCAAGAAATTGCATCCGCAAGAAAGCTTCGATGACACACCTTCGAATCTTTTTCATAACACATGAGAGCGATCAGTTTTTGTTTGCGAATTAATTCAGCAATTTCTTCCTGTACTTTTACCGTCGCTGGTAGAATCGTACCGCGATAGAAATCAAATAACTTAATATAATCTTCCATTGAATGCAGATTTTTTCTCTTACTCGATTCAATTCCCAACATCGGATAATGCCGGTATTCGAAACCATTCAGTTCGCATGTAGCTAATAAAGATTTTTTTGAAAACCCTTTTTTCCGACTAAGCGGATTATTTCGAACATCGCATAAAATTGCTACATGATTCTCTCGAAGTGTTAGGAAAAAAGAATCAAGAGACCGGCCTTCGTAGCCAATAGTAAACAATTCCATTTTATTAATCTCAGGCCGCCAAATTCTCATTCATCTCTTCAAGAAGAGCGTCCAGCCGTTCGCCGAAAACCTGCCATGCTTTTCCCAGTCCGCCCAGGTCCGCGAACGGGCTGAAATCAAAATCCTCCCGCGCCATGTGCATGGACGTAGCGATATGGTCTTTTATCATGCGCAGCCACTGCATTTGCTCTTCGGTATATTTAGGCGCGTTTCCTTTATGGCGGCCCATGACCCAAGCCTGGAAATTCCTGTTCACCGTTGAATCGTAGGGAGTCAATATTTTATCTATTTCAAGGACGCGTCGAATAAGCGCCACGAGCGCCGCCAGCTCATTTTCAGGCCTTTTCCCATCCGCTTTTTCCAATTGCTCATAGGCGCTCCATAGATGAAACGGAGAAAGGTTAGGCCGGTTTTGTCGAATACTATCGCAAAGTTCGGATATCATTTTATAGGTAAGTTCTTTGCGCCGATACGGCTGCGCGTAGAAAATTCTCAAGACATCGATTTTGTCCCGGTTCTCAGCAATGAATGCCTTGAATTCCCCAATTATTTGTCGTGCCTTCTCCTTTGCCCCGCTATCAAAACCCGAAAAAGTCACGCGATCCAAATTTACGGTATCGATTATCTGCTCATGCTCCCGCCGCGCATTTTCAATAAAATCCCTGAGCTTGGGATTTTCAAAAACCTTTGCCGCTTCAAATGCCATTTCTTCCCGAGCTATTTTTAGCTGTTCTTCGGAAGGTTGAAAGCCTTCCGGCATTTTGAATTTCTTTTGTACGCGCTCAATGTTTTTATCCGGATCATAAACGTCAAAAAGCCCATGAATGCAATCCGATATTGTTTTGCCTTCCGCCTGTTCGGTGAATGTGCGTTTTTCCTCATTGGTAAACTGATTGTTTAGCCGGGCAAGCCGATTCGCAAGAGAGGTGACGGTGTCTTCATCACGATTTCCCATGACGACATTCAGCATCAAATCTTTTAGGGGGACCGTCGGTTTGCGCTCAAGAGGGCGGCTGTCCGTTTTACATGATTTACAGACACCCACGGCATCGACGATAACAAAGTGGGTTTTAGCGCCTATAGCGCTTTGGGTCACTTTTTTCAAATCGTCGGCGCAAAGCGTTCGCGTGCCTCGGCCTTTCATTTGCTCAAAGTAGTTGCGCGACCGTACGTCCCGCATGAAAAGCAGTACTTCCAACGGTTTAACGTCGGTACCCGTGGCAATCATGTCGACCGTTACCGCGATTCGCGGATAATACGCGGTACGAAAGGCCTGTAAAATAGATTTGGGGTCTTCTTCGGCCCGATAGGTGACTTTTCTGCAAAACTCATTACCTTCCCCGAATTCCTCACGAACGATCTGAATAATATCGTCCGCGTGATTATCGGTCTTGGCGAAGATAAGGGTTTTAGGTACTTCTTTACGTTCAGGAAAAATATGCGTTTTAAGTTTGTCCCGGAATGTGCGAACTATCTGACGTATTTGACTGGGATTGACGACGCTTTTGTCCAGTTCGATCGGTTTGTATTCAACTTCTTCATCAAGCTGCGCCCAGCGCTTGCGCCGGGTCAATCGACAGCGGAAATCAATAAATTCCTTTGCTTCAATTTTACCGCCGTTTTTCGTGATTTCAGTTTCAATCGAATAAACGTCGTAGGGAACGTTCACACCGTCCGCAACCGCGTCTTCATGGGTATATTCGGAAACCACGTTTTCATTGAAAAACGCGAATGTCCTGCTGTCCGGCGTTGCCGTTAGACCGATTAAAAAGGCGTCGAAATATTCAAGCACCTGGCGCCACAGATTATAAATGGAGCGATGACATTCGTCGATAATAATGACGTCGAAAAACTCTAGGGGATATTGCTTATTATAACAAACATCTTTGGGATTTTGATTTTGCCATTTCATCTCGAAAAGGGACTGCTGCTCGGCGCTCTCGTCAAGCTCCTCGCCTTTAAGAATCGAATACATTCGCTGAATAGTGCTGATGCAAACCTGGCTTGATTTGTCGATAAAATTTGAGGAAAGACGTTGTACGCCATAAAGTTCGGTGAATTTCCGGTTGTCGTCGTTCGGCGTATAAGCCTGAAATTCCTGTTCCGCTTGCTCGCCAAGGTTCTTGGTATCAACGAGGAACAGGACCCTTTTTGCTTTTGCAAATTTGAGAAGGCGATATACGGAGGTTATTGCCGTATAGGTTTTACCGCTGCCCGTGGCCATTTGGACCAGAGCTTTAGGACGACAAGCGGCAAATGAATTTTCAAGGTTTTTAATCGCGCGTTCCTGGCATTTACGTAGTCCGGTAGTATCCAGCAAAGGAAATTGCCGGAGCCTTCTTCTGAGCGTATCCGGCTGTTGCAGCCATTCTTGGAAAGTTATTGGCTGATGGAATGAGAAAACCTCGCGAGCGCGCGGAAGGGGATCGCGGTTATCGGTAAAGTGGGTTTCGACGCCGGTGCTTTCGTAAACAAACGGCAGTAAACCGTTATTGATGGTATATTTTAACGCACCTGCCGCATAGCGAGTAGATTGCTCTTCAACTTTTGAAAGCGGTATGCCTTCCTTTTTTGCTTCAATAATTCCAACGGGTTTCCGATCGACGAAGAGCGCATAGTCCGCTTCGCCGGTATCGGTCGGATATTCGCGGACTGCAACGCCAAGGGCTGCGCCGGGATTCAGTTCGCGCATGCTTTGAATGGCCCAACCGGCATCAATCAGCATGCGATCAATAGTGTAACGGGCATTTTCTTCCGGAGTAATCAATTGGTTTCCCGGCCTTACTTTTTAAGCGCCTGCATACCACAGCAAGCCGTGGCGCTTGCTTTACTGAAATCCATCAAATACGTCACCGGCGTAAGCGCTCCGTCGGCTTCGTCGCTTTTCACGACGCTTTTTGCAATCATGTCAACGGAATAATATCCTTTTTCCCCGTTAACGGAAAAATAATACGACATTCCGGAACTATACCATGCCGCAGGCTGCGCAATATCCGTGGTGGGCACGGTGACGCGCATGTTTTTATAGTCGAACACCGTCAGGCGAAAATGCTTGTCATTGTCCCAAACGCAATAGATGTTTTTCCCCGTGGTGTCGACAAAGGCGTCGGCGCCGGGAAGCGATACCAGCTTTCCATTCGATAAAAAGATAAATGTTTTCCCGTCGGACGGTGAGGCTTTCAGGACGATGGTCCCTTCACGGAGCGGTTGTTGCTTGAGCGTAAAGAGACCGCACGGCGAGCCTTCGGCGCCGATATCGTAGAGCACGTATTTTCGTTTGTCGATGATAATGGCGCTGATGCAGGTGGTATCGCTTTTAAGCGCCGGCTTAATATTCATGAGCGTAAAAACGTGGGACCCTGCCTTGATCGGGACTTGCGCTACAATAAAATTCTTATTGTTTTTATAGACATCCAGGTTGATTGTCGCCTTTTCGGCAAAAATTGCGGTTGCAAAAACCGCGATCGCGGTAATGACGTTTTTCATGGGCCCCCCTTTAAAAAAATTGGATTTGTCTCAAAAATAAATTCTCTGTTAAAATATAGGATATTGGAGCCTTGAGTTTATCACCTTTTTAATTGTGGCGCGATTTTTCTACGGCATTGTATGTCATTGACTTTTTTATGGAAAAGCCGTAAAATATTACTGAATAAAATTAAAGATCGTTTACATCATTGGGCCGGGAAATAGGCCTGGAGAAAACACTATGCTTGGAAAAAATCTCCGCGGGTTTATTGTGGTCATTGCAATCGTTTCGAATGCTTTCGGCGCACCGATGATTGCCACGACCGACGATGGGAAAAAAGTGCTTCTTAGGGACGATGGAACCTGGAAATTAGCGACCCAAAGCGACGTTGTCGCCGTGCAAATGATGAAGCCGAATTCCGCGGACGCCGCGGCCCAAGGGGCGGCCGCAGGTTCCACCGAAAATCGGGCCGATGAGCCCGGCAGTCCTCGGATCCAAATGAAAGCGCAAGGAAGCGACGAGCCGGAACGCGCGGGATTTTTGGACGTGGTCAAAGGCGACAAAACATTCGATATTCGAAAAGCAATGTGGGGAATGGAAAAGGCCGACGTTAAAAAAACCGAGGCGCTGCAGCTTATCAAGGAAAATCAAAATTCCCTCGAATACAAATTCAAGCTGATCGGTCTCGACAGTAAAATCGTGTATAAATTCTCCGCCGACAAGTCCGGCAGGCCCCGTCTTTCCGGAGCGCAATATATTATTGAACAGGACGACGTCAATCCCGCAAAATTTTACGACGATTATAAATCATTGCGGGGATATTTGCGGCAACTTTACGGCTTTCCTATTTCCGACGAAAATGCATGGACCAATGAAATGTATAAGGCGGATGAAAAAAATTGGGGTTTTGCGATCAGTCTGGGCTTTTTGACCTGCCACGCGGTGTGGAAAAATACTCGGACGAAAATCGCCCTGAACATTTCCGGAAGCAATCATATTTTAAGCACGAACATCGAATATTTCAACGCGCTACAATAAAGGCCCGAAAAAAGCCCGAAAACCCCGCCATAGGTTATTTCTTGCTCATTTCGAGCATTCGTACAAGTGCGGCCTTGGCCTTTTGCGCAATAGCGGGATCAACGAATACCTTCATACCCGAACTACCCTCCAATGCCCCAGCCACCAAAGCCAACGTCGTTTTTTTCATGTTCGGACAGGTTAGATCGTTTTGCAGGGTATAAAAATATTTTTGGGGATTTTGCTTTTTAAGCGTGTGAAGTATCCCGCTTTCGGTCGCAATGATAAATTCATTATGGGCATCGGTCCGAGCATAATCGCACATTCCTCCGGTGGATAATATTTTATCGGCCAAAATCCTCGAATCATGCGGGGCCTCGGGATGCATCATGACAAGCGCCAGGGGGTGCGCCTTGCGCGCGGAAACAATCATGTCGGGCCGTATTTTCGCATGGGTCGGACAAAAACCGTTCCACAGCACCATGTCCCTGCCGGTCTGCTCGCCCACATACGATCCAAGATGTTTGTCGGGCACGAATATGATTCCTTTGTCAAGCGGCAATTGCCTGACGATGGCAAGCGCATTGGAACTGGTGCAACAAACGTCCGACAGGGCCTTGATTTCGGCCGTTGAATTGACATAGCAAACGACAAGATGGTCCGGGAATTCCGTTTTTAATCGCGCCAGGTCCTCTGCGGTAATCATCTCGGCCATGGGACATCCGGCCGTGGGCTCGGGAATTATGACGTTTTTATCGGGATTAAGTATGGCCGCGGTTTCGGCCATGAACATAACGCCGCAAAAAACGATGGTTTGCGCTTTTGTCGAGGTCGCTTCAACGCTCAGGCCGTAGGAATCCCCAACATAATCGGCGCAATCCTGGATTTCGGCGGGTTGATACGTATGCGCCAAAATGACGGCCTTTTTCGCCGCTTTGAGTGATCTGATTTTTTCCGGTAATTCCATGCTTGCCGCTTACCCGTTGGCTGAATCGCGAATATAGGGAGATAGGGACCGTAGCCTATCAACGATCGGCGGCATGGCGCCAACGACCGCGTCGATGTCCGAGTCGGTCGTGTAGCGGCTGAGACTCAACCGAATTGAGCTATGGGCCAGCGTATAGGGAAGACCCATGGCCATCATCACATGCGAAGGTTGCAGCGAACCCGTGGTGCAGGCGGAACCCGACGATGCGGCGATCCCTTTTTCATCCAGAAGCAAAAGTATGCCCTCTCCTTCGATGAATTCATAGCTTATGTTGGACGTGTTGGGAAGCCGTTGCAGAGGATCGCCGTTTCTCTTGGCACCTTTACACCGCGCGAGTAGCTCGAGCTCCAATCGGTCGCGAAGACCTTTGACGCGGGTATTTTCCTCGTCGATATGCCGCGCCGCCAGCTCGCAGGCCTTGCCGAGGGCAACGACGCCCGCGACATTTTCGGTGCCCGCGCGAAGGCCTTTTTCCTGATGTCCTCCGATAATAAGCGGGGCGATTTTGGTTTTTTCCCTGACAAACAGGGCCCCGACGCCTTTGGGCGCATGGAGCTTATGCCCTGAAAGCGAAAGCATGTCGATGGGGACTTTTTTGCAATCGATGGGGATTTTCCCGACCGCCTGCACGGCGTCGGTATGGAAAAACGCCCCTTCCGATTTGGCCCGCTGGGCGAGCTGTTCTATGGGGAACAGGACGCCGGTTTCGTTGTTCGCCCACATAAGCGTCACCAGCGCGTTGCGGTCGAGCATGACCTTTTCAAACATGTCGACGCGAAGAAGTCCCTTTTCGTCAACGCCGATTTCGGTAAGCGCGGCCCCGTCGTTTTTAAGAAACCGGCAGCAATTTTGAATTGCCGGATGTTCGACCGAGGAAGTTATCAAATGGGCCCGTCCGGAGTGCTCGTGGCAAAAACCCCGAAGCGCCATATTGTCGCTTTCGGAACCGCAGCCGGTAAAGTAGATTTCCGAAGGCTGCGCCCCGATAAGCGCGGCAACCTGCTCGCGGGCGATATCTATATGTTTTCTGACCAGCCCTCCAAAGCGATGCATGCTTGAAGGATTACCGTAGCGGTCTTTTAAAAACGGCAGCATCGCCTCGAAAACTTCCGGCGCAACCATGGTGGTCGCGTTATTGTCTAAATAGATGTTTTTGTCCATAATCGACCGTGAAACTCCCGATTAAAAAGATCGCTCTTTTTTCGAGGCTTCCTTGAGCCCCATCATTAAAAATATATTTATCACGATGAGAAAAAACATCGTGACGGACCTCAGACCGCGTACGGTTTCAAAGATATAATTAAAAGGCCGCCGGGATTTTAAAACCTTGTTGCCTCCCAAAAAACCGAGTGCGGGATTGATAATTATCAACAGAGACCACAAAACCGGCAGCAACACGAATACTATTTTTTTTAGCGTCATGGTTCCTCCTTCCTGCCAACCCGCCTAATGGCGGATAAGGTACTGTTATCAGGATTTATCGACGCTGTTTGCGTAGATAAATCAGATACATTACCTAATAAAATACCTCCTGGACGGCAAGCGCAACCGTTTTAATAGCATCGATCGAAGCCCCGTGTCCCCTTGCGCTTCGTCATACATAAAATGGAGCGCATCGAACAAGTCACTAGCGTCTTTTTCGAGGTCCAGAAGATAGGTCGCGGCCTTTCCTTCGTTGATATTTTCCGGGTTGCAATACCGGGGATGCGAAAAGCTCACGTAGATCCTGCACGTCAACGGCCTGACTGCATAGATCGAGCAGGACCCATCTTTGTCAAGCAGCGGGCATGCACGCCGCAATTGATAAAATCCCGACAAAACTACGTCATACGGGTCGCTGTCCTTCAGACCGCGTGCGTAGCGGGATTTTCCCATTGAGCGGGTCAGCGCCGATTTGATCCGCTCTCGCCACAACTCGTCGTCTTTTAAAACTTTTATAATCGTTGGAATTTCGTTTTCGCGGTGCATTCGAAGGCGTTCAGCTATGATTTCCACTTCGAATGAATACACGTCTTCGGCGTAGTGGTAACAACAAATGCCGCAACCTTTTCTGCACGACGGCGTATACGGACCGGCTTGTATCACGGCATGCTGATATTTTTCAAAAAGACCCAGTATCCGCGCGTATTCGGACTTAAATCCTTTACATAAGCACGACCTGTAGCCGCGTGCAGCGAGCTTTTTCAGTCGGTTGATAATTGCTTGCTGGATTGGCCGCGTATTGGGCGGAACAACGATCAAGGGCCTTTTGCCCTGGGAAGTATTGACCTTTTTAGGCGGGATCATTGGGGCAGCGGCACGAAAAAATCGCAATAATGAAATGAAACGGTAAGGGAAATTTGCGGATCGTACGCAGCGGCGGGGGTTGCGAGGTTGTTTTTGTTCTTGATCCACCGGTTATCGAACTGGAGCCTGACGTCGGCGTAATTTTTAAAATAAGCCCGTGCGTCGATATATAAATCCAACAGGCTTTCAACAATTCCCGAAGGAAACGATTTTTCCGTTCGATACCCAAGGGCCCCGGGGGCGATCAGGGAATCGGCGCTGATGTTTTTCCAGGGCGTCCAGAGGGAATTTTCGCCCTGCCGCGTAAAGCGGACGCCCCCTGTCCCGGCCCAATAATTGTTTCCGGCCATGAAAAAGGACAGGTTGAAACAATCGCCGTCATCAGTCGGATATCCCAAACTGCGGCCGAGATACATATACCGCTGCCCCAAGGCTTCATCAGCGGGCGAAACATTGTATAGCCATCGCGAAAGGTACCGATATTCAATCGAAAGTATGTGGGGGTTTTTAAGCGGCAAAAAATTCGTCCAATACGCTCCGAAATCCCCTCCCCAATCGGTGGGTTCCTGGTCGCTCGGGCCTTTATTGTCGACCTGAAAATCATCGAGCAGGATTTGACCCTTGATTGAAACATTGCTGACAAAGGGATGAATGTCCCACTGAAAACCCAGCATCAGGTTTCCATCGGCCTCGCCATTCGTGTTAATGACCGTATACACCGAAAACGGATTGACCAATTGCAAATCGGGGAGCCCGCTCGGCCGTGAAAAAAGCATGGTTTCGGTTATGCCCGCGCTGCCAAACGCGCCGAACATGAAATTGAGCGAGTGCGCGGTAAGATACCGGTACGTGTTATTACCCTCGGCGTCGATATACGAAGTGGCGTAGGGAAATGCGGTAAACATCTGCCGGAATTCGAAAAAAGACGATTTAACCTGCCATTCAACGGCGTCGTAGGAATGGGTATTCGACGATAAAAGAAGACTTCGGTCCGGAAACGGCCCCCAATTGCGGTTTAAACGTCCCAGTCGTAAAAAACCGTATTTCCAATCCACTTGCATATACGCTTCATTGATCCTTCCCGCGGCAAGCCGGTCGGTCTTACCTCTAAAGTCAAGATCGGTTTTATTGCGCGAATCGACGTCGAGGACCTGCCGCACCAGGATGTTTTTATAGCGAATGTCGTTAAGCACCTGGCCGGCCCAGTACGACCCCGTTGTCTGCGACTCTTGCGCCAGGTTTCGATCGTTTACATAGTGGGTGATCGGCGGGGTCGTGTCGATGAAGAGCGTGTCGGTAGGGCGGGCGGAAAAAGAAACCGCGGGCTCCACGATCCAATGGTTTTTTTGGTAATGGCTTGAATCGGGCCACAGAGCGGGATTTAAAAACGCCCCTCCGCCGATGTCGTCCCAAAACATGCCGCTCGGCGAAGATCCGCTCTTAGTCTGGAGTTCGGCCTCTTGATAAAAAGGAAACCTCCAATTCTCGAGCTGGACGGGGAACGCCGATTGCACTAACGCGACCGCGTAGATCGAGGCGATGGTTTTAAAAAGCTTCATCTCTTTGAAATATGACGAAAATGGTTTTAAAAATGATTTTAACATCGAGCCAGATGCTCCACGAATCAATATAATCCAAATCAAGCTTGACGATTTCGTCAAAATTGGAAATTCTGTTCCGTCCGCTGACCTGCCAAAGCCCGGTCAGGCCCGGGCGTATGCTGATTCTTCGGTGGTGCCATTTCTGATACTGGCACACTTCGTCGGGAGTGGGGGGGCGCGTGCCGACCAGGGACATTTCACCCTTAAAAACATTGATGAATTGGGGCAATTCGTCGAAACTGAATTTGCGCATGAATTTTCCCACACGGGTTATTCGCGGATCGTCTTTCATTTTAAATACCGCGCCGGCAAGTTCGTTTTTGTCCAGAAGTTCCTTTTTCCGCTGTTCCGCGTCCATGGACATGGTGCGATATTTATAAATGATAAACCGCTTGCCGTTTCTTCCGACCCTGACCTGCTTGAAAAACACGGGGCCCGGAGAAGTCATTTTAATCAGGAGCGCGAAGAGCGGATAACTGAGGACAAGCGCCAGGAGCCCGACCGCGGCGCCGCAAACGTCAAAAATCCTTTTGAACAATAATTGGTCGGCGTCGAGTTCCGCGGTCGCGGAAATGATCGTGGGCCGGTCCATGAACCGATGGTATTGCCATGTTGCCAATCTCGTCGAAGCGAGAATATTCATGAACACGCGCGCCGGCCGTCCCATCTCCTCGCATATTTGCAGATAGGCGTCGATGACGAACCCTTTTTTCGTCATGGCGCGGGGAACGCAGAAAAAAACCTCTTCGACATAGCTGTTTTTCAGGATTTCTTCGAACTGGAGCGGGGTCGTGCTTAAATCGAACATTTTTACGATCCGAAACCCCCATTCGGGATGCGAGGAAATTTCCTTGAAGATTTGCGCCGCCATCCTGCCTCGGCCCATGATAATGATCGGCGTTGTATTGCGGTTGTGCCGCCGGATGATCACGAAAAAATGCTTGAGAATGAGCTTTTCCAGCGCAATGAAAAAAAACGAAATTCCGGCGAATAATATATACAGGGTCCTGCTGTGATACGTGTCGGGCATCAAATACAAGATGGCCGCGCCTAAAAATGCGGCGCTCAAAAAAATCATGACGACCCTGCCCATCAAATTCCTCATCCAATTAAACTGCAAAACCGAAAAAAGATCGCGCGTCCAGCCGAAATAGAGGTAAAACCCGACGAAGCCGACCACCATAAAGGAGTAATTGAACAACTCCGAAAGCGGTTTAAAGAGGGAAACGATCGAATAGGAACAGTAAAATGCGCAGGTAATAAGGGCGCAGTCCACAAACGCCGAGGTCTGCTTGACAAATGATGGATGGTCCTTAAACATGCCCAAACGCCCTATATTGAGTCGGGAGAACCACGGTCAATTCTCCGGTGAAAAATCGAAAGGGAATTCAAAGGCCATGCTTCCGACGGTTTCGGGAACGGATTTGAACCGCACCTTTTCAATAAGGTAATCCTGCAAAGCGACCAGAAAATCCTTTTCATTGATGGTGTTTGTTTTTATATGGGCCGCCAGCACGCTACCGGCCGGGCTTATTTGGAACGTTACCCAAACGGTGCCCGCCATGTTCTGATGCATCTTGAGGTGCTTTTTATAGAGGGCTTCGAGGTCGGGAATATGGCGCGTAATGGAATCCTTAATCGATTGTTGACTCCGGAATCGAAGGGGGTCGTTGGGGCCGTTTTTATTCGGCGCAACAGCGTCTTTAGGCCCGACTTTTTCCTTGCTTGATTTAATCCCGCCGGCGAGCAACCCTTTAATCGCGGTTTGAGCATCCGGCCCTTTGGAGGTTGCGGAATCGCTCGAAGTTACAAACTCCGCGAGGACTTTGCCGATTTGCGGAGGAAGCATCAAAAAAACCGGTAAGAGGTCCTCGGTCCGGCCCGTCCATGGCAAAAAGCGCCATGCTTTAAAAAGCGAATCCTTGTCCTTGTTTATTGTGCGGCGTATTGCCGTGTCGGGAAATGCGACCGTGGAAGCAAAGAGTGCATTGATGCGCTCAAGCGCCGCTTCCATGGTTTTTTCTTGGGAAAGCGTTTGCACGAACTTTCCCGCATCGTATAGTTTTTGGGCGGCCTGCTCGGTCCAGATGTCTGAATTTATCAATGCCAATTGACGCTTCAGGTCGATGACGAGCTGCTTGGAGGCCTGCGGCGGGTTATGATTTTCCTCTTTTAAAATGGCGGCGTTTATTTGATGAGCATACAATAATTCAAGCATCGCGCGCATGGTTTTGGATTGCGCTGGCATGGAATCCGGGACCAATTCCCCGACGCGGTTGAGGGAAAGGGTGTCCTTTCCGACCACGCAGAGCCGCTGCGCGTCGCCATTTCGTTTCCCTGAACAATCCATAATGGCGAGTGCCGATAAAACCAAAAAAAACATCATTACCGATACATATTTCATTTGTGGTGTTTCCCTCTTTTCTCCAAATCAAATCTACGGGCCGAAAACGCGAAGGATGCTCTTTTCCAGATCTGAAACGGACCCTTCATTCTTGACAATAGTCCACCCATCTTCCACGGGCTCGCTGAACAGTTCCTCTTGCAGTCGCATCCGACGGACCAGTTCGGTTTTCGACAAAACCGTTTTTTTGAGAAGCCGATCGAGGCGTTTTTCAAATGCTGCGCTTACCCAAACAAGCCTGTTAAACCATGGTTCAATGCGCCACAATGGAATCAGCGCGGCGTCGACAATAATAAGCGGGCCGTCATCGGAAAATACCATTTTTTTCAGGTCTTCCACAAGTCGCGGATGAACGGTCCGATTAAGCGCCCTGAGCGTTTCGGCCGAGGTGAACGCCGCCCGGCCGAGCTTTTTAAAATCAATAGCGTCATGAACGATAATGTTTTTTCCAAACATGTCGGCCAAAGCGCTTTGCATCGCGGAGCTATTTTGCATCAGGCGTTTTGCGTGCGCATCGGCGTCGACGATCAGCGCTTGTTTCGAGCGCACTTGAAAATATCGCGCAACGGCGGCGGCGCACGTTGATTTTCCCGCGCCCATAAACCCTGCGACGCCTATCCGCTCGGCCTCCATGTTATCTGCCGCCATGATGTTTTTCGACGGTTATCCGGTTTCCTTTTTCGTTAAAATCGACTTTGTCGACATAATTTTGCACGATAAAAAGCCCCCGACCGCAATCTTTAATAAGGTTTTCGGGCAAGGTCGGGTCGGGAATTTTTTTCGGATCAAACCCTTCCCCTTCGTCCATAATTGAAATGACGGCTTTGTCTTTGGTGATGACGTGGCCGACCGTCACTTTTTTCGAATGGTCCCCCTTATTGCCGTGGTAAATCGCGTTTGCAAATAATTCCGTGAGGATTATTTTCATTTTACGGATGTTTTCGTCGGGATATCCCAAGGAATCCATGCCGCTTAAAATGATCGACGCGGCCTTGTCCATCTCCTCAAAATAACTGATGAATTGAAGGTAAACGGGATCGTCGAGCTTAAAACCCAATTTTTCCCTGATTTGGATTTTTCGCGATTGGGTCAGAAATTCGACGACGATGACCGTGACGTCGTCGTTTGCTTCATCGACGACGCGGCCTTGCCCGTCGTGTTCTTTCAGGACCTCTTCAATAAAGCCCCGGGGAGAGCCCGATGGTGCGTATTCAAGAAATCGCTTTTCAAGCCGCCGCCTGCTTTGCAGTTCGTTTTCGCCGCTAAAGAGCCGGTAAATCCCGTCCGTAAACATACACAGCCAGTCGCCCGGGTTGAGGTAAACGCTTTTTTCCTCAAAAGGCCCGCTTTCAAAAACGCCGATCATGACGCCCGTGGAATAGAGCTTCGAAAGCGACCGCGTCTTGCGATTATACACAACCGGATAGGCGTGGCCGGCGTTGCAATAAGTCAACTTGTTATCGTGCAGGTCAAGATACGCGACGACGGCGGTCAAATAATAGTCGGCGGAAATGTTTTGGATCAACTCGGAATTTACCCGTTCCACGACCGTGCGCGGAGACCCCACGCCGCGTATGTGGCCGGCAAACGACGCTTTGGCCATGGCTGAAATAAGCGCTGCCGACACGCCGTGACCGGCAACGTCAAAAATGACGAAAACAATGACGTCCTCGCTGATTTGGATCACGTCGAAGAGATCGCCACCCACGGCCCCCGAAGGACGAAAAAGCGACGCCATGTCCAGGCCCTCGACCGAAGGCATGCGCTTGGGCACCATGGCGGCCTGGATTTTTCGGGCGATTTGCAGGTCTTCTTCCAACGCACGATGGGATTGCAGTATGGCCTCCAGCGCATCGAATAGATCGAGGTGGTTTTCGTTTGCGACGCTTAAATCGTTATGGTCTCATAGAGAGCGGGGTAATATACCGCGCCGTACCCGCGCGATTTCAGCGCCTCCCTTAGAGGTTCGCTTTGTTCCTTTTCCCCGTGCATGAGCACGACGTGCTTGAGCTTTTGGGGCGGCGTCATGGAAACGTATTCCAAGAGCTCCCGCGAGTCCGCGTGGGCGCTAAAAGCGTCCATGATTTTAATTTTGCATTTTACCGGATGATCTTCGCCGAATATTTTTACGATCCGCGCCCCATCCATCATTTTCCTTGCCAACGTTTCCTTTGCCGCGTAGCCGACGAACAAAACAAGATTCTTTGGGTTTTCTATGTTGTTTCGCAAATGATGAAGAATGCGGCCCCCTTCGGCCATTCCCGATGACGATATGATGATGTGGGGATAGGGCAGGCCGTTGAGCGCTTTTGACTCGGCCACATCATGGACGTACTTAAGTCGTCCGAACCCGAACGGGTCTTCGTGCCCGGAGAGAAAAAGCCTGCTGGTCTCGCGGTCGAAACATTCGGGATGCAGCCTGAAAACATTCGTGGCGTCGCAAGCGAGCGGACTATCGACGTACATGGGCATGTCGGGAATACGGTTTTCGTTAAAAAGCTTATGCAAAATAAACACGATTTCCTGGGTCCTTCCCACCGCAAACGACGGGATGATTATCTTCCCGCCGCTTGCCGCGACCCCGCGAATGGTTTGGACAAGGTCTTCCTCGACGTCGGCGATGGCGCTATGACGCCTGTTTCCGTAAGTGCTTTCCATAATAAGAACATCGAGGTCCCGGATGATATTGGGGTCGTGCAAAATAGGAACGTTGGCCCTGCCGATGTCGCCGGTATAGCCGCAACGGGTCATCCGGCCGTTTTCACTGACTTCAAGCGAGATTCCGGCGGACCCTAAAATATGACCGCCGTCCCGAAACGTGGCCGTAACGCCGTCGCAGACCGGAAAGCTTTTGTCGTAGGGGACCCCCTGAAAAAGGTGCATCGCCGCCTCGGCGTCTTCAATCGTATACAGCGGTTTAAAGAAAGGCTCGTTTTTCTTGTGCTTGAATTTGTTGACAAATTCAATGTCTTTCTGTTGCAAAAAGGCCGAGTCCTTGAGCATGATCCTGCATAAGTCAACGGTCGGCGGCGTTGCGTAAATGGGCCCTTTAAACCCTTTTCGGACCAAATTGGGGATATTGCCGCTATGGTCGATGTGGGCGTGGGTAAGCACGAGCGCCTCAACCGCGGCGGGGTCAAAATTGAAATTGCGGTTTTTTTCGAAGGCCTCCTGCCTTCGGCCCTGGAACAGTCCGCATTCGAACATAACGGTATGCCCATTGACGCAAAGAAGGACCATCGATCCGGTCACCGTTTGCGCCGCCCCATGAAATTGAAATTTCATGATTTGGTTTCTCCTGTGGGTTAAAAACCTAATCTCGACCGCATTGTTTTTGGCAATTGCCGCGGCCCGAGGCCCTTGGCCTTTTGATTTTAATCATACCAAAAGGCCCCGGTAAAATCCAGGTATTTACGCGACAATTTTTATTGGGGGCTTTGCGGCAGTCGGAGGTTTTTAATCCCCACGGGCCACGACCGCGGCGATTTCCTTCATGACGGCAAGACCGTTTTGATGGCGCAGGAGGTTGCCGGTCACGATAATGTCGGCGCCGGCATGGAGCTTATCGCGGGCGGTTTTGGGGTCTCGAATGCCGCCGCCGACGACGATAGGAATTTCCACGTACGATCGTACACGTTTGATCATTTCGTCGGGAACGGGCTGCCGGGCGCCGCTGCCGGCCTCAAGGTAAACCATGCTCATTCCCATATATTGGGCCGCGAGCGCATGGGCGGCGGCGATCATGGGTTTATTTCGGGGAAGCGGCCGCGTATTGCTCATGAATTCAACCGACGTCACACTCCCCGATTCCACGAGCATATAGGCGGTTGAGATCGGTTCGATCCCGTATTCTTTAATGAGCGGGGCGGCCTTGACATGCTCGCCGATCAGGTTGACCGGATTGCGGCCGGAAATAAGCGATAGAAACAGTATCGCGTCGGCATGCTGCGACAGTTGCGTGGAATCCCCGGGGAAAAGAATGACCGGAATCGACGCTTTTTTCTTGATTGCCTTGACAAAATCGTCGAAATGATTGGTATGGACCAGGCTTCCGCCCACGAGTATGGCGCTGGCGCCGGCCCGCTGCGCCTGATACGCGACGGCCCCCGCCTTTTCAGGAAGGAAATCGTCGGGGTCGAGTAAAACCCAATATCCCTTGCGGCCCGACGAAAGCCGTTTTTGTATTTTTGTCAATATCTCGGCGCTGTGCATTTATGCTCCGGCCAGGGTGGCAAGCTCCTGGCGGGCCGAATCCAGCGCATCGCTCATTTTTTCCGGATTTTTACATCCCGCCTGCGCACGGGCGGGGCTTCCGCCGCCGCCGCCGCCGGCTTTTTGGGCGGCCGCTTTAACGAGGGCGCCGCAATTGACGCCGCCGGTCTTGACGGCCGCCTGGCCCGCGGCCGCGAAAAGCTGCGCCTTGCCGTCGACGACGGCCCCGAGCATGACAACGACGTTTGAAAACTCGGTGGTATGCAATTTATCGGAAAGGCCGTCGCAAAAAAGCGTAAAGGAGTCCTTGGAAACTTCTCCCATGGCTTTTACGACAAAGGCTATTTTCCCCGCGCTTGTTCGCGCTTCTTCCAGAATTTCGGCGATTTGACCGGAGGTTTGTTTTTGGGAGAGTTCGTTTATGCGGGCCTCCTGTTGTTTTATCGTGTCAAGCAGTCCGTCGATCCTTTTAGTCAAAGCCGACGCCGGAATTTTAAGCGTATCGCAGAGCGCGTCGACAACGGCCTTTTCCTCACGCAGCCGCGCAAGGGAATTAAGGCCCGTGATGGCCTCGATGCGGCGCACGCCGGCGGAAATACCGCTTTCGGAGACAATGTGAAAAAGCCCGATTTGCCCGGTCGACGCCGCATGCGTGCCGCCGCAGAGCTCCTTACTCACCGCCCCCATCGACACGACGCGGACTTTGTCGCCGTATTTTTCGCCGAACAGCGCCATGGCCCCGGAGGCCTTCGCCTTGTCGACGTCTTCAATGGCGGTCACAATCGGGAGATCGGCAAGCACCCATTCGTTGACCTGCCGTTCAATCGCCAAAAGCTCTTCCGTCGAGAGGGCCTTAAAGTGCGTGAAATCGAAGCGAAGCGACCGTTGGTCGACCCGGGAGCCGGATTGCTGGATATGCTCCCCGCCTATTTTTCTAAGCGCAGCCTGGAGCAAATGGGTGGCCGAATGGTTTCGCCGCGTCGCGCGGCGGTCTTCGGGATCCACGCGCGCGTAAAACGGCGAAGAAAACTCCTCTTTCGATAGCGGCTGTAAAGATTTTACTTTATGAACTATCGCGTCGTTCCATTTAAAGGTATCCTCGACCGCAAGCTCGATTCCCTTGACAGAAAGGAGCGTTCCTCGGTCGCCCACCTGGCCGCCGGATTCGGCATAGAACGGGGTTTTGTCCACGATGAAAAGAAATTCGCCGGAAGCTTCGTTAAGGGACGTTGCGGGCGCCGGTTTATACCGGCACAGGTTAATCGCGGTTTTTTCAAGGTCGTATCCAACGAACTGCGTCCCTGAAACCGGGCGGACCTCGGTCCACCCATCGGGGGTGAGTAGCAGGGCGTCGCCTTTTTTAGCGGCCTCGCGTCCGCGCTCTTTTTGCGAATCCATGAGCGCGGCATATGCCCGTTCATCGATGGTAAAGCCTTTTTCCGAGGCCATGAGACGGGTAAGGTCCATCGGGAAGCCATAGGTGTCATAGAGCGCGAAAACGTCATTTCCCGACAGAACGGATTTCCCGGTTTTTTTGTGCGCGTCGATCATCTCTGAAAATTTTTCGATGCCCTGCTCCAGGGTTTGACCGAAACGTTCTTCCTCGCTTTGAATGACTTGTTCGCAATAATCCTTGCGCTGTAAAACCTCAGGGAATCCCTGGCCCATAATGTCTATGACGACCGGGACCAGCTTATAGAGAAACGGTCCGGAAAAACCAAGCTCCCGGCCGAATCGGTATGCCCGGCGAAGTAGCCGCCGTAGCACGTATCCGCGCCCCTCATTCGAGGGAAACGCGCCGTCGGAAATCGCGAAAACAAGCGAGCGAATATGGTCGGCAATCACCCGAAAGGGCGTTCCCGCGGGTCCGGTTGAATAAGTGACTCCGCTCATCAAGGAAACTTCCTGAATGATCGGTTTGAAAAGGTCCGTGTCATAATTTGAGGCGACGTTTTGAATGACCGCAAGGATACGCTCGAAGCCCATCCCGGTGTCGATATTTTTGCTGGGAAGTTCGGTAAGCGCGCCGTCGGCCCCTCGGTTATATTGCATGAACACGAGGTTCCAAAGTTCGATATATCGTCCGCAGGCGTCGGCATTCACCGCACACACATGGCCGGGCTGGTTTTCGTTGATACAACGGCCCGGCCCCACGTCCATGTGGATTTCGGAGCAGGGTCCGCACGGACCGGTTTCGCCCATTTCCCAGAAATTCGCCTTTTCCGCGAATTTTCCGATGTGGTCGTGCTTGACGTCCGTAAAGGTCTTCCAAATTTCGGCGGCCTCTTCATCGTCTTTGTAAATCGTGGCATGGAGCTTGTCCTTGGGTAGTCCCCACACCTCGGTCAAAAGCTCCCAGGCCCACGTTATGGCCTCTTTTTTGTAGTAGTCGCCGAACGACCAGTTCCCGAGCATTTCAAAAAACGTATGGTGGTGATGGTCGCGACCGACTTCCTCGAGGTCGTTATGCTTGCCCGAAACGCGCATGCATTTTTGGGAATTCGCGACGCGTTTAAGGCCGTCTTTATTGTCGCCGAGGAAAATGGCCTTGAACTGGTTCATGCCCGCGTTTGTAAAAAGCAAGGTCGGGTCGTTTTGAGGGATAACCGGGGCGCTCGGCACGAAAACGTGCCCCTTGCTTTTAAAGAAATCGATGAATTCCTGACGGACGATGCGCGAAGTTTTTCCCATGTTATTTTTCTTCTTGTTCGATGCTTTCGCCGGTTGCACCGGTTGCGGCGGGTTTTTTGACTATTTTGAGTTTTTCTTTTAAGAGCGCTTCGATTTTTTGCAGGACGTCGGGATTTTGTTCGATGAATTCCTTGGCTTTTTCCCTTCCTTGACCGATGCGCTCACCCTGGAAGGAGAACCATGCCCCGCTTTTTTCAACGACATTATGTTCAACGGCGAGGTCGATGAGATCGCCCGACAGCGAAATCCCCTTTCCGTACATGATGTCGAATTCCGCTTCCTTAAACGGCGGGGCCACCTTGTTTTTAACGACCTTCGCTTTTGTCCGGTTGCCGACTACGTTGTCGCCGTCTTTAATAGCCGCGATCCTGCGCACGTCGATACGCACCGATGCATAAAACTTAAGCGCGTTGCCGCCGGTGGTGGTTTCGGGATTTCCGAACATGACGCCTATTTTCATCCGCAACTGATTGATGAAAATAAGACAGGTCTTGGACCGCGAAATAATGCCCGTGAGTTTACGCAGCGCCTGCGACATGAGCCGCGCCTGGAGCCCCATGTGGGAATCGCCCATTTCGCCTTCGATTTCGGCCGCCGGCACCAGCGCCGCGACGCTATCGATGACAATGATGTCCACCGCGCTGCTTCTGATAAGCGTATCGGCTATTTCCAGGGCCTGCTCTCCGGTGTCGGGCTGCGACACGAGAAGGTTATCGATGTCCACGCCCAGGTTTTTTGCATAGTTTGCGTCAAAGGCGTATTCCGCGTCGATGAGCACCGCGATGCCCCCTTGCTTTTGCGCATTGGCGATGGCATGCAACGCGAGGGTTGTTTTTCCCGAAGACTCCGGACCGTATATTTCAATGATTCTTCCCTTGGGCAGACCGCCTACTCCCAAGGCCGTATCGAGCGATAATGATCCGGTGGAAATTACTGGTACGTCCACCAGCAGTGAATCCACGCCTAAGCGCATAATGGAGCCTTTGCCGTGCTGCTTTTCGATCTGGCCCACGGCCTGTTCAACGGCCGCTAGTTTGTTTTTCTGTTCGGAATCAACTTCCGGTTTTTTTGCCATAACAGTGCTCCTCAGGGAAAAAAGTGCGATCATTACCACGATAAGAAAATACCTTTAAAAAATATGAAATGGGAAAAGGTATAGGGAAAAAGAAATAAAAAAGAATAAGCGGGTTAATTTTATCAAAATTCATATCATAAGATTTTTATCATGTCCAAAGGATGGTTTAGCAAATACTTTGCGCCATTTGATTTTAATTCTTCCTTTGTTCGGAAACCCCATAGTGCTCCTACCGCACACATCCCGGCATTGTTTGCGGCTTGCATATCGATACCGGAATCACCCACATAGATCATGTTTTCCGGATTGACCCCCGTTTCTTTGCTAATTTGTAAAGCTCCTGAAGGGTCCGGCTTTTTATGCTCCTCCGCGTTTAATCCGACGATTGCTTCAAAATGCCAATTTGGCAGCACGGTTAACACTATTTTCTTTGCAAATTCATCGGCCTTATTGGAAAATACCGCTAATTTCATTTTACGGAAAACCAACTCATCAAGCAATTCAATAATCCCATTAAAAGGTTTTGTTTTATTAACACAGTTATTGCTATATGCCTCAAGCATGGAATCGTAACACCGGTCAATTAACGTATCATCTCTATTTGCTTCGGGTACCGACCGACGCACAAGATTCCGGATTCCATCGCCAATGAAATGCTTATAGGTTTGGAGGTCATACGTAGGGAAATTGCGCTTTTGAAGAACAATGTTCATGGAATCCGCTAAATCTTCAAGTGAATCAACCAGCGTCCCATCTAAGTCAAAAATAACTCCCTTAAAATCCATCATACGCTCCGCCAATCGGAATGACAAAACAAGAAATTCGTCGAAAGAAGGCCGATTTTCTTTCCCTTGTAAAAATTGCATTCTCCCTTTAGCGTTGTCAAATAAAATTTGGCGCGCGCGTTCCCCGCATCGGTCTTTCAATTTTCAAAAAAAGCGCTGGATTTTGGGAAGTGCGAAACCATAATGAAAAAAACTATTTTATGATGGGCGCAATGCTTTGATAATAACAGTATTCAAAGGACCAACGCCATCTAAAAAAAGAAACGGAGGACGTTATGTCTAAAGAAGTAAACGCTCGAAATGTCGATCATGATTGCAACGACCTTTTTCCAAATCGGTGGTCGCCGCGCGCAATGTCCGGAGAAGCGCTTTCAGACGAGGAGATCAGTACTCTTTTTGAGGCCGCCCGCTGGGCGCCTTCTTGCATGAATAGTCAACCGTGGCGATTTTTTTACGCAAAAAGAAACACGCCGAATTGGGACGTTTTTTTCAAGCTTTTGACGGACGGCAACAAATTATGGTGTGTCAATGGCGGCGTCCTTATTGTTGCGGCGGCCAAGAAAACCTTCGGTGACCGGGTTTCACCAACCTTTGCATTTGATACGGGGGCCGCGTGGGAGAATCTTGCGCTTCAGGCAAACCTTATGGGACTGGTAAGTCATGGGATGGCGGGCTTTGATTTCGCGGCGGCCAAAACAGAACTTGGCCTCACGGACGACTATCAAGTTTTGGCCATGATAGCTTTAGGAAAGCCCGGAAAAAAAGAAAACCTCCCTGATGCGCTTCGCGAACGCGAAAAACCAAGCGATCGAATTTCGCTAAAAGAATTCGCATTTGAAGGCAAATTAAAGACTTAAACGTACAAAACCAAATATTTCTTCATTTCAAAATACGGGCGAAGCCGGCCGGGGATTTGCCGTCGTGGCGGAAGAAGTGCGCAACTTGGCCCAGCGTTCGGCCGAAGCGGCAAAAAACACGGCCAATATGATTGCCGAATCCGTCAAGAATTCCGAGGAAGGCGTTAAAATAGCGAACAACGTCGCAAAATCATTCGAAGCGATTTCCGGGAGCAATGCGAAGGTCGATAGCCTTATCGCCGAGATCGCGGCTGCGTCGCGGGAGCAGGCCCAAGGCATCGATCAGGTCAATACGGCGGTTGCCCAGATGGACAAAGTGGCGCAACAGAACGCGGCAAGCAGCGAGGAATCCGTGAGCGCGGCGGAAGAGCTTTCATCACAGGCCGAGGAGCCCCAGGGCATGGTGGGGCAGTTTATTCTTTCGCAGTCCACTGTTTCAGCATCATTTAATCCCGACAAAAAAGTTCCACAGTCTCGGACAATTGAAAAATCGTATGAAAAGGAAATTACCGATACTAATCGCCGTAAAAATGGCAATCGCAAAATAATACCGTCGAAATCTTTTTCGGCGCTCATTAACAAAACAGGAAAATCGGCTTGTCCCGAAGATTTGCTTCCATTGGCCGATGATTCCGTTTTAAAGGAGTTTTGATCGATGTGGACAGACCGCTGCCAATCCGACGACAAAACGCATCTTGTGCAAGAAGTGAGTAATTGTTTAGTGATCACCTATTGTATTGAATGCAAGACTGTTGAAGTTTATTCACGATGGTTTTTTGGAACCAAGGGATGCGACACGGCCGTTCATATCACAATGAAACCCTTCGTTTGAGAACAGCTTTTCGTATTCTTCATTATGCGGCACGAAATTTTGCGCTTCCGATAAAAGGGCTTTTTTAAGGTCGTCTACGCTCATCCATCGAGCTTCAGAAATTTCCTCTTTTTGAAGATGCAAGTCCGAGAGGAAAACATTTTTAGTAACGACATAAACATCGCTTATTTCGTTATCGATAAAATCGCCGCCGGTCTTTTTAAAACAAGCCCGGATCGTGAATAAATAATTGAGCTCTTTTTTTTCAAGTACAATGCCGAGTTCTTCGCGCACTTCCTGAATCGCGGCAAAAACGCTTGTTTGTCCGGCTTGAATATGCCCGGCGCTCGAAATGTCCCAGAAATCCGGAAAAGACTCTTTTTCAGAAGAGCGTTTTTGCAGAAGCAATTCGCCTTTGTAATTTTTTATCCAGATATGTACGGTCTTGTGCCAATCGCCGTCGCGATGGACCAAATGCCGGGGTTTTACAAGATTTAAAGGATTGCCTTGAGCGTCAACCACGTCAAGCAATTCAACGATATCCATAAAGGAATCTTACTTTTTGTCGGGGAGCGGTTTGTCTTGGAGCACAATGCATGACAAGGCTTCCGCGGATCCGGCGGCAACGGGAAGCGCAAACGACATTGCCGGATAGGTTTTAGCGCTCATGACAACCGTGGAATCCGTGAGATTTGAAAGGCCCTCGGCATTTTCGAGACCAAAGACTTTTTGACCTTGTTTAAAAAAGAACTTAAATCCGTTTCCGGGGTCCACTTGTTTTAAAAATTTATCGTCGATAACAAATCCGCCGCAACAATAATATTGGGCGTCTAAAATATTAAACTTTACCATGGCCTGCATCGTAAGCTCGCTTTTGCCTTTAATAACGTCTTCGATAAATACTCCCTTTTCGCCCAGAAGCGCCTCTTTGCCCGCAATCGAGGTTCCGGCATTGGCTTCAAATTCACCGCACGAAAGAAGCACATGCTGGGAATCGGAAATTTCGAGGACCGAAAGTCCCATCGGCTCCATATACCGAACCGCCGCCTCGGTCACTTCCGGGGCCGACCGATTGTTTTCAACGAGTAATTTCATTGAAAATTCACGGTCGGACGCAATGACCCTTGAAAAGGCGGACAGTTGTTCCGACAGCTTTTGCGATTGATTGATTATTTGGCTTTTTAGTATTTGCCCGATACAGAGCAATTCCTGCCGTGAAGATTCGACCGGAATAGGGGCATGTTTGCAAGAAGCTATGGCCAACAAGCCGATAAATGCACCATAGAAACGCGCTTTTTGAAAACAGACCATGATTTTCCTGAAATGTAGTTGGGCAGGCCTCTTGCCTGCCCAACAAGCATTATTTAAATATTTTTTCGATCCGGCCGAACACTTCGTCGATCGATCCTATTCCGTCGATATCGCGGACAATATGGAGGGGCCGGTAATATGTCAAGCACGGCTCGCTTTGGCTTTTATACGTGTCGATGCGGTTTTGTATGACCTTGGGATCGGCGTCGTCGGCGCGACCTTCGATTTTCGCCCGATTGAGAAGGCGCGCGCGCACCTGGTCGTCGGAAACGGCGATATTGACTACATGATCAAGCGACGTCCCGAGCGCAAAAAGGATCTTTGAAAGTTCCTGGGCCTGGGGCACGCTCCGGGGGAAACCGTCGAGAAGAAAGCCGTCTTTAACGTCCGCCTGACCCAGCCGATCCTTGACCATTGCAATGGTGACCTCGTCGGGAACGAGCTTTCCCTGGTTGGAATATTCCTTGGCCGTTTTCCCGAGTTCGGTATTGTTTTTGATATGGTACCGAAACATGTCTCCGGTGGAAATATGCGGTATATGAAGAAGGTCCACGAGTTTTTTCGCCTGCGTGCCTTTGCCGGCGCCCGGAGGGCCGAATAAAACGATGTTTTTTCCCGTCATAAACATGTGCCTTTCAAAAAAGAGGAACCCAACAAAAATGCGGACCGCAAAATATAAAATAGTTAAATCGACCGGGGCCGTTCAATTGTTTTTCTCCGGCGCGTCGGAGGGTTGCATGAACGCCGATTTTTTAAGACGGTAATAGCTGGCAAGCACCCGCGTATAATACGCCAGGGACAGCGGCTGCTTTCCGGTCAAATAGTCTTTAATGACGCCGGGGCCTTGGTTATAAGCGAGGACCCCCAGCTTGAAGCTTTTAAAGGAAGTTATCAGTTTTGTCAAGTAAGCCACGCCGATGGCCATGTTGATTTCGGGCCTGAAAAGGTCCTTGTCGGACGTCAGGACAATGCCGAGGTTTCGCGCGATTTCCCGCGCCGTTTCCGGCATGAGCTGCATGAGTCCGAGGGCCCCGCTGAGCGCGAGGCTTTTATACCGCCCCAGCGCGCGGGGTTGAAAAACGCTTTCGACCTGCATCACGGCCAGCACGAGAAACGGGTCGTATCCGTAGGTTTTACTGTTATTGTACACCAAATCGACCAATTGATAATAGGTAGACGACGGTATCGATCCGCCCAAAACGCCCTTAAGCGCGGCCCCGATCTTTTCCTTTGCGCTGAGCTGCGCCAAAAGCTCCTTCATCCCCATGGCGTCGGTGCGCAGCATGGCGATTTTTTTATCGGTAAAGAGTATTCTCGATTCATTGAAAAAAACAAAAAAACTCATTGAAAAGAGCACGAGCACTATGGCGGCAAGACCCAGCAGGCTCACATATTCCGAGATCCAGATTTTGTTCCCATGAAACACAACGCCGATGCGGCGGGCGCGCGGGACATTCCGGTTACTTGCGTTCATGGGTTTCGGCGGTGTCTTTAAGGATGCCGAGTTGGTCGAGCGGACGGATGCGTTCGCGTAAATTCATGATCTCGACATTGGCTTGTTGTTTCCATTGCGTCAAGCCAATGACTTCCGTTTCCTGTTCGTGAATGCGCCGGCTTTGGAGAAAAATAATGAACATGAGCGATAAAAACCAACCCGCAAGCGCGCACAGCAGAACCAGCGCCAGCGGCCTGGACATTCGTACGCCGGTTTTTTTGGACAGCGCCCTACGGCGGCGCCGCAAAATGCCGAAAAACCCCCCGCTTTGCAAGGCCAGGGCGTCGGGGTAAATGCCGAAAAGGTTTTTGTAGGGGGAAAACGCCCGTGAAACGACCTCGTTTTTAAAAATAAATTGGATGTCTCCGCCTTTACCCCTGATTAAATTGACCAGGAATAAAAAAAGCGGCGCAATGGCGTCGTCGATATTCGTGACCCCTTCCAGATCAACGACCAGACGACGATTGCCGTCTTCAATGAGGCCGGATATTTTTTCCTTGATTCCGGGCGCTTGTTCATTGTTGAAGGGGCCGCTGAAATTGAGCCAGAGCCGCTGTCCGCGGCTAATTATGGTTATGTCCAATGCTTCAGATTTCATCGATCGGTTTCCTATGTCCGCGCAATTTTTTAAGCGTGATATTGCCCATGAACGACCAGGACTTGCTTCCCTCTAATGCGGCGGGAAGGGCCATCACGATGCTCACGGCGTGGGAACTTTCCGGCGAACCGTCCGGCGCGGCCACGGGAAAGCACCAGACGTCAACGGGTTTTTGCGTTGAAAAGGCGATCCGAACGCCGCTATCCGAATCATCGAGGCCCCACTGGGTAACGCCATCCATCGAAAAGGGCCGTTTGTCAAAGTCGGTATAAATATTTTTTCCCTGAGATATCCGGACTTTGCCGGTCCCGATCCCCGACAAAGCAAACGTCATTTCCACCGCGAATTTAAACGCATAGGAAGCCAGGGAGCGGTTGGAAAGCTGATAGACAAAGGTTATCACGGGAAGGTCTTTTTCCAAGCCCAAAACCTTTTCCATAGAGAGCGGGCCGGTTTTTTCGCCTTGGACAAGCGATCCGTTGCGATTCAAAACGGTTTTTATTCCCGAGGCCGTTTTCTTTATTTTATACGTAAAATCGCTTGAAACGAAATCCCCCCACTGCGCGAAACCGCCGTTTATAAACTCGTCGATTCCCGTTTCCATCGGCATGCAATGGTCGATAAACGCCGTTTTCGATCGCGGCGGTTCGATGATCATGGGAAGCGCGTGGGGATGGGGGCTTATGGCGCCGCAAATATTGCAGCGCCTGCTTTTAAAATCCATTTCAAATACTTGACCGCCGTTTTTATAGTCTATGTACAAAGCCATCGCTTCGTTTGACATGATGATCGTCTTATTGCCGTTTCTGAGGAAATCGACGATCCGGATTTGGCCGCCTTTAATATCGTCTTTTTCGAGCAGACCGTCTTCAATGTCGATCATTTTTTCATAGCACCAATTACGCTCGGCAAACAGCGTAAACCCGCTCGATCGCGACGGAATGTAGCGGTTGACGTCCTGGACGAAAAACAGCGTCTTTTTCATGCGGTCATAGTGCTTGGCTTCCTTACGGGCGGCAATATTGTCGGCAATGTCCATCATTTTGCGCTGAATGATTCCCGCTTGGTCGTAAGTATGGAGCCGGTTCAGAAAAAACGGGTGCGCTTCGGCGTCGTCGCGGTTAAGAACGACCCCGGCGGGAAAGTATTGAAGTCCCAGGTTGAAATTCGACGAAAAAAACTCGGTACAGCGCATGGATTGGTGCGTTAGAAGCATTTTGTCAAGTGTTCGCACCGCAATCTGCAAGCCGGCCGAAGCCTCTTCGGCGGAATTCGAAAGCGGATACAAAAGCTCGACGCAGAGGAGCTTTACCGCCGAGGGAGCTTGCCGGTCGTCGCCGAAAAGTAAATCCAGCGAATTAAGCACGGATTCCGCCTGCGTCGGACGGACCACATGGGCGGGAAAAACCGCGATGGAAGATCCCATGTGTTCGGTCATCCAATAGCCGCAATACGAACGATAGTGCTCGGGAAGAAGGGCCTTGGACAACACGGCGTAATGGATACCGGCCGCTCGCAGCGTATCGATCGCCGAGGGTTCCCAGTTTGAAAAGCCCGGCGCGAAACCCGCGGGTTTTGTTCCGGTGAATTCCGAAAACGTGTTGATGCCGTATTTGAGATTTTCGCTTAATAACCACGGCGAGGAATAACTGAGGAACGGTTCGGTATACCCTGTTAAAAGCCACTCGATCTGGTCGCGCTTATGCATTTCGCGCATTTGCAGTAATAACACCGGGTCGAAAAGTTCCAAAAAATAGCCCGGCAGCACCACGTTTAACCTGATATTTTGAAATGAAGCGCCCAACTCTAAAAGCGTTTTAAGAAAATCATTCAACCGCCCTACAAGCACGCTTCTGGGAAGCAGCGAGTCCTTAAAGGGATGAATGAGCAGGGCAATCGCGTTACGTTTCATGGATACCTCGGCAAAGAGCGGGAACTCCTATGAGTTCTCCGGTTTTAAAAAATAGATTCTAACCCGCCGCATGGCGGACAATATTCTCTAATCACTTTCCCATTGCTAAAAATCGCGCGCCATTATAAAATACAAAGTCGGACCGTTCGGCAATCTGTTTTCGGATTTTATATTCTTTTATTTATCGAGGAGGTCTTATGTCATCAAAACAAAAAAACCACGCACGGCAAACTTCGTCGCTCGCTTCGTCGGCGGCGGTTTCCACGGCGCCCTCGCCTGAAGTCGTCCGGAAAGAAACCGAAGCCCGGGCCCACCTAATTTATATTGAACGGACCAAAACCGGCGCACCCGGAGACGCTTCTTCCGATTGGCACAAAGCCGAACGGGAAATTAAAGACAAATATAAAATTAAATAGTATCGGTTTTCAATGGGTCCCCATGAATTAAAAAAAACGTCTTCGGCCGTTTTGCCGGGAACAAGCTATCCTTTGGGCGCGACGGTTTTCCCTTCAGGCGTAAATTTCAGCGTTTTTTCTCAACATTGTAATTCACTGGAATTGCTTCTTTTTGATGACGCCGCCGATACGAAGCCAGCGCGCGTCATCGCCTTCGACCCCAACAAAAATAAAACGTTCTATTACTGGCACCTTTTCGTTCCGGGTTTGACCTCCGGTCAGCTCTATGCCTTTCGCGCCTATGGGCCCTTCGATCCGGGAAAAGGCCTTCGCTTCGACGGGACAAAGGTCCTGCTCGACCCCTATGTCAAGGCCGTCGCGAAATGTCGGGGCTACGACCGCAAAGCCGCGGCGGCGCCCGGAGACAATTGCGCGCACGCTTTAAAAGGCGTGATCGTCGATCCGAAAAGTTATGATTGGGAAGGCGATTTTCCGCTTCGAATACCCTATGCCAAAACGATCATTTACGAATTACACGTTGGGGGATTTACGCGGCATTCCTCCTCGGGGTTATCCCCGGCAAAGCGCGGCACGTACGCGGGACTGATCGAAAAAATCCCGTATTTAAAAGCACTCGGGATTACGGCCGTTGAGCTGCTGCCGGTCCAACAATTCGACGAACAGGACGCGCCGGAAACGCTCACCAATTATTGGGGCTACAGTCCTATGGCTTTTTTCGCTCCCCATAACGGGTATTCCTCATGCACTTCCGCGCTGGCCATGCTTGATGAATTCCGCGACATGGTCAAGGCGCTGCACCGTAGCGGCATTGAAGTGATTTTGGACGTTGTTTTTAATCATACAACCGAAGGCGACCACCGAGGCCCGACCCTTTCCTTTAAAGGGCTGGAAAATTCGGCATATTACATTCTTCAGCAAAATCCCGCTTTGTATGCCAATTACAGCGGGTGCGGCAATACGATCAATTCGAATTATTCCATTGTCCGTCGGCTTATTACCAATTGTCTGTCTTATTGGGTCACGGAAATGCACGTTGACGGGTTTCGCTTTGATTTGGCGTCGGTCATGGCGCGTGGAGAATCGGGGCAACTGCTCAGCAGTCCGCCCATTATTTGGTCCATCGAATCCGACCCGGTGCTGGCGGCGACGAAAATCATCGCCGAAGCTTGGGACGCTGCAGGGCTCTATCAAGTCGGTTCTTTCATCGGCGACCGTTTCAGTGAGTGGAACGGCCAATTTCGCGACGACGTCCGCCGTTTCATGCGCGGCGACGATCAAACGGTTGGGAAACTGGCCTCACGCATTCTCGGCAGCCCTGATATCTATGTTTTGCCGGATCGTGAACCAAACCGCAGCATAAATTTCATAACCTGTCACGACGGCTTTACGCTCAACGATCTTGTTTCTTATAACGTAAAACACAACGAAGCCAACCGGCAAAACAGCGCCGACGGCGCCAACGAAAATTTCAGTTGGAACTGCGGAGTTGAAGGACCGGCCAGTGTCGAATTAGAAAAACTACGGGAGCGTCAAATTAAAAATTATTTCCTTGTTTTGTTAACGTCGCAAGGCACGCCCATGATGCTTATGGGCGACGAAATCCGCCGAAGCCAGCAGGGAAACAATAACGCTTATTGCCAAAATATCCCCTCGACCTGGTTTGATTGGGACCAAGTAAAGAATTCTTCGGGCTTGCTCCGTTTCGTTAAAAACCTCGTTAATTTCGTTCAAACCCATGCGGTTTTTCAACAGGAGCGACCGCTTAATGTCCATAATGACGGCGTGCACCCCTCTATCGAATGGCATGGCGTGGCGCTTAATAAGCCGGATTGGGCCGATACGTCGCATTCGATTGCTTTCACGTTAAATGACCCTGAAACCGATGAACGATTTTACATCATCTTAAACGCCTATTGGCGGCATCTTTCCTTCGAATTGCCTCCTGCAAAGTCCCCACGGTCCTGGAAGCGGCTCATCGACACTTCACTCGGGCCGCCGGAAGATTTTTCAGACCTCTCCACGGCCCTTGAGATCAGGGGCGCTTCGTACGATCTGCAATCACGGTCTTGCGCGTTATTCGTTGAACGCTAGGGCCCCCGCGATAACCGTTTGCATCAATAACCGTTTATTGCGCCATCATGCAATAACCGCCGCGGCGCTTTTTTGGTTGTAATGGAAAGGAGCAAAAACCATATTTTCACGGGCGGCAACCACCTATCGTTCGAAAAGGCGCTCGGCTATGGCCACCAAAAAACCGCAAAAAAAGAGCCTTAAGAAGCGTGCGAAGAAAAAACCCGCCGCGCGCTCTCATGCGATATTACTGAAACCCAAGACCGTTTTGAAAAAATCCGGCGCTAAGCCACCGGCAATCGCCCATAAAAAACCGGTAAAAAAACCTTTGTCGAACACCGAAAAATCCTTTGCGAAAAAACATCCGCCCGCAATAAAAAAAGTCGTAAAAAAACTTTCAGCGCCGGCGCTTGGACACAAGCAAAAAAAACGGATTTCACGGCCGGACCTTAAAACCCCACGAAAATCCATCATTAAAAAAACCAAGCCGATTGTCAATACTTTTATAGATGCTGAAAAACTTCCCGAAGCTTACGACCGCTCTTCCATCACGCTTATGCCGAGGGACCCTCATTGGATTTACGCATATTGGGACGTTTCCGAATTTGCCATGAAACAGGCAAAAGAGCGAATTGGGCCGGTTTTTAAAAAATCGAAATTTACGATTCGAATACATGACGCTTCAGCCGTTTCCTCCTCCTTGAAAAAGGCCCCGTTAAATTTTGATATCGACATAGACCCAAAAGCCCGAAGCCGGTTTGTCAATTCACCGCGCGATAATATGACTTACTTTGCCGATTTCGGCGTTCGAACGCCCAAAGGCGATTTTTATCCCATGGCCCGGTCAAATACGGTTTCAACCCCTCGGGCTTCCGAGGAAGAGCGTCGGAAAACTTCTTGGAAAAAAGCCGTTGAAAACCGGGACGATTTTGCTCTTGTCAATGCCCCGGAGCCAAAACCGCAGACCCTTGAAAACATTGTCCGCCATGGCCTTGCCCGGGCGCACCGGAAGGCATTGCCTTTAACGACGCTAAGCACCCGTCTCATCGAAAAGGACGTGCGGGATTATTATGCCGCCCACATTGAAGCCCTTGAAAAAATCAGTGTGCTCTCTCCGGCAAAAAACGATTTTTCTCAAGACTATGGCGATACGACAAAAAACAATCTCTCGGTTTTTGAAAATGTTTTAATCGGCGCTCAATCCGAAGGCCGGGGGCCGGAACCAACGCATGATAGTAAAAAGGCAGCCATAATAGGCGCACCTATCCTAGGCGGGGCAAGCGATTTATTTCAAACCCAAAAGAGATTTGTCTTTGAATTGGGGACCGAACTGGTAGTATACGGAAAAACCGAGCCGTTTGCCGAGGTTTGGATGGGCGCGAATAAAATCGAGGTTCGGGAAGACGGGTCGTTTTCCCTTCGCCTCGCTCTTCCCGAAGGAAGCGTGCCGCTCGATTTTACGGCCCGATCACCCGATGCGACAAGCGTCAAGACCATCGTCAGCGCCGTGCACCGCGCTCCTTTAACGTATTTATAGTCACGCTCCATGGCACAAGGTTATCTCTGCCTTTTTTTGCACGCGCATTTGCCTTTTGTCAGGCACCCGGAACACGACGATTTTTTAGAAGAGAACTGGCTCTATGAGGCGATTACCGAAACCTACATCCCGCTTTTAAACGTTTTCGAGCGTTTAAAAAAAGACCGGGTCCCTTTTCGCCTCACCATGTCTCTCACCCCGACGCTCGTTTCGATGCTTCGCGACGATCTTCTTCAAAAACGCTATGTCCGTCATATCGACCACCTCATCGAACTCTCTGAAAAAGAGCTTAAACGCACCCGAAAACAAATCCACTATCACGGTTTGGCGCTCATGTATAACAGGGCCCTTCTGGATACCAGAAAAAAATTCGTGTCCGTTTACAAAAAAGACATCGTGCGCGGGTTTAAAAAACTTCAGGACGAAGGGTTTTTAGAAATCGTCGCTTCATGCGCAACCCATGGTTTTTTGCCGAACCTCGGCATAAACCCAATGTCGGCAAAGGTGCAAATTCGCCTGGGCATCGATTATTATAAAAAGATATTCGGCAAAGACCCCATGGGGTTTTGGCTTCCCGAATGCGGATACTATCCTGGCGTCGACAAACTGCTCAAAGACGCGGGCGTCCGGTATTTCTTCGTTGATTCGCACGGCGTCCTCAATGCCGCGCCCAAACCGAAATATGGGGTCAATGCGCCTATCTATTGTAAATCAGGCGTCGCGGTTTTTGCTCGGGACGGCGAGTCGTCGAAGCAAGTTTGGAGTTCCACGGAAGGATATCCGGGCGACCCCCTCTACCGGGAATATTACCGCGACATCGGTTTCGAGCTCGACTTCGATTATATCAAGCCGTATATCCATAAAGACGGTTTCAGAATCAATACGGGCCTCAAATACTGGCGCATTACGGGGAAAACCGAACAAAAAGAGTTTTACCGCCCCGATCTGGCGCGCGGCCGCGCGGCCGCGCACGCCGCCCATTTCCTTGAAAACCGACAAAAACAAATCGAGCGTTTGTGGACGACCATGGACCGTAAACCCATTATCGTGGCGCCCTACGACGCCGAGCTTTTCGGCCATTGGTGGTTCGAAGGGCCGCAGTGGCTTGAATTTCTTGTCCGCGGCGTTGCCGATTCGCGCGATACCGTAGCGCTTATTTCCCCGTCGGACTATCTGGCGGAATATAAGGTCAACCAAGCATGCAAGCCGTCGCTTTCCAGTTGGGGCTATAAAGGATACAGCGAACATTGGCTTGACGAATCCAACGACTGGCTCTACCGCCACCTTCACCATGCCGCGGACAAAATGATCGCTCTCGCTAAAAGTAATGCCTCTGTTCTTCTTAAAAAAACCGGCCCAGGGCTTTTAAGGCGGGCCCTTAATCAGGCCGCACGCGAGCTCGTTTTGGCGCAGTCGAGCGATTGGCCCTTTATCCTTAAAACCGGCACCATGGTCCCCTATGCTAAAAAGCGCTTTACCGCCCATATCGGTCGATTTACCAAGCTTTTCGATGATATTACCTGCAAAACCGTCGATGAAGCCTGGCTTACTGAAGTTGAAAAAAGGGACAATATTTTTTCGGACATAGCTTGCGCGTGGTATTACCTACCGGATGATAAAATTCGTTCCAAGAAACGATAATCCTTGACAATAAAATGGAGGGGGCCGTTATGTTTCGTTTTTGTCTTGCCCTAATTATTTTGTCAGTATCGGTATTTTCCGAAGACCGGGAAATCTCGAAGCTATTTTCCGACAAGGGAATTTCCGGAACAATCGTGATAGCTTCTTTGGATGGGAAAACCGAATATATCCATAATGACGCACGTTCACAAAAAAGAACATTGCCGGCCTCAACTTTTAAAATCCCCAATACGCTCATCGCACTTGAAGAAGGTCTCGTAAAAACCGATTCACAAGTAATTGCATGGGACAGCGTAAAAAGGGAATTTCCCGAATGGAATAAAAATCAAACGCTGAAAACCGCGTTTCAATATTCGTGCGTGTGGGTGTATCAACGCTTTGCAGGGCAGATAGGTACTGAAAAGTATCGGCATTATCTCGAAAAGCTCGATTATGGCAATAAGCGTATCGACACCAATGTCACGACGTTCTGGCTTGAAGGAAACTTTGGAATTTCAGCGCAAGAGCAAGTCGGTTTTTTACGAAAACTTGTTTTGGAAAATTTGCCGTTTGCAAAAAGCAACATAGACATTTTGAAAAAAATCATGATCGTGGAAGAAACCAACGATTATGTTTTGCGGGCAAAAACCGGCTGGACCGCCCGGGTTACTCCCCAATATGGCTGGTATGTGGGTTATGTGGAAACTAAAAAAGTCGCGTGGTTGTTCGCGACCAATATCGACATCAAAAACCAGCAAGACCTCGTTTTTCGAAAAGACCTTACGATGGCGGCATTAAGAGCGAAGAAAATTATCCAATGATCAATATGCAGGTTAATTTATCTCGGCCCCATGAATTTATCACCATTATAATGAATCATGTGCTCGGGAAAATCAGCAATCCAAACTTCGGTTTCCCATGAAATTTCCTTTGAATGGTGTTTGAATTCCGCAAAGTCGGGAAATGCCGAAACGAATATTTTTCCGCACTTGCTGTCTGTAAACATTTTCTGAAGTTCAAATACTCGTTTGGGGTTCATTGGACCATGTGAAGTAACAGCCTCAATTAAGAAAAGCCAATTCTTCGAAGAATCTAAAAGGACCACATCCGGTAATTTATCGTGATCCGAAACAATTACTTTAAGCGCGCTTCAAACGAAGGCAGATCAATTAAAAGGCCTTTTTGGGCTGTATCTCCAAAGTAAAGAACCTTGGGGCTTTTAAGGAAACGAGGAGCAAAGTCTTTTATTATTGCCGCTTGAAGTTTGTTGTGTTTGCCAGGCGAAAGATTGAAAACACTTCCGTTTGGAAGCATAACCGGAACGGTTTGGGTCCCGCGCGATTTTTTATAAATTTCAATGAGCGAGCCCTGTGCCTTAATAAAATTCGCCACCCTCTTTTTATAATCAGGTCGTCCAAAAGAGCGCAAAACCGACAATGCAGCTTGGCTTATTGCATAATGCGCTCGCGGGCTATTCGTTGGTAAATCAGGTTCATCGGGATTATAATCCGCAATGCGACCTTGAACGAATTGATGTAAGACTTGTCGTCTAAATGTTTCACGCGTATTGGGGGCATAATCTTTATCGAAATTTATTTTGATAACCGCCATTATGCCTTTTGTTACGGTCATGCTTTGCCTGGTAGCTTTATTCCAATTTGAGTTTTTCCTGATATTACATAACGCAAGAAAAGTAAAAGCCGATATTTCGTTTTGCTGGGCCATCGGCATTCCGAGGTCTGCAAGGATTTGCTGAGCTTGTTTGATTTTTATCAAGTAATGATCCCTTCAAGACAAGGTTTGCGCCGTTAAAAATTCATCGACATTAACGGCTTTACCTGATTCAATTTCTTTTCCAAGATAGTTAATTATTGAAATATCCGGTAACGGCATGTCCCTGATTTCTGTGGCGCTTACTTGAGTGTTTCCATTAGAAACCCGAAAATAAGTATCCAAATAAATGGAGTTGAAAACCGCCGAGACGCCTAGTGCCTCAACTTTCGTAATTTTTCCATGCGGCCGATGAATATAGTTTATATGATTTTCAAATGCCACAAATCGGCATTTCAATTTTTCTTTAAGAAACGGCGATGAATTCAACCGCCGATGGTCTTCCTTCGCGCTAAAACGGCGAAGCAAAATATAATTGCCATTAATATTCAGCAACGGCAAAGTCTCATCGGAAACCCGAATATATTGAGGTTTACTTTTTCTTTCATACGGCCACAGGATATTAAAATTGCGGATGCTATTCATCCAAATTAAAGGCGCATCACCATTAGAAATATCGCCGGATGTCGAAAGGAATTCGATAGCTCTGAAGGGCACTACTTTTCCGGTAGATATTTCCATTTTATAGCTATCCAGACTTCCTTTCCATGAATCAACGGTGGAAAGAATACGGTCATCATTTTCAGTGGTAGGAAGAAAAACGATTTTATTGGCACTTGAAAGATTAATAGCTCGTTTTAATGGTAATTTACGTTGTTGAGATTTATGAAGATCATTTGAACCATTGCTGAATGAAATAATGATTTTAGCATCATCGCATTTTTTTCCATTGCGCTTGGCATGAAGGATAACATTTTCTTGCAAAACCGCATCACGGTCAAAGGCTTCGGTGCGGGATTCGAATAAATGAAATTGGAGCGGAAGCATTTCAGTAAAAAAGAATTCTCTGAAAGACCGAAAATATGGCCCCGATGCATAGCTTCGAGGAGTAATGAAAATTAGTTCGCCTTGCGGCTTTAACAATCTCGCTGAAATTGCCATAAACAAAGCATAGATATTCGGTTGGCCATGAACAATGCGTGCGGTGGCACGAGCGCGAGGATCGTCTTTTGAGATTTTAAAATACGGTGGATTGGAAATAATTATGTCAAAAAACTCTTCGTCTTTGTCCGATTTGTTCGAAGTAAAAAGCGATGGATCATCATCTAACACAAACGCCTTTTCAAGGATAAAATCTTTAAGCAGAATTTCATAGGTAAAAGCAATATTGTGATTTAGCAACCATTTTTTAAGAAATTCAAGGGTGTTTTGAATAATTGGAATTAATGCCGAATCGGTTTCATAAGCAATCAAGCTGATGGATGATACTTGTTTAGAACCAAGTGCAATTTTTTCAATGAGGGCGCATGACAAAATTCCTGAACCGCTGCCGGGATCAAGAATATCAACATGCTTGCCGAGTTTTGCGGAAACAAGACCGGCCATGAAGTCGGCAACATTGATAGGAGTTAAATATTGGCCAAAAAGTTTTTTATGGTCATCGTTTGCGGTGTTGGAATATTTCGCCCCTAATTTATCGGCGATTATTGAAGGTCGTTCAAGGATGTGGGGGATGGTTTTCATGGGAAATTAAATAGGGTTGGCGAAAGGGGTCGGAAACGGCGGGCCCGAAACGCCGTGAATGAAATGCGGGACCATGTTCGCTATGAACATGCCCGTAAAAAAGCATGCTACGAAATTATACCATTTCATGATAATTCCTCGGTTTTTAATAATGCTCCGGCGGCTTGTTCTTTATATCGTCAAGCGGAATAAAATCGTTTTCCGCGTCCATCTGTTCGGGCGGGGCGCTGGGGAGCCCCTCGAAATTGTACTGCTGGGGATGTTCGGAAATAATGAGCAGGGCGATCACCCGCGGGATATATTCGTTGGTTTCCTCCGCCAGGTATCCCATTCTGTAAATGTACCAAAAATCGCGGTCGCGCATGGGGTTGTCTATTTTCCGAAGGGCGCCCACGATACGGCCCTCGCCGGCATTGTAGGCGGCCATGGCGAGCATGACCGAACTCTTGCCCCCGAAAATGCCGATAAGTTCCCTGAAATACTGCGCCGCCGCCAAACTGGCCTTTTCCGGGTCCAAGCGTTCGTCATAGGCGTCCTGCACCCTAAGGCCGTAGCGTCTGCCGGTCTCGGGCATGAATTGCCACATGCCCCGCGCCCCCGCGTGGCTTAAGGCGCGGGGGTTAAACCCGCTTTCAAGCATCGAAACATACGCAAGATCTTCGGGAAGGTTGTTTTCCTTGAAGATCCTGCGGATCATGGAAAAGTATTTTTCCTTGCGGCTGATATATTTGGCGATCGTACCGTGCAGCGGACCGGAATAAACGGAAATGTGGTACTTGACCCGGTCGACCATTTCGCGGGGAATATGGTAATTGGTTTCACCGAAGCGCATGAGCACCTCGTCGATGGTTTTTTCCAAAGGATCGGAGTAAAATTTGCCCACGTCGCTTTCGCGGATCGTCCCCTTTACTTCGGATAATTGGAGCTTTGCCTTGTCGAGTTCGCTAATCAGTGAATCGAGTTCATGCTTGTTACCGTCGGGGTTTTTATTTGCCCGCGCGATGCGCTCTTCATAGGAGTCCATGGTTGCACGGAGGGTAAGTCCTTTACTTACTATTGCTTTGTACTGGAAAGTCCTGATCGCAAAAAACGCGATAATGGTGACGGACACGACCACCACGGCCGCAAGGATTATTTTCCATTGGCGCTGCATTTTTTTGTTCGCGCCATGCACTGAGCGAAGCATCGAAACCTGCGTCTCGCCCAAATTGCCCCGGTCGATGATTTTTTCAAGCCGCCTTCCGTCTTTCATGAGCTCGTGCATATCTTTCGCTCCGAGCTTTTTTTGCATGATCTTGTTTTCCATCTCCACGGTCAGCGACCCGCCGCCAGGGCGTTCCTGACGCTCCTTGGAAAGGCCCTTAATACGGGTGATCGCCTGTAAATCTTCTTTCATCGTAAAGTCTTCGGGCAACGGCTTGATGAAAAACCGGGCATCGTCTTCCTTGGTCTTGATGCTGGTGGATTCGGGTGACACGAATTGATTGTTTTTCGCGGGCGACATATCAAGCTTATGGTCGGACACGATAAGCCTTAAGCGCGGGCCCGATTTGCCCAGCCCGATTTCGTCTCCGGGATTAAGCTCCTGCTCTTTTATTTTTTGGCTATTGACATAGGTGCCGTTGGTGCTGTCCATGTCCTGCAAAAGTATGCGCTCGGGACTTTTGTAAAAAATCGCATGGTGACCCGAAACGCTTTTTTCCGCCGAATGCATTGCAATGGTGTTCTGCGAACTTCTCCCGATACTAATCGCCCCGTCGGCAAGCAGGTACTTTTTACCGCCTTCTACGCCGTGGACTATTTCGAGGTAATAATAACTCATGGTAATAAAATGATTAACGCACCGGCGCTTTTCAAATGTTATATTTGTTCTTCGCTCCATGAATTTGCTATATTTAAAAGCGTGAAAAACGGGTTGTTTTTCCACCGATCGAGAAAATTATTACGAAAGGACCTTATTCATGTATCGAACGCTTTTATTAATCGGAATTTCAGCGCTTCTTTTGTTTTCTTCCTGCGCCCGCAATGAAGAGCGCGCCCCCGCTTACAATCCGAAACAATGCCCGTTTTGCACCACGCAACCGGGAAAATGTTCCTATTGCGCGGGGACCGGTAAATGCGCCTATTGCCAGGGGACCGGCAAGCGCCGCGTCGTGTGGCCGAACATTCCCGAGGAGAACATTACTTACGGCGCCTACGAGGAACAATGCTCTTTTTGTAAAGGAACCGGCGTATGCAGCTATTGCGGGGGCAACGATAAGTGCTGGGTTTGCAAAGGCAGCGGGGCGATTCAATCCTGGGATTTTTTCGACGAGCACAAGGGAGAAACGGGCAAATGAAGAAACGGCCGGTTTGTTTGATCATCCGCGACGGTTGGGGTAAGGGAAAAGACACCGACGAAAACGCCATTTTCATGGCCAGAACGCCCTTCACCGATCATTACGAAAAAACATGTCCCACGACGATTGTCGCCTCCTCGGGGCTGGCCGTGGGGCTTCCCGACGGATACCAGGGCAATAGCGAAGTGGGTCATTTGAATATCGGTTCCGGGCGAGTCATATACCAAAGCTTGACCCGCATCGATAAATCAGTCGCCGACGGCGATTTTTTCACGAACGACGCCTTCTGCAAGGCCATCGATCATGCAAAATCCAATCAATCCGCCCTTCACCTTATCGGTCTCATCCAGGAAGAGGGCGTTCACGCGGTCACCCGGCACTGCGTGGCTTTATTGAAATTGTGTAAACAGCGCGGCCTTACGAAAGTCGTTATTCATGGACTTTCCGACGGCCGTGACACGCCGCCGAAATCCGCGCTCGAACATTTTTCAGTGCTTCAGCAGGGAATCGACTCGGTTGGGGTCGGCCGGGTGGCAAGCGTTATCGGGCGCTACTATGCCATGGACCGCGACAAACGGTGGGACCGCACCGAAATAGCCTATCGGGCAATCATGGAAGGCGTGGGTAAGCAGGTTGCCGGCTGGAAGGAAGCCATTGAAGACGCCTATACGGCGAATGAAAACGACGAATTCATAAAACCGCGCCTTATTGACTACAACGGGATCGGCGATAGCGATTGCATTATATTTTTTAATTTTCGCTTCGACCGGACCCGTCAATTGACAAAGGCGATGATCGAGCCGGATTTCACCGATTTTCCGACGCTGCCCTTCAAGCCGCAATTGACCGCAATGACCCACTATTACGATAACGGCCATTTTGCGGAGGCGTATCCCGAAATCCCGAATACCAACATTTTAGGGGAAGTCATCGCCCGTAACGGCCTTAAACAATTTCGGTCCGCCGAAACCGAAAAATTCGCCCATGTCACCTTTTTCTTCAATGGCCTTCGAAACGAACCTTTTCCCGGCGAAGACCGCGTTCTGGTCGATAGCCCCAAAGTCGCAACCTACGATTTAAAGCCGGAAATGAGCGCGTTCGAAGTGCGTGACAAGCTTGTGGAGGCCATTAATGCCGATACCTACGACGCGGTCATTTGCAATTTTGCCAATTGCGACATGGTCGGACATACCGGCGTTTTCGACGCGGCGGTCAAGGCGGTCGAGGCGGTTGATACGTGCGTCCACGACGTCGTGGAGGCCGCGCTTTCCAAAGGCGGGGTGGGTATCGTGACCGCCGACCACGGCAACGCCGAGCAAATGAAGCTTGCCGACGGCTCTCCCATGACCGCGCATACGACCAATCCCGTGCCGCTCATGATCATCGGCGCGGGAAACCTTCGGCTAAGGACCGACGGTAAACTTTCGGACATCGCCCCGACCATGCTCGAATTCATGGGCCTTGCCAAGCCTCGGGAAATGACGGGAAAGTCCCTGATCGTGCAATCATGAAAATCGGCCTCTGCCAGCTCAATACCGTCATGGGCGATATTGCCGGAAACACGGTAAAAATTCGCGAGGCGCTGGAATCGGTTAAAAATGACCGGCCGGATTTATTGGTTTTCTCGGAATTATTCCTGCAGGGCTATTTCCCGCGCGACCTTTTGGAACAACCCTGGTTCATAAACGAAACCCTTACGGCCGTTGAAATTGTGTGCGGTTTTTCTCGCCGATTTCCGCATACCGCGCTTTGCCTCGGTTGCGCTTTGCCCAATACGCGCGGTCGCGGCAAACGGCTTTCGAACGCGGCCATCATCATCGACAACGGAAGCGTTGTATTCCGGCAAGACAAATCGCTACTCCCCACCTACGATGTTTTCGACGAGGGCCGGTATTTCGACCCCGCCGACGCCATCGATGTTTTCCCGTTTCGCGGAGAAACCCTGGGAATTTCTATTTGTGAAGACGCCTGGAACGACCCCGAACTCTGGCCCGAAGCGCCCTATTCGCTCGATCCGATTTCGATACTCGCTGAAAAAGGGGCGACCCTGCTCGTCAACATTTCCGGTTCGCCTTTTCATATGGGTAAAGAGCATTTGCGCTTTTCCATGATGCAGCGTCACGCAAAAAAGCACGCCCTGCCGTTTATTTATGTTAATCAAATCGGAGGAAACGACGAGCTTATTTTCGACGGGAACAGCATGGTCATCGATAAAACCGGCGAGTTGTGCGTGAGCTTACCGGGATTTAAAGAAGATGTGCGGGTTATTGAAACCCGAAGTTTGCATAAAACAACCGCTCCAATGGAGTTGGATTCCATCCAATGCTTATACGAAGCTTTGCGCCTTGGAATTCACGATTACATGTACAAGTGTCATTTTTCAAAGGCCGTGGTGGGCCTGTCGGGCGGCATCGACTCCGCGGTCACCTGCGCGCTTGCGGCTTTTGCGCTGGGCGCCGAAAACGTGACCGGCATTACCATGCCGTCGCGTTATTCCTCTCCCGGCAGCATCGAAGACTCACGGCAATTGGCGCATAACCTTGGCATCAGGTTCGAAACCATCCCCATTGAACCGATATTCGCTTCCTATTTAGCAACATTGCAATCGCATTGGAACGGAAAAAAACCAGACATTACCGAGGAAAACATTCAGGCCCGCATTCGAGGTTCCATTCTTATGGCTTTGTCCAACAAGTTCGGGTGCTTGCTGCTTTCCACGGGGAATAAAAGCGAAATGGCCGTCGGCTACTGCACGCTGTATGGCGACATGAGCGGGGGCTTAAGCGTTATCTCCGATTTGCCGAAAACCATGGTTTATGCCTTGGCCGGTTTCATCAACCGCCATAAAGAAATCATCCCCGTCTCATCCATTACCAAGGCGCCTTCCGCGGAACTCAGGCCCAACCAAACCGACCAGGATTCCCTGCCGCCCTATGATGTTCTCGATAAAATTCTTGAACTGCTTATCGAGAAAGGCCGGTCAATCCGGGAAATCGCGGCCGAGGGCTTCGATGAAAAGACCGTTTCGTGGATCGTCAATGCAGTCAGAAAAGCAGAATATAAAAGACGGCAGGCCGCTCCGGGTCTCAAGGTGTCGCCGAAGGCTTTCGGCGTGGGTCGGCGGTTTCCGCTGGCCGCGGAATACAAGTGTTGATCTTTTCGGTAAAATTTTATTAAAAAAAATCTTCGTCCGTTTATTTTTCCCCCGATTATTGTACAATTACCATACATCGCTATTTGAGGATTGCGCGTAAGGACCGAAAATTTAAACAAACCGCGGGCCAAAAATAATGAATAAAAAATCCGTGCTTGTTATTTCTCATGAGTACCCTCCCTTGGGAGGCGGAGCCGGATTGAATCTTCAATCGGTATGTGGAGAACTGATTAACAGAGGCTATAACCTGCGCATCATCACCGAACGATTCTCAAAGGACCCGATCGATTGCCGCGCGTTTCCCATTATTCGCATACCATGCTTGAGAAAATCCCATTTTCAAACAAGCTTTATTTCCACGGCGCTTTTCCTTGCCGGTGCAATTGTCGTTGGAGTCATTCAACCAAGAAAATCGTATGATTTCATTTTTTCCAATATGGCCATTCCGGCCGCAATCGCAGGCGTTATTATCGCCGCCCTGCGCTGGCGGCCTCATATGGTTTGGCACCATGGCAGCGACGTACATGCAGGACGCTCGCTTGGCGCTCCTGTTATTCAAAAACTTTTGCTCAAAGCGATTTGGCGTCGTTCGTTCGCGAATTGTTTTATTTCCGCAGGGCTTCTTGCCCGTGCGCAAACATACGGCAACGTCCCCCGCGCATTCGTTGTTCCTGTCGCGCCCGTTTTTAAAAATCCGCCACGATCGGCCGCACCTATCGAAAAACCCTGTTTTTTATTCATGGGACGCCTGGAGAAAGTGAAGAACCCGCTCCTGCTTATTGACGCATGCGATGTGTTAAAAAAACGCGGCGATCTTGGCCGCCCCATACGGATTATAGGAGACGGACGTTTGTACGGCCCCTTGCGCGATACGATCGCTCGCCGCGGATTGGAAAGCCATGTAGTTTTGCAAAAAAATATCGCTCATGCCGAGATCGCTTATGCGCTACATGGCGCTTACGCGCTTATTATTACGTCGATTGTCGAGGGGTTCAATATGACCATGCTTGAAGCCGCCATGCGTTGCGTGCCCACGATCAGTTCCGACGTGGCGGGAGTGAGCGATTTTATCAAGCATAGATCAACGGGCCTGCTTTTTAAAACAAATGATCCGATTGCCCTGGCCGATTGCATGAAAGAGATGGATAATAATCTTGATATGCGCAGGTTTTTGGGGAATACCGCATTCGATGCCGCTCAAAGATATTCGCTTCGGGCCACCGTCGACGCCTTGGAAATCGCATTGGAGTCGATGTGGCCGGCTTGACGGTAATTCCCGCACGCTTCGACGGATCATCGATACGATAACGAGCGCAAAGGAGAATTTCGATGTTGACCATAATCGTTCCTGTTTTCAATGAAGAATCGGTAATCGCCGAATTCCATGAGCGTATAACGCAGGTGATGAAGGCAAGCGCGATCGCCCATGAAGTGTTCTACATCGACGACGGTTCAATTGACTCTACTGGAAAAATATTGGACGGCCTCGGCGCTCGCGTCGTTCATTTGTCTCAAAATCGCGGGTACGGTGCGGCCCTCAAAATCGGAATCACCCGATCCGCGTCTGAGCATATCGCCATTATTGATTGCGACGGAACGTATGATCCGGGAGACCTTCCCGTATTATTCGCGCACATGGACGCATGCGACATGGCCATCGGCAAGCGCACGACGAAATTCGGGATGCGGACCTTTCCAAAATGGATTTTACGGACCATAGCTTCTTACGCCGTTTCATACGCGATTCCCGATCTCAATTCGGGTCTTCGCATTTTCAAACGCGATCTTGTCATGGATTTCATGAAACTGCTGCCCAACGGATTTTCGTTTACCAGCACAATCACCATGGCTTCGCTGTATCATCTCAAGAACGTGCAGTTCATTCCCGTAAGTTACGGCAAACGCGTCGGGACCTCAAAAATTCGTCCTGTCAAGTCGTTTCTCGGATTTTCCATGCTTATCGCCCGAACCATGATTCTGTTCGAACCGCTCAAATTCTTTTTACCTTCCAGTTTTATCGTCGGCGGCATCGGAATCGCTTTTTTAATACGGGACATCCTAGCGGAAAACCTTGCGCAAGCATCAATACTCATGATTACTAATGGGTTTATTCTTCTGGCAATCGGGTTGCTTGCCGAGGCGATTCGATGCAAGGATTAATGCGGCAATGTTTATGAGTGAAATAAAAAGCCGATACCTTCTTTTTTCGGTCGATGTGGAGCCCGATGCATTGCATTGGAAGGGCCATTACCGCGAAAACCAAACGTGCAAAAACCAGGAGGATCTTCCTCTATTAATCGAGCTTGTCAAGAAATTCGGCGTAAAGCCGACTTTTTTCATAACGCATTCAATGGCTTTGGAGAGATCAATCGATAGGCTTATGGAACCGATGCTTAAAAACAACTTTTGCGAAGTAGGCGCGCATTTTCATCCGGGCGAAACACCGCCGTTTCAAAAATCAAAAATTAAAATGCTCGACAACATTCTTTCCGTACCGGATGAGTTGCTCAATGCTAAATTCGAGCGGCTTTTTTCCGTGCTAACTCCCCGGTTTGGTTCGCCGCGATCATACAGGGCAGGCGCATGGACCATTGATTCCAGGACCATCGCCCTTTTGGAGAGGCACGGATTTACAATAGATTCCTCGGTAACTCCGCAGGTGTCCTGGCGTCTTATTAACCGGCCATCATACCTACGAGCGCCGCAAAGCGCTTATTATCTCGATCCTTTTGATCCCTGTAAAAGAGGCTTTTCAAAAATTCTCGAAATTCCGGTAAGCATTTGGTCGCCCCGACAAATACGCGGAGTATTCGGAGAAATTTTCGCGGCTGTTTTCAGTATGCCGCTTGAATCCCGATCCGGATATATCGTTCGCTGCATCAAGGCGATGAGGCCCTATAAACCCTTGTGGCTTCGCCCGGCGATTTTTTCAATCGGCGAAATGATAGAAACCGCGGAAAAAATATTACAAACCGAAAATTATGTTCACATCATGTGTCATTCGAATGAACTTTCGGTGGGCGCGTCTCCTTATAGCAAAACGCCCGAACAACGCGACGTCATCGTCGCGAGGCTTAAACAGTTTTTTGCATATGCCCGGCAAAACGGCCTCATTCCGATGACGCTTTCGGAATATGCGGCCGATTCAGCGGGTTGAATGGTTATATCATGGATCAACCTCCATCGATTCCACTTTCACAAAACAAAAAGCATTCCCTTGCAATCAAGATGCTGCTCGAATGCGTATTTGTTACGGCAATATTATTGGCCGGTTTTCATTGCATTGCCGAACGCATCGATCTTCGAACGATGCCTTCGGGTGATGAAGGCTCGTGGCTCAGCGTAGCCGCCGAGCTTAGCCGAGGTCATGGATTTTCAACCCATTGGCTTGAATACCAATTTCAAAAACCTTATGCATTACCGCGTCCGGACGATTTCAGGTATCCGGCGCTTACTCTGCTGCTTGCCGCAGTTTTCCGGGTAACTGGCGTATCGTACACCGCCGCGCTATGGACGTGCGCCGGGATTTTCCTATGCTTTTGCGCGGCCGTGTATGGAACCGTTCAAAAAGCCTTCGGTCCCGCTACCGCGCTTTTAACCCTATGCGCCACGGCATTGTCGCTCAACCAGCTCCAATGGAATTCCGTCGTATATGCGGAAGGACTGTTCGGCCTTGTTCTCGCTGGAGTTATTTATTTGTCGATTACTTTAGACGCCCGGAAAAAGCGGTGGTGGATCGGACTCGGAGGAGGAATCGGCGCGTTGGCCATGGTTAGACCCAATGGAATTCTTTTGGCGGCGGGGCTTATGTGGCACTTTGTTCGCATGCCCTCAAATACGCGCGTTCCCTTACGATATTTACTCTATGGCCTACTGGCGGTATGCATCGTCATGACGCCCTGGTTCATCAGAAACGCGCTTTGTTTCGGCAGCCTTTTTCACATTGCCGGTGGTGCAGGCCTCTTACAGCGGACCATAAACGAACCGGCAAATGAATCCTTTTTAACTCTTTTAAAAACGGCCGGAGTTTTATTTCCTTTTAAAGCGACGGTTATCGGCATTCCCCGGTTTGCAAAAACGATCATTGAATTCGAACATGGGTTATGCATACCGCTTGCAGGCTTGGTCGCAGCCGGTTTTTTTCAGGGCCGCAGATTTTACAATTCCTTTACTTTTGCCGGATTCTGCTTAACGCTCGCGCTGTGCTGTTATGCCGCGTATAAATCCTACGCCGGCGTACGTTATTTCACCGCGTTTATTCCGTTTGTGTATGCTTACGGCCTTTATTTCGCGGTTGCGTCCATCCGGCGAATCGGTTGGGCCAAGCGCCGAGGATACGCCCGTTATTCGGCTTACGCCTTGGTTTGCGCAAGCTTTATCGCACCGATTATTTATCCCCTTCGCTATTTTGAACGTTTGCATGCCGCGCACCGGAAAACCGATCAAACTTATTCCGAGCATCGCCGGACGCTCGATTCTCTTCTTTCACGAAACGATTGCTATTTCGCCGCAAGCCTATCGCAGCTTAATTTCCTGTTCGAGTACAATTGCGTTGGAATTCAGGAAGATTTCGATTCCTCCGGCGTCTATCGAGCGCTCTCGACATTCAAACCAAAAATTCTTGCATTTACTTCCGACGAAATCGATCGCCGGCCGGTACGCGATTTTATCGGCCTTTGCACTTGCAACGGTTGTAGGGTGCGGCAAGCGGCGAGAACCGCGTCGGCGGTTTACTTTTTGTTGGAGTATCCGTTAACCGGGAAAATCAATGTGGCACCTTTATAGAATACTCAAGAAATTTATTAAGCCGAAAGACGTTTTTTATTGCGTCCGTAAACTGCGCGACCTTTTATTCTATTCCAGCGGCGACATTGCTTCTCCGTTTCGTTTACAGATCGAACCGGTTTCGCAATGCAATCTTCAATGCGATTTTTGCGTTTTAAGCCGTATACGGCGCGAAAAAAAATATTTGTCGGTCGATCATATTCGTAAAATCGTCGATGAGTCCGGCGCCCGCTGGATTCAGCTGAGCGGCGTGGGCGAAACATTTTTACATCCCGACATTATTGAGATCATGCGCCTCATCAAAGCGCGCAAAAGAATATTGAAAATCACCACCAACGGTCTGCTCTTGAACAGGGAAATCTGCCGCGCTGCCGTTGACGCGGGCGTCGACTATATCGATGTTTCAATCGACACGACGGATGAGACGCTTTATAGAGAAATACGGGGCGGCGAGTTTCCAAAAATTATTGAAAACATCTCTTATTTGCGCGACTATCGAAACCAAAAAAAAGCGCCTCTGGTCATCGGAGCGAAACACGTTTACAACCACAAAAATATCGGCAACCTACGCTCGGACATCGAACGGTTGGTGCATTCACCATTCGACGACGCTTTTTTCCTGTGGATATTCGACATGTATGAAGGTTCATCTTCGAGTTCTATTCTCCCCGAATACCTTACGCTTATTCATAACGCCATGGAAACTGCAAAAAGCCTCGGCAGGCCCGATTTAGTGGGGACCTTAAAAATATTCCTTGAAAATTATACGTTTTTTACGGGCAGGAAAAAAAGCAAAGTGTGTTTTGAACCGCTCTACGCCCCCTACGTTACGGTAGACGGCGATATGATCGCTTGCTGCAAATGTTCGATGTGGGTTTTGCAAAGTCGGCATAACCTGCAATCCATGCTTATGGGGAATGTGCTTGAAACGCCCTTTATGGACGTCTGGAACGGAAAGGCGGCCAGACGGCTCAGATGCAATATCCTTGAGAACCGGGAGCGATTTGGCATGTGCGCAACCTGCGAATTCGACCAGCATGTTTTTTTAAAATTGATCCGTTTTGTCGCGCAAAGAATAGTGTCAATTCCCGAAAAGGTTCGGCATGCATAAAAATTATGAACGGTATACATCCTGCGATTACCGGAAGTTGAATGTAAAAGGCATCGGCTATTACCTCTATCGCAAGCTTCCCGATACCGTTCTTATACCGCTTATCCAAACGTTTAAGAAAAAAAAAGTTCTTGAAGTCGGGATTGGGGGAGGATTTTACACGGGATTTTTTTTGGGCAATCAATGCTTGGTAACGGGTGTCGATATTAATCCGCACCTGGGTAAGCATCTTGGACTTAAGATAATCATGACAACGGCCGACGATTTCAGCAGATTTTTTCCTGGAAAACCATTCGATGTGGTTGCGAGCTTCTGGATGACGGAATATTTGAGCTTGGGGGAATTAGAGAAGTTTTTCAAAGAAGCCCTTGCCGTACTTGACGAACGCGGCTTTTTTATGACCACCATCATCGAAAACAAAGGTTTGGGCAAATTTTATACATTGCTTTCGGGTCTAAAAAAAATTCAAAAGTTTTGCTATGCCGAAAGAAATTTCCTGTCTTTTTTATCTCCGCACTCGGTTACGGTTAAAAAATTGAAGGGCCGATTCGGCCTTTCTTTCGCGTATTTGGTATGCGTCCAAAAGCGGTCTTCATGAAAAAAAACAAAGCCCTCTTGATCGTAATAAAAACGACGGTGTCGCTCGGCATACTTACGCTTCTTCTCGTAAAAACGAATATATCCGGAATAACCGCCGCCGTGCATTGCTTTAAGAGCTCTACGCTTTGCGCAGCCATTTTTTTAACCCTTGCATTTGCATTCTGGATGTCGATAAAGTGGAAAGCGCTTCTTCCCGCACTGCCGTTTTACATGGTTTTGCGAATTTCCTTAATCCGTTATTTTTATTCTTTCGCGCTTTTCGGAACACTTGCGGGTGATGGAGCGCGAGCCTACCTTTTAGGTAAACAAAACAAGGACAACGCTGCCGAATCGGCAGCTTCAATAATAGTAGACCGGGTAACCGGATTCGCTGGTTTGTCCTTAACCGGGGTCGCAGGTTTGACTCTTTCGTCGATAAAAACGCCAATGTCCATTAAAATTGCATGTTTTTTGATGCTTGGGGTTGGCTTTGGAGTATTATTCTCCTTAAACATACCGATTTTTCTAAAAACCGTTGCGACAGGCTTAGTGTGCGTTCTCCGAAAATTAAAAGCTCCGCAAAAAGCGTTTTTTGAATCCGCAAAATTCATTGACTCCATGCGTATGTATGCAAAAAAACCGAAAATGCTTTTTTTATCCGTTGGCGCAGGCGTCGTATCGCAGGTTTTATGCATTTTATATTGCAGGCTTTTGGCGGGAGATCTCGGAATTGTTCTGCAGTTTGGGGACTGGTGCTGGCTTTTTTGGGTTGTTTCAATGGCAATCATTTTTCCTATTTCAATCAGCGGCATCGGAATACGAGAAAGCAGTTTCGTCGGCATGCTTTCGATCTTCGGCGTCTGTGCGGAAAAAGCGCTCGCCTTGTCGCTCTCAATGTTTTGTTGTGACGCCGTTCTCGGCTGCGTGGGCGGAATTTTTCTTATCGGGTTCAAACCGCGGAAGCGGGCGGATTTATAAGCTCGACAATTGCGCGGGCAATTTCCTCCGACGGCGTTTTGCTTCCTAAAACATCCTTCAAGCGTAAAAGCTTGGCCTCGGTTGCCCGGCAAAGTTCCTCCGAGTCGATAAACGGCGTCATGACCGCGGCGAGGTTTTCGGCATTCGCATCATGTTGAATGCATTCCGGAACTATTTTTTCACCGGCAATAATGTTGGGAAGACCGATAAACGTCACGCGCACCATTCGTTTTAAAAGCGCGTAGGTCACTCTGGAGGTCCGGTACGCGATGACCATGGGGACCCCGGCAAGCGCGGTTTCAAGGGTTGCCGTCCCCGAAGTGACGAACGCAACGTCGGTTTGGTCCAACAGATCCCCCAAAGGACCTTCAATTATTTCAAACGCCGTTTCCCCGCATGCTTTTTGGTAAAGTTCTTGCTGCAAGCCGCGGCATTTTGAAATCGCAACACTCAGGTCCGGGTATCGACGAGTAAGGAGCTTTGCGGCCGTTACCATAATGGGCAACATGGCGAGAACTTCCTGTCGCCTGCTTCCGGGAACAAGCGAAAGCCTTCGGCGGCCCGTTTTTTGTATTCCCAATAAGACGGGCTTTAGCTTCTCTTGAAGCGCCTCAATAAGGGGGTGCCCAACGAAAGATATTGGCGCCGGATACTGTTTGAAAAAGTCGACTTCAAAGGGAAAAACAGCGCCGATAAAGGACGCAAGATTTCCAAGTGTCGCCGCGCGTTTCTTTTTCCATGCCCATACCTGCGGAACTATGTACCACACCACTGGAATTTTCCTTTTATACGCTTCCCGTAAAAGACCGATATTGAGTCCTGGATAATCAACGCAAACCAAAACCCGCGGTTTTTGTTCGTCCATTGCCGCAATCAGTTTTCTTTTCGCTTTTAAAAAGAACGGCAAATGCGCCAGGACTTCTACGATACCCATACGGTTAAATTCTTCAAACGGCAAAAGCGGTTCAAAGCCTTCCGATTGCATTGCGAGCCCCCCAATGCCAAAACAACGGACATCGGGTAAAATCGCCGTGAGCCGTTTTAACACGCGGGACGCGTGTTGGTCGCCGGAGGGATCTCCGGCCACGAACATTATTGATGGGCCCGGCATGCTATAGCGGCAAGGTTTGTTGGGCGAGGGCGGCGGCTTTATCTTTAAGGCTCTCTACCGCGCTATAGGGAACCTTGGGGGTCCCGACTTCCGATTTGCTTTGGTTTCCATTATGAAAATCGGACCCTCCGGTAAAGGCCAAATCGTTTTTTTTGCAAAAATGCATGTAGGACCGCTCCTTGGAAGAGGTGTGTTCCGAATGAAAAACCTCAATGCCCTGAAGCCCTTCCCGGATAAATTGGGCGATCCTATCGTCAACATTGGTGACCCCGGGATGGGCAAGCACCGGCACGCCGCCGGCCTGCCTGATAAGTCCAAAAACATCACGCGGCAGGATGCCGAGCTTTTTGACATAAGCGGGGGAATCGTAGCCGATGTACTTTTCAAAGGCCTCGCGAAAAGAATACACCAGTTCTTCCTTGAGCAGCGCGGCCGCTATATGGGGCCTGCCGATGGCCGCTCCGTTTGCAATGTGGAGCACCGTTTCGAACCGTAGGTCGATTCCCCGGTCGTTCAGGTTTTCAACGATCTTTTCCGCCCGCACGTAGCGGGCCTCTTTAAGCTCTTTAAGCTTATTGACAAGAAGCGAATTCCGGATGTCGAGGTAATAACCGAGAATATGAATGTCCACCCCGTCGATTTCGCTTGAAAGCTCGACGCCGGGAATGACTTCAATTCCCTGTTCGGACCCCCATTCAAGGGCCGACGGATACGCGTCGATGCAATCATGGTCGGTGATGGAAATCGCCTTGAGCTTTTTAAGCGCGGCCCGTTCGATGATTTCCTTGACCGAATGCGTTCCGTCGGAAAATGTCGTATGAATGTGGAGATCTACATTTTTTTTTCCGGCTATAAAATCTCGAAACATGTTCCTGCTATATTGGGATAAAATAAAGACCGTTAAAATAACCTAAGCCGTTTTTGTGCGTCAAGGCTTATTATTTTTCGAGCAAAGAAATCGCCTTGTTCGTTCGTTGGGCAGGCCAGATATTAGGAGGAAGGTCCCGTTTAAATTCCTTCAAGTACCACCGCGCCAAATCCGGACTTTTTTCCATGATCGCCTTTTTTGCATAATAACAGAGGTATTCACGGTTCCCGGGATTTAAGGCAACCCATGATTTTTTAAAGTCTTCCTTTGAACAACTGTCTACATAGAAACGCGCAAGCAATCGCGGAAGCGCAAATGGGTGCGGAGAAGTAATGACCCCGTTAAAAATATTCGCTCGTTTCTCCTCCGAAGTTACTCGATCGGCGATTTCTCCCATTTTTACGCGCGCCATCCAGGGAAAATACAAATATTTCGGACAATCATCGAAGATTTTTCGGTAAATGGTAAACGCGTCGGACCAGTTAGCGTCGTATTCATATATTTCCGCAAGTTCAAGCCACGCCTGCCATGCCGCCTCCGATGGAACATACGAAGCAACGCACTGATTAAGAAGGTCGGTTGCCATTGTTTTGTCGCCTTTTGCAAGATAAACCCTACTGAGCAGCACGCGGGCCATCAACACGATGTCCGGCTCGTTTTTAAAGCCGCTTATGATGTTGTCGGCGGTTGCTTTAGCCTTGTCCAGAAATCCTTTTGCAAGGTAATAATCCACGATCATCAAGTAAAGTTTACCACTGTTTTTTGAAGGCTCCGATACATTTGCCCTAACGGCGCTCATGGCCTTTTCGGCCGCGTCAGGATCGCTATTTTTCAGATAATTTACGCAGCGAAGGACCATGCGGTTACCGGCGGAGACGCTCAGAGGATTTTCGGGGGCGGTTTTAAAAAGTTGCGTGAAAAAATCGTTCGCTTCGTCCTCCTTTCCCATCAATGATTGTAATACCCCCATCATATATAACCGTTGGGCATTACGAGTGTCATCATGTTTATCGGAAACGGATATTTTTCCCGCAAGCGCCGTGGCTTTGTCGAAATCGCCCAAACGAATCAGGCATTCGACCATTTTAAGGCGAACGTCCCGGGCGGCGTCGTCCGATGAAATTTCAGGCAATAATTCAAGGTATTCCTCGTAAGCAACTTCGGTTTCTCCCCGTTGCGCGATGCGGTCGGCGGGCGTTTCCAGTTCCGAGGCATGGGGAACGATGTAGCCGAATATTTTAAGGTCGCTTATTTCGCAGGGCGTTCCGTCCACGAAAAAGCCCAATTGCCGGTGGTTTTTTCCGGTTAACGGAAAAAAGTCCCAAATGGTTCCAATAGTCACGTTATTTAACTTAAAAGAATAAGCATGGTCTTTTTTTTCGATGAACACGTGGTATCGACGCCCCGAAACGAGTTCCACGGGATTATAATCCGCAAAAAGAAAATCGGATCCCGGATATGAAATGCCGCAAAGACCGCGCGCTCCATGGTGGACATGAAAGCAATAGCCGCTGTCGGGACAGCATCCGTCAAGAAAAAAGCCGATCTCCGCAAAATCCTCGGAGCGCGCTTTAATGTCGAACTCCACGCGAACATCATGTGAAAAATCCCGCCGTAGTTTAATAAAGCTATGCCCGCCTGCGGGCGAATAGATCGACAGGTTTTTGATCCCCCATTTTCCGTCGCTTTGCGTGTCCCCGCCAATGGAAACCGACCACTCCTTTTCCCCCTCGGGCGGGTTTTTTCCCAATTGATAAATAAGTTGCCAATAAGGCTGGTCTTTTTTGTTTTGGTAATAGAACGTAAATACATAGAGCGATGAAAATAAACAAACGAGCGAAACGATAATAAAGACGGACCAATGCACCTGGATAAGGCGTTTTCCCTTCGACCATAATGAGGGCGGATTTGCCAGCACTTGTTCGCCCCGTTGGTATCGCCTGATGTCCGCGGCGAATTCTTCCATGCTTTGATAGCGGTTTTCAGGTTCCTTTTGCATTGCCTTAAGCGTTATCGCTTCGATTTCCACGGGGAGCCACGGCACCAACTTTCGCGGGAGAATGGGATTGGCCTCCACGACGTTCATGGTCGTTTGGGGCATGCTGCGCGGGTCGAGATACGGATTCTTAAATGTCAACATTTCGTACAACATGATGCCCAGGGAACAAATATCGCTGCGCGCGTCGGTGTTTGAACCGGCCAGCCGCTCGGGCGCCATGTAGGCGGGCGAACCCATGATTTCCCCGGTTTTGGTCAGGGCAACGTCCTCGCCTTCCAGCGCCTTTGCCAAGCCGAAATCAATGAGCACCGGCGTGATATTGTCCTTCATGATAATGTTGTTCAGCTTTAAATCGCGGTGGATGATTTTCAGGTTATGCGCGTAAGCAAGGGCGTCGGCGAGCTTTGCGGTAATTTCAAGCACTTCGACGAGTTTCGGTTTTCTGAAATTAAGGTGGTAATAGAGGTTCATGCCCGGTATGTAGTCCATGGCGAGATAATAAACGTTGTTTTCGACCGCCACTTCGTGGATGTTGACGATGTTGGGATGCTGAAGCTTTGCCACGGCATGCGCTTCAGATAAAAACCGGTCCACGAACCTGCGGTTTATGGTAATGTTCGCGGGAAGGACCTTGAGCGCTATGTGCCGGTCCAAATCGAGTTGCAGGGCCTTATAAACAACGGCCATGCCCCCTCGGTCGATTTCCTCAATGATCTGATATTTTCCGATCGTGGAACCTATTTGCAGAAAGGTCCGTTCGATATTCGGAAGGATATTGTGGATTTTTATCTTGGATTTATCAAATGATTTTTGAAAAATCCTTGTTGATTTTTCCGGAGGGGTTTCTGAAGATTGCATAGGGTGCGGCCGGATTGAAATTTGGACCACGCGCAATCGATAGCGCATAGAACGGTTCTTTAATCTCTAATTTTAACATACGCCTCGAGAAATAGCAACCGGAAAAAGGCGCGGGCGGCCTGGGGCAAAGCTTGAG
>Ga0182027_10000389_pt1 | contig 75471 bp, 90 predicted proteins | sample 712E1DmetaG_FD_121300 | JGI IMG/M metagenome (GOLD analysis project Ga0182027, IMG submission 121300) | Permafrost microbial communities from Stordalen Mire, Sweden - 712E1D metaG (Illumina Assembly) | ecosystem: Environmental > Terrestrial > Soil > Wetlands > Permafrost | place: Sweden...
AAAAGGATTTTGTTTTGAAGAATAGTAGTTAACTATAATATAACCTTGTTAATGTAAGAGTATAATTTTTAGCTCTCCAAAGCAATATAATAAATTCAGAATTCAGATAACTTATAACTAAATCATAATCCAAATATTCTTTTCCACCACGGTCTCTTTACTTCAACTGGTTTATTATTCTCATCAAAAAGTTCATAATTTATAACCGGTTTCTCCTTAAGTATAGGTGCTTCCTCTGCAAGTTCCTTATGAGTTCGTTCAAGTGCAGAGTCTATCAATGTTCTTGAATAGCCCTGGTTAACAAGAGCCCATCTCAGAGATTCTTCAGTATATCCTTTTCTAAGATTTTTCTTAAAATATTCTGTAAATTTATTCTTGTAATCTTCTGTTCTCATATAAAATGCAGAGAAGTCAAGTTTAAAAAAATTGTCATTTAGTAATCTTTATTGGTTTTTCCTTATTATAATACATTAAGGCTTCTTTAAGACGAGGTTTTGATTCTGAATATATTGTAAGGATCTTATCTCCTTTCTTAATTTTAGCTCTAACATGATTGTAAATATACAATCCAGAAGTTTTATCCATTGGGCAACCTGCAACTCTTGCCAAGAGATTTGTTTTTATATTATTTATTTCAGAAATTGTTCCGCTTGTGTTTGCATATATATCTTTTCTGAATTTCCCAGGTTCAACATGTTTTATATTTCCTTCCTGAGCTTTTATTATCTGGATGAATTTTTCAAAAGCTTTTCCTGAACGAAGAATTTCTGCAGCCATTACAATTCCCTTTCCTTTTTTTGCCTTTCCAGTCATCTCTAGTATCTGTCCTGCCAAAAAGAGAGATTTTGTCTTTAAATCTTCAGGAGCATTTTCAGAAAGATTCAAAACTTTTATTATATCTCTCAGTTCTAATATAGGACCAACACCATTTCCTATTGGCTCATCACCTTTTGTTAAAACAACTTTTAAATGTAATTTGAAATATTTCCCAAGCCTGTCAAAATCTTTTTTTAATTTTAATGCTTCTTCCTTATTCACTTTTGCATATTTTCCATATGGAATATCTATAATGATATATTTGCTTCCTACTGCAAGTTTCTTGGACATTATAGATGCCAGCAGTTGAGATTTTGGATCTATCTTTAGCATCTTTTCTATTCTTATTATTTTAGAATCTGCAGGGACAAGTTCAATTGAACCACCCCATATCATAAAAGCTCCTGTTTTATTTAGTATCTTTTGCAATTGACTCTTTGAAAATTCAACTTTTGCTATTGCACTTATAACATCTGCTGTACCTGCTGCACTTGTTATTGCTCTTGAAGATGTTTTTGGAAAAGTTAATCCTGCGGCAGCACATATTGACACAACTATTGGAGTTGTTCTGTTGCCAGGAATCCCCCCAACGCAATGCTTATCCACCATAAACTTTCCTTTAAAGGATAGGTTTTCCCCAGATTCAAGAAAAGCTTCAATCAAATCAATTGTTTCTCTAAAGTCCATTTTGTTTTCATACATTGCAGAAACAAATAAAGCAACTTCAGGATCAGATAAAGAATTATTCACTATATCTTTTATTATAACTTTAATTTCTTCCTTTGAAAGTCTTTTTTTATCTACCTTCTTTCTTATGTAATCGAGACTCTTTGGAGATTTTGCAATATTTACATCAACTTTTTGTCCGCTCTTGACATTAAAAATTTCTTTTATCTCAGAAGATATTCCTATTTCATCTTCTCTTATAATCTTCTCAACTATATCTACAATTGTTGAAAATTCTTCATCTCCTTTGGATAATTTTGCTATTGAAACTCTATCATTCTCATGAATTCCCATTGACTCTGCCGTCTTAAGAGTGAGCATTGCAACAGGAATCCCTGCAGACCATTTTAATACCTTAACTTTTAATTCCATCTCTTTAAATTATATATCCAAAATTTATTTTTATAGTTATTCTTTTTCAGGAGCCTTAATAACTGCATCTGGTAACTTCTTATCTCTGTATGCTTCTATTACTATGAAAAGATAAGCTAGGATTAAAGGACCTAAGATTATTCCTAATAATCCGAAAAGAAGAAGTCCTCCAACCATTCCAAAGAGTATAAGAGAGGAATTCATTTTTGCCCTTCTCGATATGAATATTGGCTTGAAAAGAGCTTCTATAACTGAAGCAATCAATCCAAACATAACTACTCCCAATGCACTTACAGTATTTCCAGCAATGAGAAGATATATTGCAACAGGAACCCAAACTATTGTAGTACTTATAATTGGGAACATTCCTGCTATCATTGCAAGTATAGTTAGAAGAAGTGCATTTGGAACTCCGAATATGAAAAAACCAATTCCTGCAGTAATTCCCTGAACCATTCCAATAACTACCTGTCCAAATAATATTGAAATAGTCAAATCTTTTGAAGAGGCAAATAATCTTTTTTCAACTTCTTTTGAAAATGGAATGAGACTTTTAATATATGAAATTAATTCTTCTTTATCTCTTAAAACAAAGAAAAAAGAAAAGAAAACTACTAAAAGCTGAAGTAATAAAGTTGGAAAATTAAGAATTACATTGGAGAGAGAATTCATGAGGGAGCTTGTTGTTTTTGTTACAAAAGTATGAAGAGTTGTTCCTATCTCGTTGGCAAATGTGTCTGACTTAAGCATATGAGGAAAAATTGTTTTTAAGGGTGTAATAAAATCAATGCTCTGAGAGTTCATGTAAAATTTTATTGATTGATCTATTGCTATTGGAGCAATATACCAAAGAGGAATAACTATAATACAAATTAAAAGAATACACATCAAAAAAGCTGTAAGATTTTTTCTCTTTATATGTTTGAAAGCAAAATCATAAATTGGTGTAAAAATAAAGGCTAAGATTATTCCAAGAATTATAGCCATTGCTATTGGTTTGAGAAGTAATAATGACAGAACAATTAAAATTATTAATATTACAGCAGTCATAATTTTTTTTGTAATATCCGTATCCACCATATTTTTCTTTTTCCCTTTATATTCCTTTATAAAGAAAGAGTTATACAATTTATAAAGTTTTGTTAAGGGAGTTTGCAAAAAAGTTTATAAACTAGTTTGGAGAAAGATAGATATGAATTTTATAAAAAAGGTGCAGGAAAAGAACTTTGATGAGTCCGTGCATTTACAATTTCTAAAATTTTCAAAAGGAGAGTTCAAAAACAGAGCTCTGGTTGAAGCAAAAAACTCAAAAGGAAATTATACAATAAAGACTTCTGCTGAATTTGCCAATGAATTGGTTAAAGATTTGGCTGAAAAATTAGGAAATAACAAAACAAATGTTACTGGTTCAATAATCGGAACTAATGACCTTAAGGGAATTTTGGATTTTAAGAAAATTTCACAGTTTCAGGGAGTTAAAAATTATTCAATTGAAAAAGAAATGACTGGAACAGAGATACTAAACTTGATAAGTAAATTCCCAAAGAACTTTTTTGCTCTTAGCTTTACTGTTGGAACAGATATACTTAAGATTAAACCTAAAGCACCTAAGTCTGGAAAGCCTGGAACAAAAGGAGATGAAACCCCAAAGATAGATTTTTGCAATTTAAAGACAAGTGACAAAAAAATTGTAGAAAGTTTTATTTTTGAAGGTCCCGATTTTAAGAATGCAAAGATAGTTCATGATTTCCTTATTGATAGCATAGAAGTGCCTGCTGAACTAAAGACTTCACAGGATTTCGCACTTATAAGAGAAAAGTCAAAAAGAGTAGGAAGAATTTTAAGAAAAACAGAGATAGATGAAAAGAAGTCTCAAAGTTACCTAGAATTGAGAGCTTGATAGTAAATACTTCTGAAACAAATAAAATCCCTACCAACAGCTTTTTAAACCTCATTTTTCTCAAGATATTATTCCAGGGAAGGGTAAAATGATATCCGCACTATTAATAAACATAACAAATGGCACCACCAAAATCACCAAGGAAAGGAAGTTTGCAGTTCTGGCCCAGAAAGAGAGTCAGTAAATTTTTACCTAGTGTAAACTGGAAAAGCATAAATTCTGGAAAAAATATTAAAGGTTTTATAGGATATAAGGCAGGTATGTTTTCTGCTGAGGTGAAAGACCTTACGGCAAATTCAATGACAAAAGACAAGAAGATAATCATCCCTTCGACAGTCATTGAGTGTCCTTCCATGAGAATCTTCTCAATAAGATTTTATAAAAATGGAAAGGTTGCCAAAGATGTTCTTGTTGAACATGTTGACAAAGAACTAAAAAGAAGGGTGAAAATTCCTAAACAAGGAAAAAATGTTTCTGAAAATTTAAAGGCCGGTGATTATGATGATGTTTCTGTTTTAGCTTATTCTCAGGTTAAAAAAACAAATGTTAAGAAAACTCCAGATATGACAGAAATTGGATTAACTGGAAATATTGAAGAAAAGTTAAGTTTTATTAAAGCTCATTTAAACAAGGAAATCTCAGTTGGAGAAGTATTTGGGCAGGGAGAACTTGTTGATATAAGGGGTCTAACAAAAGGTCAGGGATTTTCAGGACCTGTTAAGAGATTTGGAATAACACTAAAGAGTCATAAGTCTGAAAAAGGTGTAAGAAGACCGGGAACTCTTGGACCTTGGCATCCTGCTCGTGTAACTTTTAAAGCTCCTATGGCTGGACAACTCGGCATGTTTACAAGAGTTCATTATAATCAAAAGATATTATCTATGGCAAAAGCTGAAGAGACTGAAAAACAAATGAAAGGAATAAAGAATTACGGAGATATAAAAACAGATTACATAATCGTTTATGGAAGTGTTCAGGGTCCTGCAAAAAGACAAGTATTAATTACTTCTCCATTGAGAGCAACAAAAGAACAGGGAAAGAAAATTTTTGAATTCGTGGAGGTTAAGAAATGAAATCAAAAATATTTGAATCTGACATAAGAGAAGATATTGTTTCTAAAGTTCTTGAAGCAAAGAAAAGACAACAGCCATATGCTCCTTCACCCGTTGCTGGAAAACAAAGTTCAGCAAAAGGAAAAGTTATTCATGCAAGACACGTATGGAGAAGCGGTTATGGAAGAGGACAATCAAGAGTCCCAAGAAAAATATTAACTAGAAGAGGTTCACAATTTAATTGGGAAGCTGCAGAAGTTCCAAATGCAAAAGGTGGTATGAGAGCTCATCCTCCAAAAGTAACTCAATTCTTAAATGAATTAAAAATAAATAAGAAAGAATTACAGATTGCATTCGCTTCAGCTATTGCTGCTACTGGTTCTGAAAAATATATTATTAAAAAATATGCGACTATAGAAAAATTAGATAAAAAAGCTCCTTTTGTTGTTTCTTCAGCAATTACAAAGTCTAAGACAAAACAAATTCTTGAAGAATTAAAGACAGTTCTTGGAAATTTATATGATGTTTCTTTAAAAGAAAAATCAATAAGAGCAGGAAGAGGAAAAAGAAGAGGAAGAAAATATAAATCAACTGCTGGAATGATATTAGTTTTAGGAAAAGACGAAGAATTAAAGACAAAATTATTCGAAGTTAAAAAAGCAAGAGAATTGGGAGTAACTGACTTAGCAAGCGGTGGACTTGGAAGAGTGGCTGTTTATACTGAAAATGCAATAAAGGAATTAGAGAATAAATTTGGAGGAAATAAAAAATGAACATAAAACCAGTAGCGACTGAAAAAGCAATTATGAAAGTAGAACTTGACAATGTATTAACATTCTCTATAGATCAAAAAATAAATAAAGCAGAATTAAAAAAAGAAGTTGAAAGTTTATTCAATGTTAAAGTTGAAAAAATAAGAACAAATATAAGAAACAATCAGAAAATTGCTTATGTTAAATTAAATAAAAAATATCTTGCAATTGACGTTGCAACTAAATTAGGATTAATGTAAAGGTAAAAAATGGGAAAGAGAATTATTCAACAGGCAAGAGGACACGGAAGTTCAACATACAGAGCGAAGCCTACATCATTTGTATACAGAATTCAATATCCAAAAGTGCTTGAAGGAGAAGGAACTGTTATAAAACTTTTAAATTCATCTTGTCATTCAGCACCTCTAGCTAAAATAATTCACAGAGATGGTTCATTCTTTATACCTGCTTTCAAGGGCATGGTAGAAGGACAAAAAATCTCATTTACAGAGGGAATTCAACCAGGAAATATTCTTCATTTAGGACAAATGCCAATAAAGACAGAAATATACTGCATTGAATCAAGACCTGGGGACGGAGGAAAATTCATAAAAGCAGGTGGAAATATGGCAACAGTAATAAGAATAACAGGGGATAAAGTTTTTGTAATGCTTCCTTCAAAACAAGAAAAAGCTTTCCAATCAAAATGCAGAGCAATAATTGGACATATTGCAGGACATGGAAGATTAGAAAAACCAATTATTAAAGCGGGAAAGCAACATTATATTAAGAAAATAAAGAACAAAATGTGGCCTAGAACAAGTGCAGTTAAGGTTAATGCAATTGATCACCCATTCGGTTCAGGTAGAGGAAAGAACATAAAGAGTAAGATTGCAAAGAGAAATGCTCCTGCAGGAAAGAGAGTAGGATTAATAAGACCAAGGAGAACTGGTAAAAAGAAATAAATAATATAAAATGGAAATACAAAAAAAACAATTCATGTATCGAGGAAAGTCTGTTGACGAGTTAAAAGGATTAGAAGTTAGAGAATTCTCTAAATATTTACCTTCAAGACAGAGAAGAAGCGTTCTTAGAAATTTCCAAGTTGTTGAAGATTTTGTCAGGAGAGCAAAGACAAAAATAGAAAAGGGAAAGAAAATAAGAACACATTCAAGAGATATAATAATTGTTCCACAAATGGTAGGAATGACTATTCAAGTTCACAATGGAAAGACTTTCAATCCAGTACTAATAGAAACCGAAATGCTTGGACACAGACTTGGAGAAATGTCTGGAACAAGATCAAAGGTAGCCCACAGTAAGGCTGGAATTGGAGCAACAAAAGGAAGTAAACACAAAGCTAAGAAGTAAATAAAATGACAGAAAAAAATTACAATCCAAATCAGAAAGAAAGTAAGGCTATGAAAAAACAGCCAATAAAAGTTGAGAAAAATATACTCGAAAGTAAACCGAAGGTAGAAGATAAAGAAGAGGCAAAAATAGAAGAGACAAAAGAACAGACAGTTGAAACTCCAACTACAGAAAAGGCAGAGACAAAAAAGACTGAAGATAAAAAAACAAAAGATGAGAAAAAGGAAATTAAAAAATCTGTAAAAAAAATAAAGAAAGAAGAAGTTTATGTTAATGCTAAGAGTGTCCCAGTATCTACAAAATATTCAATGAATATTTGTAAATTCATAAAAGGAAAGAGAATAGGAGATGCAATAAGAGATTTAGAACAAGTTATGTTATTGAAGAAAGCTGTTCCAATGAAAGGAGAATATTCTCACAGAAAAGGAAAAGGAATGAGCGGTGGAGCTTTCCCTCAGAGAGCTGCTGGACATTTCATAATTTTGCTTAAGAGCCTTGCAGGAAATGCAAACAATCACGAGATTGATGAACCAATTATAATTGAGGCAAGAGCAAACTGGGCACCGGCTCCTCGTGGAAGATTCGGAAGAGTTAAGAGAAAAAGAACGCACATAACTCTAAGAGCAATAGAAATGAAAGTCAAAGGAAATAAGAATAAAAAACCTGAAGAAAAGAAAGTGGAGGATAAAAAGTAAAAATGGAAGAAAAACAAACTGTAAAATTCAAGAAAGATGAATTCGCAATAAAAGAATCTGTAAAGAAAATGCTTGGAAAAGGAAAAGTTAGCAAGGTAAAAATAGAGTACACTCCAGTTGGTGAAAAGATAATAATCTCAACAAACAAGCCGGGTTTGATAATTGGAAGAGGCGGAGAAAAGCTTAATGAAATAACAGAATACTTAAGAAAGAATTTCAAATTTGAAAATCTTCATCTTGATGTTGAAGAAATAATGGAACCAGAATTTGATGCACAGATAATTGCAGATGAGATAGCACTTGGCTTAGAAAGATTTGGTCCATTAAAATTCAAAATAATTGCCTACAGAAATCTTGAGAAAGTTATGAGAGCTGGAGCTCTTGGTTGTGAAATAAGATTGAGCGGTAAATTGCCAAGCTCAAGGGCAAAAACATGGAGATTCGCCCAAGGATTCCTAAAGAAAACAGGGGACACTGCAAAAGTCGTAGACAGAGCACAAGCTAGAGCAGAAACAAAACCCGGAACAGTCGGAATAAAAGTAAGTATTCTCTCTCCTCATGCAATATTAAAAGATAAAATAAATCTCAACGATGCAATGAAAACTCAATTAAAATTAAACGAGCAGGAGTTTGACAGCAGACCTGCTAAGAAAGCGAAAAGGAGTAAAAAATGAAGTACAAAGAAATAGCAAAAATGACTAAAGAAGACAGAGAGAAAAAGTTTAAGGAATTAAAAGTAGAACTTGTGAAATCAAGAACAAGATCAACAAAGACAGGAAGCGCAAATACCAAACAAATTAAAAAGACAATTGCAAAGATGTTAACATTCAATTCCTCTAAGGGAGGTATTGATAAAAAATAAACTATGGAAATAGATCCGAAAACAGGATTGCCCTTACAGGCAATAGAATGGGATAACCTCACGAGGGGTTCGCAAAGGATAAACGTGACAACAGACAAGAAAAGGTACGGAAAAGTTGTTACTGTTGTCAGCGGATTCGATAAGGATGTCGACGTGAAGAAAATCGCAAAGGCTCTCAAAAACGAGCTTGCTTGCGGTGGAACTTCAAAGAACAACATCATAGAGCTTCAGGGAGACCACATGAAGAAGATAAAACCTCTTCTTCTAAAGATGGGCTTCGAGAACAACTCTATAGAGGACTAAACCCATCAAAACACAAAAACAAAATGGAAAAGAAACAAAAAACAAAAGCAGAAGCTAAGAAGCATGAGCCAGACAAAAAGGCTCAACAGTCAAATATAGCTGTTGCTGGAAACGAAATAAGAGTAGGAACAAGAGGAAGAGTATTTGAAGGAATAATAACAAAGAAATTCCCAAAAAGAATAGTTATAGAATTTGAAAGAATGATTTACGTGAGAAAATATGAAAGATATGCAAAATTAAAAACAAAAATACATGCAAGACTTCCAGAAATAATGGATAAGGACATAAAAGTTGGAGATCTTGTAAGAGTTCACGAATGCAGACCTCTAAGTAAAATAATTCACTTTGTTGTTGTCAAAAAAATAAAAGACGCAAGCGAGGTAAACAATTAAAATGAAAAACAAGAAATTTTTCAAAGATACAAAATCAGGAGATTTTGCATAATGAAAGCTATAAGCGCAAGAGGATCAGAAGGATTAAATCTTGGAGCAAATGTAATTGCAGCTGACAATAGCGGAGCTAAAATTGTAAAAATAGTTTCAGTTAAAAAATCAAAAGCTAAAAAAGGAAAACAGACTGCAGCAAAGATAGCAGACTGGGTAAAAGTTTCTGTAAGAAAAGGTGTTCCAGATATGAAAGGAAAAGTCTTCGACGCTGTTGTTATAAGAGTAAGAAAACCTTACAGAAGATTGAATGGGGAAAGAATTGCATTTGAAGACAATGCAGTTGCAATAATGAAAGATGAAAAGGGAAATCCAAAAGGAACTCAGATTAAAGGACCAATACCAAGGGAGGTACAGGAGAGATGGGCACAGGTTGCCAAAATCGCTTCAATAGTATACTAAAATGAAAAAGAAATTTTCAACACACTGGAAAGGTAGCAAACAGCCTAGAAAACAAAGGAAATACGCAGCTAATGCTCCTTTACATATAAGAAAGAAATTCGTAAGCATAAATTTATCTAAAGAATTAAGAAAAAAAGAAGGCAAGAGAAACATTATTGCAAAGAAAGGAGATAAAGTAAAAGTATTCAATGGCAAATTTAAGGGAAAGACAGGAAAAATAATTTCAATAAATCTTAAGAGATCAAAAATAATAGTTGAAGAAATAAATGTGAAGAAAATGGATGGTTCTAAAGCAAGTGTAAAATTGCATCCCTCTAATCTTCAGATTATAGAATTATCTGATACAAGAGCAAAAAAGAAAACAGAAATAACTAAAAACGAAAAACCAAAAGAAGATATTAAAAAAGTTGAAGAAAAGAAAACTGAAGAAACAAAGAAAAAAGAAATAAAAATCAAAGAAAATAAAAAATCCGAGGATAAAAAATGAGTCACCTAAAAAGACATGCTATACCCAAGAGCTGGCCAATACAGAGAAAAGGAACTGCTTTTGTAGTGCAGCCCAATGTAGGATTTGCAGATTCTCTTCCAATTTTAATAATCCTGCGAGATTTGCTTAAGGTTGCACAAAACAGAAAAGAAGCAAAGAAAATGATTCACATGAAAAGCATATTAGTAAACGAAAAAGAAGTCAGAGATGAGAAACAGGGTGTTTTATTATTTGATACTATAACACTCGTTCCTTCAAAGAAGAATTACAGACTTACTGTTCTTAAAAATGAAAAATTGAATATTGAAGAGGTAAAAGAGAGTGAAGCAGCAACAAAAGTTGCTAAAATTATAGATAAAAAAATGCTAAAAGGAAAGAAAATACAATTAAATTTAAGCGATGGAAGAAATTTCCTTTCTAACATAAAATGCAAAGTAAATGATTCAGTTTTAATAAATTTTAAGAGTAAAAAAATAGAAAAATGCCTTCCTTTTGAAGAAAATTCACAAGTAATGGTGTTTGCAGGAAAGCACTCTGGAGAAAAAGGAAAAGTAGAAAAGATAAATCAGGAAAGAAAAACTGCAGAGATAAATACAGGGGAAGAAAAGATTAATGTTTTAATTAAACAGTTTATAGTCACAAATTAAAATGGTAGAAAAGAAAACAAATAAAATGGAAAAAGAAAATAAGAAAATCAAAAGCGCAGATTCAGAAAATGTAATGAGAAAAGTCAAGATAGATAAAATTGTATTAAATGTAGGTGGAACTGCAGATACTCTCGATAAAGGTTTTAGATTATTAAAATTCCTTACTGGAAAAAAACCAGCAAAGATAAAATCAAAGAAAAGAATCCCAACATGGGGAGTTCGACCAGGATTAGAAGTTGGGGCGGTTGTTACATTAAGAAAGAATTACATGGATTTTCTCAAGAAGATGCTCATAAGTATAGACAATACTCTTAAGAAAAAACAAGTAAGTGAGAATAATTTTTCATTTGGAATAAAAGAATACATTGAAATACCCGGAGTGGAGTATCAGAGAGATATAGGAATAATGGGATTTGACACGACAATAGTCTTCAAGAGAGCAGGAAGAAGAGTTGCTTTGAGAAAAATGAAGACAGGAAAAGTCTCAAAGAAACAAGTAATCACAAAAGAAGAAATAATTAAATTTATGGAAGATACATTCCAGACAAAATTCATATAAAAATAAAATGACAGCAAGCGATTGGAAAAAAATATTGAAACAGCTAGACGCTAAACCAGTAATAAAACAGAAATATATAAAGCACAATGAACCAAAGAAAAGAAAGACTGGAATCTCTGTAAAAAAATGTGAGAGATGCGGAAGATTCGGAGCTCATATAAAATCATACGGATTAAATTTATGTCGACACTGCTTTAGAGATATAGCAGTTGAAATCGGCTTCCAAAAATATAGTTAAAATGTCACACGATGTAGTTGCAGACGCACTAAACATGATAAGAAACGCCAAGAAGGCAGGAAAGGAAAATGTAGAAGTAAAAATAATTTCCAATCTACTTATAGAAGTTCTTAAAATAATGAAACAAGAAAAGGCAATAAAGAAATACAAAATAGATGCAAAGGAAAAATCAATCACTCTTACAATAGGGGATGTTTCTGAATGTAAGGCAGTAAAACCAAGATTCAGCTGTGATAAAGATCAGATAGAAAAATATAGAAGAAGATATTTACCTTCAAGAAATCTTGGAACTCTTATAATCTCAACAAACAAGGGATTAATGACTCACAAAGAAGCTCAGGAAGAACACACAGGAGGATGCGTAATAGCATATTTCTATTAAGTAAAATAAAATGAGAAAACAATTTGAACAGGCAATAATAATCCCAGAAGGAATACAGATAAGAAAAGAAGGCAAGTTCTTACTTGTAAAAGGACCTAATGGAGAAATTTCCAAGGAAATGAATTTCAGAAAATTAAAAACTGAGAATAAGGACGGAAAATTCATAATAAGCCACGCTTCTTCAACAAGAAACGAAAAAAGAATGATAAATACAATTACAGCACACGTAAAGAATATGATTAATGGTGTTAAGGACAAATTTGAATACAAATTAAAAGTATGCTCAAGCCACTTTCCAATAAATGTTGAAATAAAGGGAAATGAAGTTTTCATAAAGAACTTTTTGGGAGAAAAGACTCCAAGAAAATGTAAAATACCCAAGGGAGCAGAAGTTGAAATTAACAAGGATATTATAACAGTAAAATCTGCAAACAAAGAAACTGCTGGACAGGCTTCTGCAAATTTTGAAGCTGCAACAAAAGTTAGAAATAGGGATAGAAGAGTTTTCCAGGACGGAATTTTCATAACAAGTAAAAACGGGAAGGAAATATAAAATGCCAAAATTTTTGAGACACATAGCACACAAATACTCTAAGTTAGGACTAAGAAGAAAGAAAAAGAAAATATGGAGAAGACCTACTGGAAGAGATAATAAGATGAGAGAAAAGAGAAGAGGACATCCAGCAGTAGTCAGTATAGGATATTCAACTGCTAAAAAGACAAGAGGCAATGTAATGAAAAAAACTCCAGTTGTTGTTAGAAATGTTGTAGACTTACAAAAGGTTGGAAAAAATCAGATTGCTATGCTTAGCGGAATTGGAAAAAAGAAAAAAATAGAAATCGCTAAGAAAGCCAAGGAACTAAAAGTTGAAATTTTTATGTTAAACATAGACAAATTTCTTAAGACAAATGAAAAAAAGGATAAAAAAGAAGAAAAGAAAAACGAAACAAAAACTAGTGAGGTCAAAAAATGAATCTGAGAGCTAAAAAACAACTTGCTGCAAATACTTTGGGAGTTGGAAAAGGAAGAATCATCTTTGTTAATGAAAGACTTGAAGAAATTAAGGAAGCCATAACAAAGCAAGATATGAGAAATCTGCAGAAAGATGGAGCAATTATAATAAGAGAAGTTAAGGGTAGAAGCAAGAATGTAAATAAAGGCAAGAGAAGACACGTGGGAAAAGTAAGAAGAAAAGTAAACACAAGAAAACAAGATTATGTTATAATGACAAGAAAATTAAGAAAAGTCCTTGCTGAAAAGAAAAGCAAAGGAGAACTAGACATAAAGGAAATAAAAGAATTAAGAAAAAAGATAAGAAATAAAATGTTCAGGAGCAAGGCTCACTTGAAAGAATATATAGGAGGATCTAAGAATGAGAACACAAAAAAGAAGAAGAAAAGAAAATAGAACAGATTATCTTAAGAGATTAAAACTGCTTAAGGGAGAAACGCCTAGAATAGTTTTTAGAAAAACAAACAGGTATATAATAAGTGAATACACTGTAAGCAAAGAGGCACAGGACAGAGTTGTTCTTGGAATGGATTCAAGAAAATTAAACGAATATGGATGGCCTAAGATTGCTCAGGGAAGTTTGAAGTCAATAACAGCATCATACTTAACTGGTTATTTAACTGGAAAGACTATACTTAAACAAAAACTTGAAGAACCAATATTAGACGCTGGAATGAACAGAGTTCTTCACAAGAACAAGATTTATGCTTTCCTTAAAGGCCTTATAGATTCTGGAATAAAAATAAACTGTAAAAAAGAATTTTTCCCAGAAGAATCAAGAATAAAAGGACAGCATATGAAAAACAAAATACCTTTCGACGAAATTAAATCAAAGATAGACAAATTATAAAATGGCAAAAAAAGTTAAAGAAATAGAAAAAGTTGAAGAACCGGTACTAGTAGACGATTATGCTGAAGTTCCTGAAGAAATCCTAGATGAAAAAGATTTGAAAGAACTTGCAGAAATGAAGAAAGCTCCAGTAGAGGATAAAAGAAAACCTTGGGAAAGAGATAAAAAACCTGTGGAAGCATGGGAACCTAAGACAGAATTGGGAAGAGAAGTTAAGAGCAGAAAGATAAAAAATATAGACGAGATATTAAAAAGCGGAAGAAAAATATTAGAAGCGGAAATCTCAGACTATTTATTAGATTTAAAATCTGATTTAATTTCAATTGGACAATCTAAAGGTAAATTCGGTGGTGGAAAAAGAAGAGCATGGAGACAGACACAAAGAAAAACAGAAGAAGGAAATGTCCCTACTTTCTCTGCAATGGCAATAGTTGGAGATGAAAACGGACATGTTGGATATGGATATGGAAATTCAATGGAAACTCTTCCTGCAAGAGACAAATCTCTAAGAAAAGCTAAATTAAATATAATAAAAGTAACAAGAGGATGTTCTAGTTTTGACTGTGATTGCGCTGAATTACATACAGTTCCTTTCAAGGTTACAGGAAAATCAGGAAGTGTGAGAATAACTCTTATACCTGCTCCTCAGGGAACGGGGCTTGTTGTTGCAAGTGAATTAAAAAAAGTATTAAAACTGGCAGGAATAAAAGATGTTTACAGTAAAAGCTTTGGAAAAATAAGAACAACCTTTAATACAATAAAAGCTTGCTTTGATGCTCTCGAAAAAACAAATTCAACGGAGAATAAAGAAGAATGATAGTCGTCATAAGGATTAAGGGAAGAGTAGGATTGAGTTACATAGTAAATGAAACTCTTGATAGACTCAGAATTAGAAAAAAATATGCATGCGTGGTTTTGAAGGGAACACCAGAAGAAATGGGAATGATTGAGAAACTTAGAGATTTCGTAGCATATGGAGAAATAAAAGATGATGTTTACAAAGAATTGGTTAAAATAAGAGGAAGAAAAGGACAGGACGGAAAATTAAAACCATTCTTCAGATTACACCCTCCAAGAAAAGGAATTGAATCAAAGAAACACTTTGGAGTTGGAAAAGGAGTTTTGGGAAATAACGGTGATAAAATAAATGATTTAGTCTTGAGAATGTTATAGGAGTGTAAAATATAAAATGCCAATGAAAAAAACACACAAAAGAAGAAAAGTATCAAGAATGCATGGAAGAAAAATGGGTACTCATGGATGGGGAGCCAGAAAGAAACACAAGAAGTCAGGACATAGAGGAGGAACTGGGATGGCAGGTACAGGTAAAAGAGGAGACCAGAAGACAACATTAATAACAAAACTATACGGACATGAATACTTTGGAAAACAGGGAATAACCTCAAGAAAAACAAAGAGAGATACAAGACAAAGAATTAATCTTGCGCAAATTGAAAAGAATCTTGAGAAATATGGAAAAAAGACTGCAAAAGGATGGGAAATAAATCTTGAAAAGTACAAAATCCTTGGAGAAGGAGAAATAAAAGAAAAATTAATTATAACAGCTAGTCAAGCTTCTGAATCTGCACTAAAGAAAGTTAAGAAGGCTGGTGGAGATATAATCCTGCCCGGTAAAAAAGAGAGCCCAAAAAAAGTAAAGGACGAGGAAGAAGAGTAAAAAACTCAATCTTTAAAAACTAATTTTATTTGAATATCAGATGGCAGATTTAACAAAAATATTTGCGTTTATTCCCGAGGTAAAAAAACCTGACGAGAAAAAACTTGCATTCAATACTAAACTTAAATGGACTCTAGTTGTTCTTATCGCTTTCTTCATCTTGGCGAATATATCTTTATACGGATTGTCAAACAATGCTCTTGCGAGATTTGAATATTTAGCTATTATACTTGGAACAGATTTTGGTTCAATAATTTCTTTGGGTATTGGTCCGATAGTAATGGCTTCCATTATATTGCAGCTACTTACTGGAGCAGGGATATTAAATATTGATACATCAACTACAGAAGGAAAAAAATTCTTTCAGGGAGTTCAAAAAATTCTTGTTTTCTTCTTCATAATATTTGAAGCTTGCGTCTACGTTTTAATGAAAGGCTTGGAAGCAATGCCCGGATTTGTGGGTCTTGTCATATTTCAATTAATTCTTGGAGGAGTAGCAATTTATTATATGAATGAACTCTGTGAAAAATGGGGATTTGGTTCTGGAGTAAGTATATTCATAGCAGCAGGAGCTTCATGGCATATCTTCACAGCTGCATTCCAATTTGTAAATCAACAGGGAAGAAATTGTCTTCTTGATTTTAAAGGAACTGCATGTTCAGGAAAAGTTTTGGTTTTGATTCAATCAATAATAAACAAATATCCAGTAGAGTTTACTTCTGCTCTAGGAGCAATAGTAGCCACGGTTTTAATATTTCTTTTAGTAGTCTGGGCCCAGAGTTTGAAAGTTGAGATTCCACTTAGCTTTGGAAGAATAAGAGGATATGCAATTAAATGGCCTCTACAATTCTTCTATGCTTCAGTTATCCCAGTTATTCTTACAGCTGCATTAGTTGCAAATGTACAACTGTTTGGAGGATTGCTTGAGAACTGGGCTGGACATCCAACTTTCCTAGGACATTTTTCAAATGGGCAGGCAGTTTCAGGTTTTACATTCTGGCTTGGACACACCAACCTTCTTGATCTAATTATAAGAGGAGGATTTTTACCAAGATATTTACTTCAGGGATTAACTCATATGATATTCTATGCTGGACTTGCTACTTTATTCTCAGTATTCTGGGTTAAAACATCTGGAATGGGCGCAAAAGAACAGGCTCAAAAAATACAAGCATCTGGATTACAGATTTCAGGATTTAGACAGGACGTGAGAGTCTTAGAAAGTGTTTTAGATAGATACATAATGCCTCTTACGGTTATGGGGGGAGCAGCCATAGGGTTACTTGCTGCTGCAACTGACTTATTGGGAGCATTATCATCAGGAACAGCAATATTATTAGTAATTATGATTATGTACCAGTTCTATCAGAAGATAGCAGAACAACACATGACTGATATGAATCCTGCTATGAGAAAATTTATGGGAACAAATTAGGGATAAAACATTAAAAATTATTAAAATGAAAGAGACAAAAAGTGTAATTACTAAGAAAAGTGTTATCAAGAATTGTTTGCTTATCTTTTTTTGGACAATTCTTTTTGCATTTGTAATTACAATGATTGGAACCAATGGTAAACCTTTTGCAGAAGGAGAAACAGGTAAAATACTTTTTTACGCTATCCTACCTGCTCTTGCTATACTCTTTGTTCTTATTTTAGTAGTTGGTTTTATTACTTATAAATTTGCTAATAAACATCCAGAAACGACTAATAAAATAAACTCTCCAAAAGGCAAAAGATATACTTCAATTTTCATTATACTCTTTGGAGCATACTTAATTCTCTCTGTAGGATATTCTTATTTTATAATTAATCCTCCCATAGAAGTAAAATTTGTGTTAATAAGAATAGGATTTGGAATATTAGCCATTATCTGGGGAATATATTACTTAATAAAAAGTAAATCGAAGAATTAACCCCGCTTCAAATTAAATAACTACTTTTAAAAACCATTATTAGCTTAATTTTGCGTATAAAAAGATGGCAGAAGAAACAATAAATGTTATACCAAAAGACAAGGAAGCTAAGGAAGGCAGTTTTGCTCCTCTGATTATATTCATGCTTATTTCGCTTGTTCTTGCAAGTTTGTGGGATAAAGTAGTTGTAATAAAGAATTCAATTCACTATATTCTTAATCCAACTGCCGGAGCTCTTCTAACTTGGAATTTGAATATTGGTATGTTAATAGTTGTTCTTATAATTACAATAATAACGACGATTGTTCAGAAATATGCAACAGATCAGAAGACTTTGAAAGAGATGAGAAAGGAACAGAAAGAAATGCAAAAGCAGATGAAGGAATTTAAGGATCATCCTGAAAAGATGATGGAACTTCAGAAAAAACAATTTGCTATGATGCCTAAGCAAATGAAGTTGAGTATGAGAGCTATAATTTACACAGGTATTCCATTCATATTATTCTTCAGATGGTTCCAGGATTATTTCGTAGCTCTTCCTGCAGGCACAAAATTCTGGTTAGGATTGGGCTGGTTCTGGTTTTACTTAATATCTGCAATGATATTCAGTTCTATACTTAGAAAATGGTGGGATGTCGTTTAATCATCTTAGTAAAATCTATAATTTAGTTACCTTGGTAAAATAATATTGTATAATAGTATAACAAGGCTAGGTTTAATTGATAATTAATATTCTCCCAAGGGTGGGCTGAGAAACACTTCAGCACATACAAAAATCTTAAAAACCATATAATTCTGAATGATAATATTAAAATGGAAGATAATGAAGAACCCTTAGAAGAAAATTCACAAAAACAAGACATTGCAGTGCAATATCAAATGTTTGAACAACAAATAAGAATGATTCAGGAGCAATTACAGGCAGTTGAACAAGCAATTGTAGAACTTGCAAGTTTAAATTTCGAATTAGATGAATTAATCGGTAAGAAGGATAACGAGATTTTTGCCCCTATAGGAAGAGGCATATATGCAAATGCAAAATTGCTTTCAGAAGAACTTCTAGTTGACATAGGAAATAAAAATTTTGTTAATAAATCTATTCCAGAAACAAAAAAAATTCTCCAGGAACAACTAAAGAAATTAGAAGCAGTAAAGGAAGAATTAAACGAAGAGTTAGAAAAAATTAATACTGAATTAACAAAAGTTTTCATGGATAGTCAGATGAAAGGGCATTCCCATAAATGTAAGCACGACCATAATAAAGAATGCGAACACGGGGAAGAGTGCGATTGCGACGACGAAAGTGAAGATGAAGAAATAGAAGAAGATTAATTTTATCCTATCATAATCTTAACAAATTCATTATATTTCATTAAACCTAATTCAGTTATTATTCCTGTTAGATATTTTTTATCCACAAATTCAAATGCAGGATTTTTTATCTTAATATTCTCTGGAGCACTATCCCAGACTTCATTTATCTCCCTCTGTTCTATTGGCACCTTATTATAAGAAAATTTCCATGAATCAGCGATGATATAAACCGGAACATTATGGTTATTTGCCAATTCTGCAAACATTCCGCTTCCAACTTTATTTATAACTCCATCTTTCAGAAGAGCATCTGCTCCAAGAAAAATTGCATTCGAGTAAATCTTGTCTTTTTCATTCTCCTTTTCAATTGCAATTCCTGCTGCAGAATCCACAAACATTGTTACTTTTATTCCTGCTTTTTTCAAATCTTTTGCTGTCTTTCTTCCCTGAAAAAGCGGACGTGTTTCTGTGTTATATACCTGAAAATTCTTACCCTGTTTTTTTGAATAAATAAGAGCATTAATTACATTTGTGGAATGGCAGTGAGTGAATATCCTATCGTTAGGATTTATCAATTTAAAGACTATTTTGTTAATTTTATTCTGAGCAACATCAAAATGATTTATTATTTCTATATCATTTATTCCTTCTTCAGCCATATGCAAAACATGAAACACCATTGGTTCTGTAGGACGTGAATCCAGAATTTTCTTTTTTGAATCTTTCGAAGGAGAAAGCAGATAAGCTCTCAAAGCAGCCTTTGCAATATTTCTTGCTCCCTGAATTTTTATCAATTTTATATTGTTAATAATTCTGTTAAATTCTTCCTCTTTTTTATCCATATATTAATCAAGAAATATGATTATAAAAATGTTGATATTAATAAAAATAATTTAATTATCTTAGTAAAATCCTGCTTGATGAATACATTATTAAAATAGATTAACAATAACTTAACTGTTATAGATAATGGGTATAATTTTGGTAATATTTAAAAGCAATATTAGTTTTGTATAGATATGTTAGAAACCCTTATTAATCCAAAAAGAGGAGAGAAAGGTCCATGGAAAATGTTTTTCATTGGCTTGATTTATGCTTCACTTTCCCTTCTTCTTGTTCACTGGTTTTTTTCAGGAGATAGCAATTTATCACAGGCTTCTGGAATGCTCGTTGTTCTTTTTTGCATAATGTTTAGCTTTCCATTTATGTATTTTATAATAAAAAAAGAGGAAAGAGATGATGAAGAAATTGAAGGAGCTTTCAGCGTATGGAGAGCACACAAAGATGCAATATATGCTTTCATGTGGCTATTCTTTGGATTTGTAGTTGCTTTTTCTTTTTGGAATATTGTATTACAGGATTCAAATCTGCTAAATTTTCAGGTTCAAACTTACTGTCAGATAAATAGCCCAGGGGATGTTAGCTCATGCATTCAAAAATATTCTTCTGGAAGTTTTAATATGACTGGAAATTCAATAAATGGATTAAGATTTTTATCAATAGTAGAAAATAATGTTTATGTGATGATATTTACTCTCATATTTTCTTTGATATTTGGGGCGGGGGCTATATTTGTGCTGGTATGGAACGCCAGCGTTATATCCGCGGCCGTAGGTATATTTGCAAAATATAATGTAAGTGAAATCCCTTTGGGAATTGCAAGGTATGCTATACATGGATTTCCGGAGATTACTGCATATTTTATAACTGCTCTTGCTGGAGGAATATTCGGAGTTGGATTAATAAGACACGGTTTTAGAGATGAAAAATTCTTAAAGATTGTTGAGAATGTAATAATCTTAATATTCATAGCTCTTTTAATTTTAATAATTGCTGCACTTCTTGAGGTATATGTTACACCTGCCATATTCAAGTAAAATTTAAAAGCAGGAAGTTGCTTTACTCTCAATGGAACCATTACTGCTAATTACTATCTTCATAAGTTTCTTTTGCACATATTTAATGGTGCCTTTTTGGATAAGAAAGGCCGGACAAATAGGACTTGTTTGGGAAGATATGAATAAACCAAAAAGAGAGAAAAATGTTGCTGGCTCTGGAGGAATAACTGTAGTCATGGGTGCAATGATTGGAATTTTTCTGTACATTGCTATACAAACTTTTTATTTTAAATCTCAAGATGGAGTTTCAATTAAGATATTTGCTCTTCTAAGCACGTTGCTTCTAGTTACAGGAATAGGACTTGTTGATGATTTATTTGGATGGAAAAGAGGAGGACTTTCAAAACGTTCAAGAATAATTCTCATTTTCCTTTCAGCTATACCTCTAATGGTGATAAATGCAGGACAGTCTACTGTCATGGGAATTAGTTTTGGGCTTTTATACCCTCTTTTAATTATTCCCCTCGGGGTTTTGGGAGCTACAACTGTTTTTAATTTCTTAGCCGGATTCAACGGATTAGAAACAAGTCAGGGAATAATTATGTTATCTGCACTTGCAATAGTTACATATATTACTGGAAGTGCTTGGCTGAGTGTTGTGGCTTTATGTATGGTTGCTTCCCTTTGTGCATTCTATATATTTAATGCTAATCCTGCAAAAGTCTTCCCGGGAGATGTTCTTACCTATGCCATAGGAGCTGCTATTGCAGTAATAGCTATACTTGGGGACTCTGAAAAAATAGCACTTTTCTTTTTTATACCCTACTTCATAGAGATGGTTCTTAAATTAAGAGGAAAACTAAAGAAACAGAGTTTTGGAAAACCAAACAAAGACGGAAGTCTTGAAATGCCCTATGATAAAATTTATGGTCTCGAACATCTTGCAATATTCCTTCTAAAAAAGATAAAACCAAGCAAGAAAGTCTATGAAAACGATGTTGTCTATGCTATAAACGGATTCCAAATTTTAGTGATACTTTTGGGATTTGTGCTCTTTATTTTATAATAAACTAAGGTTTTTAAACGGTGTTTCTTTTAAATTTTGATGAATTTCAATGGGGTAAAAGAGAAGTCAGAGAAAGCTTTTGAATTTTTGAAACGAAAGAAAATATTAATTGTAATAACAATAATTCTTCTTGCATTAATTATAGGAATAACTTCCAGCATAAGAATGAGTAATATTTCAACATTAAAAGACGCTACAACAGGACAATATCTTACAGCAGATTTAGATGCTTTCTACTGGCTAAGACTTGCCACAATTCTTGATGTGAATGGAACCTATCCTGCATACGATGTAATGAGATATCCTTCTCTTAAACTTCCTTTTAGCAATGAGCTTTTACCTCGTGCTCTTGTATTCCTTCACAAAACTTTAAGCCATTTCTCAAGCACTATGACCCTCAGGTATGTAGATGTTATCTATCCAGTAATATTCTTTGCTCTAGGTATGATTGTATTTTTCTTTTTGATACTCAAACTTACAAAATCTAAAATCGCTGCCTTAATATCCAGTTTTTTCCTTGCTATAATTCCAGCATATTTATTCAGAACAATGGGGGGAGTATCAGATCACGAACCCCTTGGAATGTTTGCATTCTATCTTGCTTTACTGGCCTTTGCAATTTCAATTGAAAGAATTGAGAAAAAGAATTCATGGAAAGGAGCAATAATAACAGGTATAATAACTGGATTTTTTACTGCTTTTAATATAGCTGCCTGGAGTGGTGTGGCAACATTCACTCTGCTAATAATTCCTCTAACAGTATTCATACTCTGGTTAACAAATAATAACAGAAGCGAAGACGGAAAGAGCAATCTCAAGGAATATATATTATTTTACATATTCTGGTTCGTATCCTTTATGTGCTTGGGATCTCTTTTCTCCTATTCAATTAAGACTCTTTTAGGAGCTATATTAAACATCCGTGGAATAATTATTCCCCTAGTACTTTTCTTTATGATAGTGGATTATATTCTTATACATTTAAAGAATAATAAGCTAAAAGAAATAGGAAAATATAGAATAATTGTAAGTTTAATTTTAACTATAGTATTCTTTGCCTTGATTAGTCTAATATTCCACGAGAGTATTGGTCTTTCAGTATCTAATCTCTTATCAAGCATATTACGTCCCTTTGGAGGAGGAAGAACAGGAAGCACTGTTGCAGAAAATGCTCTCCCTTATACACTTGACGTAATAAGTCAAGTGGGAAAGGTACTATTCTGGTTGTTCTTTGTTGGAGCATTAATAGTTGGAATTGATTTTTCACAAGGAATTGGAAAAAAGAAAAACAAGATTCTATTTTCATTTTTATGGATAGTTATGATATGCGCAATATTATTCCATAGATATTCGACAGGCTCTATATTTAATGGAGACTCTTTCATAAGCAAATTTGTTTACATTGGAAGCATTGCTGTTTTTGCAGGGACTTTTATATGGATGTATTTCAAAGACAGAATTGAAACGAAGAGCGCAAATATAATAATACTTTTACTCACTTTCTTCCTCTGTGTTGCAGGTATAAGTGCAATAAGATTACTTTTTGTGCTTACTCCAGTTATATGCTTTGTATCGTCCTATGGATTAGTAAAACTTTATGAATACGGAAAAGAAAGCAAGGAAGAAATTATTAAGATGATATTTTATATCGCAGTATTAGCAATTGTTATACTCTTAATATTCTCCTCTATAACATACATTAAGACTATTAAAGCTCAGTCAGCACAAATTGGATCTTCAGCAAATCCTCAATGGCAATATTCAATGGCATGGGTAAGAAATAGTACTCAACCGGGAGATATATTCGTTCACTGGTGGGATTATGGCTATTGGGTTCAATATATTGGAGAAAGACCAACTGTTACAGATGGTGGGCACGGAAACGGGTATTGGGATTATTTAACAGGAAGATATCTCCTAACCACACCAAATCCAAATACTGCACTAAGCTTTATGAAAGCACAGAATGTTTCTTATTTACTAATAGACCCTTCAGATATAGGCAAATATTCTGCTTTCAGTAGCATTGGAAGCGATAACAGCGGAACAGACAGATATTCTTTTATCCCCTCTATGGTTTCTAATCCAAGTCAAACCCAAGAAACGAAAAATGGAACAATAAGAATATACACAGGTGGATTTGGATTGGATCAGGATATAGTCTACAAACAGCCAGGTCAACCAGATATTTTCCTTCCTATGCAAAGTGCAGGATTGGGAGGAATAATACTTGAGCAGGAAAACGGGAAATTTAAACAACCTCTTGCAGCATATGTTTACAATGGAAATCAGATAAACTTACCTGTTAGGTATATTTATTACAATGGGACATTATATGATTTCAAGAATGGGACTAATTCTGCGATTTACATAATGCCAGAGATTAGTCAAGTCAGTACAGGTATTCAGGTTGATGATATAGGGGCTTTAATGTATTTCTCTCCAAAAGTTGTTAATAGTCTTATGGCTCAGCTGTATATAATGAACGATCCCTTAAATGAATATAAAGGAGGAATTACACTAGCTCATTCTGAACCTGATCCTCTGGGAACTTATATTGAAATGTACTCTGGAAAAAAATTAAATGAGTTTTTTTATTTTAATGGAGTTAGAGGCCCATTAAAGATATGGAAAGTAACTCCTCCAGCAAATATAATTGCGATACCAGAATTTGCAATGCCCTCTGGAACATATAACGGCGAATTAGATAATTCAACTTTTGTAAAATGAAATTGAAAGAAAGAAAGCTAAAGATAGCATTATTTTACCCATGGATAAAGAGCAAAGGCGGGGCAGAAAAAGTATTGCTTGAAATTATGAAGATTGAAGACTTTGAAATTGATTTATACACCTGGGTTTACGATGAAAAAAATGCTTTCGAAGAATTTAAAAATTTAAAGATAAATGTTCTTGGCTCAAAAATCCTTAGAAAAATTTCAAAAATGAAACTTTTGAGGGGACTATTTCTCCCCCTAAGTCTCTTTTCAAAAATCCCCCTTGAAAATTATGATTATTTCTTGGTTTACACTTCTGGAACAGGGGAATTTATTACATTTAGAAATTACAAGAAAGGAAAAACAATAGGATATGTAAATACAATTCTGAGAGATGCTTATCCTGAAATTGTAAGGTGGAATATGAAGAATACTTACAAGAATATATTTTCAAAAATAGCATATCTTTCATCTGCAAAAGTATACAGAATATTTGAGAAACTCGCCTGGAAGAGAATTGATCACCCAATATTTATATCAGAAGAGGGGTATAAAAGAGCAGAGAAGCAAGGGCTTCTAAAAAATAAGAAAGCAAGAGTGATTTATACTCCGGTTGATTTGAATAGATTTTCCAAGCTTTCTTCAAACAAAGGAAATTATTTTCTTTACGTATCACGTTTTAATCCTCCCAAAAGACAAGATTTACTCGTAAAAGCCTGGATAGAATTTTCCAAGGAATATCCAAATGAAAAATTAATTTTATCAGGGGGATTAGAAAATAAGAAATATTTTTCTTATCTCAAAAAAATCTCAAAAAATGCAAAGAACATAGAGATAAAAGCCGGTCTGAATAATGAAGATCTTTTAAAATTGTATGAAAAGTCCAAGGCAGTAATATTTGTTCCATTTATAGAAGATTTTGGAATTGTTCCATTCGAAGCTCTGGCAGCAGGAAAGCCAATTATTGCTGTTGATAAGGGAGGATATGTTAATTTAATAAAAGATATTCCACAATATTATCCAATTAAAGAAGAAGATGATAAAGATTTATTTGTTAAAAATATAGTAAAGACATTAAAGATATTTATGAAATCAAAGATAAAACCTAAAAAAATAAGTGTAAAGAATTTAAGTATACAAATTTTTAAAAAGAATATTAAAGAGGTATTTAAATGAAAAGAGAGCTAGTTTCTGTTACAGTTCCAACATACAATTCTGAGAAAACATTGGAACAGTGCCTCAAAGCTGTTAAGCAGCAGACATACAAGAACATAGAGATAATAATTGTAGATAGCTATAGCAAGGATAGAACTCTTGAAATTGCAAAGAAATTCAATGTGAGAATTGTAATGTGCAAAGGAAAACTGCTTGAAGCTAGAATTGCAGGCACAGAAGCAAGCAAAGGGAAATATGTACTTCTTCTTGATTCGGACCAGATTTTAGAGAAAACAGTAATAGAAAGAGCTGTTGAGAAAATGAAGGACTATGATAGTTTGTGGTTCTTTGAGAGGGCATATAATAGAAAAAAATGGTTACCCGCTCTTTATGATGCAGATAGATTATTGGTTCAAACTTACTGGGATCCTGATGAAGACATTGTCTTGCCAAGATTCTTCAGAAGAGAACTTCTTATGAAGGCTCATAAAAAAATACCAAAAAAATACATAAATATATGTGCCGCACAGGATCACATAATAACCTGGTATGAATTTAAGAATATAACAAAGAGGAATGGGATGGTTGAAAATGCAGTTGAACATATGGAACCAGATAGCCTAATTGCCCTATTCAAAAAACAATGGAGATGGGGAAAGACAACAAAAGATTTCTATAGAACAGGGTTATATAGAGATTTAATAACAAAAAAAGATAGCTTTAGAAGATTCAAATTAAAACATTTAGATTGGAGCATTAAAAGTTTCATTCTAAGAATTTTAAGAGGGATTCCATACAAACTTGGATATTGGTTTGAGTAGGTTTCTAAGATGATAAACAAATTACTTCATAAAATAAGAGGAACTCGTGCTGGCTATAGCTTGGGCAGAAAAGTATTATCCTCTCCGTTTATAACAAACAATGCTCTCTATGATAATCTTTACAATAAAGCAATAGATAAGAAAATAAAATATTTTGATAAAAAATATCCATGGGGAGTTGATATTGGGACGACAAATTTATGCAATGCCGCATGCATAATGTGCCCCCATTCAAAATTAAAGAAGATGGGAACTATGGATATGAAACTCTATAAAAAAATTATAGACAATTGTCAAAAACTAAAAATAAAAATAATTACTCTTTCATTCTTCGGAGAACCCTTTCTGGATAAAACAATAATTGAAAAAATAAAATATGCAAAACAAAAAGGAATGTATGTTGCGTTCTACTCAAATGCATCAATGCTGACTGAAGAATTGGCTAGAAAGATTGTTGAGTCAGGCTTGGATGGAATAACAATAAGTTTCGATGGATATTCTAGAGAGACTTATGAAAAAATAAGGAAAAATCTAAAATTTGACATTGTTAAAAATAATATTCTTAATTTGATAGAAACAAGAAGAAAGATGAAGAAGATGAACCCAAGGATAAATCTTGTTCTTGTTGAACTGGAGGAAAATAAAAGAGAAATAAAACAATTCTATGAGGAATGGAGTAAGAAAGTTGACGGAATAAACATAATAAATATGAGAAATTGGGCAAACGATATAAAAAAAGAGGGAACAAAAGAGAGCTTTCATTTCAACAAAAAAATGAAAAGAAAACCCTGCGCTTTAATATGGCAAAAAATGATTGTTGATTGGAATGGCGACGTAGTTTTATGTTGCGATGATTGGAATCATTCTACAGTTTTAGGAAATTTAAAAAAACAAACAATAGAAGAAATATGGAAAGGGGATAAAATAAAAAAAATAAAAGAGGCACATGTAAAAGGAGAATTCTCTAAAATACCTTTATGCTCTGGATGCAATAAAAAATCTGTATGGTGGATGGTAAATACAAATGAAAGATGAAACAAGAGTTAGATTAAAAAAAACTGCATTAAAATTCCCTTCCTTTTATAGAGCAGCCCACAGAATTATTAAAAAATCAAAAGGAATAAAACTTAATGAAGAAGGTGTTTCCGGAGAAGAATTAAAATTCCTTCTAGAAAAAATGGGAGAAAATAAAATAATTATTGAAATAGGTGTTTTTGGGGGACAAACAACAAGAAGATTTGCCAAGAATAATTTTGTTATAGGAATTGATCCTTTTAAGGGAGATTCAGAAACTGGGACTTTGCTTGGAGAATATCCAGAAGATGTTTATGCAAGATTTATAAAAAATACTCTTGGAAGAAGAATAATGTTCTTTCCATTGTCTTCTAAAGACGCTTTTGAATTCTGGGATAAGAACATAAAAGTAAAGATGATAGACTCAATATTCGTAGATGGATGGCATACATATGAGGGTATGAAAATAGACTTTGAATGGAGAAAATACCTTAAGAAAGGAGGAATTATTGCTTTTCACGATACTAATTTACCTGAAGTAGATTTATTTATTAAAGAAAATATATTTCCAAATAAATCATATAAATATTTAGGAGAGCAGGATTCTACAAAAGCTTTTAAAAAGATTGCTTAGGATGTAGAAATAGAGTTAATTAAGATGAAAAACAAGAAACAGCTAGGAGTTGCGATAATAATTGTAACTTATAATTCAAATTTGAAACTTGTAAAAGGATGTTTGAATTCTCTGAAGAAAGTTACAGCTTATAAGAATTACAAAGTTATAATCTCTGATAATGGAAGTACAAATGGTGTTCAGAATTTAATAAAAAAAGACTATAAATGGGTAGATTTGGTTGAAAACAATGCAAACATTTATTTTGCTGGTGGATGCAATTCTGCAATAAAATATGCTTTGAAGAAATACGATCCAGATTATTATTTTCTTCTTAATGATGATGTGGTTATAATTGATAAAAACTGGCTATCTGAACTGGTAAAAACAGCAGAATCAGATCCAAAAATAGGGCTTGTTGGGGCAAATCCAATATATCCAGATGGAATTTCTCAAAATGTTGGGGGATATATTAAAGGACCATTAATTACTTTGGAAAAAAAGGCTACTGGATTAATGGAATTTGATCATATTACTGCTTTTTTTCTAGCTAAAAGAAAGGTTATAGAAAAAGTTGGATTATTTGATGAAATCTTTACTCCTTATCTTTTAGATGAAACAGATTACTGTATGAGAACTAAAAAAGCTGGTTTTAAGCTAGTTTCTAGAACCGACATCAAAATAGTCCATTACAAGAGCGTAACAATAAATAGAGATGGTGAGCTTAGAATAAATCGTGTAAGACTTAAAAATGATATAATTTTTTCTTTAATAAATCTTAGAATCCCCTATGCTCTTATACGAGTCTTTTTTTATCTGCCTTTAGTTACAATAATGAAGAAAAAAGATGATAAAGGAGATGTTACAATAAAGAATGCTAGGTTTAGGGATAATTTCTTTAAGAATCTTGGAATTTTATTCATGGGATATTGGTTTATGCTAACTCACTTAAAACTTATTCATAAAAAGAGACAAGATAGAAACAGAAAAACCAAAATCTGGTATTAATATGGAAAAAAATAAATTGAAGATATGTATTATTCTCGCATCTAATCCCAACTTTTTAGGAGGATTAAACCTTTACCAAAAAAATCTTGTCCCCTATCTAAAGAAAGATTATCAGGTTTTCTTTATATATAAGGGATTAGAGAATAAAAAAACAGTAGAGAATGGAGTAACCTTCTTTGAGATAAAAGCTCCAAAGATAGACTTTATAGGAAATTTGTTCTTTGAATTTAGAGTCCGCTCTTTTTTAAAGAAGAATAAATTTGATATAATAAACTCCCATGGATTTACAGGTTTATGGATGGGAATTTTTAAAAAGAGAAAAGACACAGAAATTGTTCATACATACCACGGCTCAACATATCATTTTTATAAGAATCATCTAAGAAGATTTGGAATTGTAAAAAAAATACTATTCTCTCCAGTATTATTTCTTCCATATGTTGTTGAAGGAGTTCCAATGAAAAGGGCAAATAAAATAATTTGTGTATCTGAGCATGTAAAAAAAGACCTTATGAAATTGCATGGGATTAGGAAAAATATTGTTGCCATAAGAACAGGCGTAGATATTAATACATTCAAACCAAGAAATAAAAAAGAAGCAAGAAAAATTTTGGATTTAAATCAGAAGGACATTTATAGCTTGTATGTGGGAAGGGGAGGATTTTGGACAAAAGGATTGGACAAAGTAACCAGTCTTTCAAAAAATATTTATAAAATAAATAAAAATTTTAAATTAATAATAATAGGGGCAGATGAAAATAAAGTAAAACATTTAATAGACAATAGATTTATGACTCTACTTCCTCCACAAACAAGAGAAAGCATACCTCACTATTATAATGCGTCAGACATCTTTTTTTCAATGTCTAGATGTGAAGGAGGAGCACCAACTATGGTTACTTCTGAAGCAATGGCATCTGGATGTCTGATTGTTACAGATAAGGAAGCGAATCAAGAAATAATAGAAGATGAAAAGAACGGGATAATTATAGATAAAAACTATGAAAAAGAAACTCTAAGAATATTAAGCATAATTGAGAATAAGAAAAAGGCAGAAAAGATCGTCAGTAATTCTCTAAAGACAATAAAAGAATTATCCTTAGATAAGTGGGCACAGAGATATTTAAAATTTCTAATGAATGAAGAATAATAAAACTTAATTAAGAAAAATACTGGTTGTAAAGAGGCTTGTGATTAATCATCCATCCTTTCAATTCTTCAAGCTGTTCTTTTAGAGTCAATTCACAGACCATATCTGGGTTCTTGTTTGTCTTATCAATTGTTTCAGTTTCTTTCTTTATTATATTTATATTCTTATTAAAAACATCTTTGATGTTGTTTAACAATTCAAATTTATTCACTTTCTGTTTTGTTCTTAAGTCTAAAGTCTGATTTAATTCTGGGTGAGATTCTAAAATAAGTTTGATTCTCTTTGCTAATTCCAATGTGGTAATACCATCCCAATAGTGGTTTGCAAAGCCATTTGCTTCTCCTTTCTGGCTCATAAACCAATGGAAAAGTCCAGAACCATCGGATTTTAACTCTGGTCCTATTATGCTTGTTCTAATTGTCAAATGCTCAGGATAATTTAATTCTCCAGCTCTTTTACTTCTACCATAAACATCTAAATCAGTCCAGCAATCAGTACTTATATGGATTAGTTTTATCTTAAGATTAGAACACAAATTTGCTAATTCATGAGGAAATAAGGAATTTATCTTTATTGCAAGAATTGGATTCTTCACTGCCTGAGGTTTCAAAACCCCTATAAAATTAATAATATGATCTATTTGACCTTCAGAATTAAGGCGAATTATTTTCTCTTTCCAACTTCTGCTATCTTCAACTTCAAAATTGCTTCTATCAAAAGGTATAATATCCCATTTAGTATTTTCTTTTAAAAATTCAGTTGTTATATGTCCCGCCATGCCTTTTGCACCAAGCAATAATAATCTAGGATTTCTCTTTTTAGCTTTATTACGCATTAAAACTTGCATTTTATAGTTAGAATATTTTGAATCCTTATAATCTTCAATCCTTCTCATATTTGAAAGTATCTCCTCTATTCCCTTATCCAGATTCCACTGAAATACAAAACCTTCGTTTAGGATTTTGTTATTTTCCACCTGATAATTTCTAGGATCTTCCTGCATTTCATTTACTTCTATGGAAAGATTTGGGAGAGGTATTCTTCTTGGCAAATCAGAAATCTTTATGTTCTCATTACATAAATTATAAATTCCTCTTAATCCTCTTTCTGCTGCAAAAATAATTCCTCTGCTAACATCTCTTATATGAACAAAAGGTCTCCATTGACTTCCTCCAAAGACAGAAATATTTTCTTTAAAAAACGCTTTTGCTAAGAAGGTATTAACAACTAAATCAAATCTCATTCTAGGACTCCAGCCGTAAGCCGTACCTAATCTGAACACACAATAATCTCTGGCATTCTCAAGAACATATCTCTCCTGCTGATATTTTGTCTGACCATAAAAATCAACTGGAAATACCTGAGATTTCTCTGACAATAATTCTTCATTAAACCCGTATAAGCTACAGGTGCTTGTGTGAATTATTTTTTTGTTAAATTCGTTGCATATCTTTACAATATTTTGTATTCCCTGACAATTCGTCTCCATGGCAAGTTTAGTGTCTTCCAAACATGCCTGATCTCCAACAATTGCTGCTAAATTTACAACAACATCAGAATTTTTTATTATTTCTCTTATTTTTATCAAATCTTCAGAATTTAATATGTTTAATTTATTCTCCCAATTGTGCAGTCCCATAAGATCATTATCAATTATAACAAATTCATGTCCTGCCTTCTTAAGTTCTTCCTGTAAAACCTGTCCAATAAATCCTAATCCTCCAGTTATTGCAAATCTCATCTGTGCTCAACCTCCCATATAGCTTTTCCTAAAGTATCATACGGTAATCTAAAATCATCTCCCTTACTTTCTTCAAAAGTGCTGCTGCTTAAAACTAATAATTCAGAATCATCAGTTAGAGATACAAATCCATTATATACATTAGAAGGAATTTTCAGAACATTATTCCCTTTTTCAGTTATTGTAAAAGATTTCCAGTTTCCAGTTTCCATAGAAATGCAAATTACCTTAAATGCTCCTTTTATACAATAGAGAGTCTTTGCTTCCTTTTTGTGACCATGAAAAGCTCTTATTACACCTGCTTTGTGATTTTTTATCAAATATGCCCTTTTCATTCCACTTTCAAAGTTAATTGCTGTAAAATATCCCCTGTCATCCCCAAATGTGGGAGCAACATCTAGCTTTAAAGAGTAACCATCTATTTCCAATTCATTAACAGGAGTAAATTTTAAGTCTTCCATTTCAGTATTTTAAGAAGATGTCTTTTCATATTTAAAGATTTCTATTGAAATTCGTAAGCTTGAATTTGTGGTTTTACAAGCTACAAATAGTGCATAAATAAGACTATTCTTGCAGACTATGGGGATATAAGGACTACTTTAACTATAGGTTTAATTTGCATAAAAGTATTTAAACGAAAAGATGGATAAAAAAGATAAGGATAAAAGCTTGAAAATGTCAAATAAAAAAAATCTAAGTATTGAATTGATACATCCGCCCCACCCCCAATCAATCGAAGATAGGCTTGATGCTCCTCTGGGACTTTTATATATTGCTTCTAATCTTGAAAAGTATGGATATTCTGTAAGAATAAATGATCTTTCTGGGGTGCCTGAGAAAGATTGGAAGGTAGGCATCGCAGATATATATGGAACAACAATTTATGCTCCAACAGTTCATCTTTCTGAGAGACTTGCAGTAATGTGCCATGAGAAAAATCCTAATGCTAAGGTAGTTGCAGGAGGGGCTCATCCAACTGCAGTCCCAGAGCAGATGAGTCCTGTTTTTGATATTGTAGGCATTGGAGAGGGAGAAGAGATACATGTTGAAATTGCCAGAGATTATCCAAACAATAAAAAATTTTATAAAAAAGATTTGGAGAGAAATTTAGATATTTATCCCCATCCAGCTTATCATTTAATTGACCCTTTTACCTATAAGAGAAAATTTGAAGGAGAACAGGCAATAACTATACTTACATCAAGAGGATGCCCTTACAGATGTGCATTCTGTGGGCTTGCAGAACAACATAAAATAATGAAATATAGGTCTCCTGAAAATGTGGTAGAAGAAATAAAATTTATTCAGGAAAAATATGGAATAAATAAATTTAATTTTCAAGATGATACTTTTACAGTAAATAAAAAGAGATTACATAAAATGCTTGAATTATTCAAGCCATTAAATATAGGATTTAGAGCTCATGGAAGATCTGGTCTGGACACTCCGGAGGATTATAAAAAGTTAAAAGAAGCCGGATGTAACGTGGTTGCATGGGGTATTGAAAGCGGTTCACAAAAAGTGCTCAATGCAATGAATAAAGATACAACTGTAAAACAAAACGAAGAAGTTATAAAATGGGCAAAGGATGCAGGATTGGTGACAAGAGCATTTTTTGTTATAGGTTTTCCAGGAGAAGATAAAGGTACTCTTGAAGAAACAAAAGAATTTATAGACAGAACAAATCCAGATCAATATTTTGTTAGTAATTTTGTTCCTTATCCAGGAACTGATGTTTGGAATAATCCTGAAAAATATGGAGTTACAAAGATTTATACTGATTTTAACAAATATTATCAAGTCGACGAAAGTGGATATGGTTCTAGAAATATAGAAGCTAATAATCTTTCAAATGAAGAATTTAGAGAATTAGAAAAAGATTTCAGAGAGTGGATAAACCAAAGACAACAAAGAGGAAGCATACAAGACTACGAAGAGAAAATAAGGGATAGGAAAAGATGACATGGAAGGAAATACTAAAAATAAAAAGAAAGTAGGAATAGTAATTTCAACATATAGTCAGAACAAATTTCTAGAAAAATGTATCAGTTCTTTGAAAAATCTAACTTCCTACAAAAATTATAGATTATATCTTGTTGATGATTCTGGGACTGGAAAAATAGGAGAAGAAATAAGGAAAAAGTTCAGGGGAATTAAGATAATAATAAACAAAGAAAATCTTGGTTGCAGTAAATCATATAATGCTGGTATGAAAGAAGCTCTGAGAGACTATAATCCAGACTATATTGTTCTATTAAATGATGATTTAGAGTTTGTCGATCCTGAATGGCTTAATAAAATAATATTTTATGGTGAAAAAGACAAAAGAATAGGTATTTTGGGATGCAGAATGATATATCCAGATAGGAGTATGCAGTGGATTGCAAAGGGAGGAAAAATTTACTCTTTTATGAAATCTGGACATTTTGAAAGATCCAAAGATATACTAAGAACTCAAAAGGTAAAAGAAATAATTGGCTCTTGTTATATAATAAAGAAAAGGGTAATTGAAGAAATTGGTTTTTGGGACGAAAAATTCTCCCCATACTACGGTGAAGAATCAGATTATTCATTTAGGGCAGCAAAAAAAGGATTTTATTTTTTATATGTAGGGGATACAGAAATAATTCATCTTGGAGCTTCTTCCATAAAAAAATTATTCAATGAAAAAGTATGGTATATAAAAAAAAGAAATGCTATAAGATTAGAATGGTTAAACTATGACCTCTTTAGCATATTAAAATATAGCTTTATTCACATTGGCTCCTCAATAGCTGGAGATAAACCATTTAGGAAATTAAAAATGCTCATTAGGGCATATGGAAAAAATATAAAAGATTATAAAGAAATAAAAACAAAAAGAAAAGAGAGAAATTCTTGGAGTAAGATATGAAAAAACTAAATATTGGATGCGGGGAGAAAAAATTCAAGGGATGGATAAATCTAGACTCTTCAAAAGATGTAAAACCAGATAAAGTTCATGATTTAAATAAATATCCTTACCCATTCAAAGATAACGAGATTGATGAAGTATATGCAGACAATGTTCTTGAACACTTGGACAGTATAGTAAAACCAATGGAAGAATTATGGAGAATATGCAGAAATGGTGCAAAAATAACCATAAGAGTTCCACTGGCTCCTACATATTGGAGCTTTTTAGACCCCACACACAAACAGTTTTTTACATTCAATACATTTAACTATTTTACAAAAGAGCATTGTTTAAATTATTATTCCAAGGCCAGATTTAAGATCGTAAAAAGCAAGATATTGTTTTACAGATTTATGAAATTTATGGAACCAATAGTAAATATCCACGAAAGAGTGCAGAAGTTTTATTCAATATTTTTATTTAATCTTATAAACCCATTTATGCTACAAATTGTATTGGAAGTGGAAAAATAATTATATTTTCTTAATTAATTTTGAATATCTCTTCTTATTCTTAACAATCTCTTCTGGAAAAGTAGAGTCAATTGGCACATATGTTATTTTAAGATTTCTGTCAAAAAGATCTTTCCCAGCATTAATTTTTTCCTTTATTTTGGCAGGATTGCTGAATTCAGGTTTATCTTTCTCAAAGTGAGCTGATGAAGCAATTTTGTTACTAATGAATTTATCATTTCCTAGATATGAAAAGTGCCATCCTCCATCCTCTATGGTATAGATTTTCTTTCCAAAAAGCATTTTAATTCTTAGGGGAACATTCCAAAGATGCCTATACCAATCCATATTCATCAAAAAGTATTTTCTTAAGGTCTCAAATGTACATGATCTTGTTCCCTTCCACCCAGAAAGAGTAAACCCGTTTAAAAAGAAGTAATATAAATTCTGACTAAAAAATACAATTTTCTCTGTTTTTAACTTCTCAACCATTTCAGGTATTTTCTTGGGATTGGGAATTTCATCCAAATCTGACATCATTATGATATCTTCATTCCTACAATTTTTCAATCCACGGGGTATTTGCCTTTTTTGATAAGCTTCTAATTTCCATGGGCCCCCTTTTAAAAGGGAATTTACTTTCCAATGGTTTCCATAGGATCTGCCCATTTTTGGCATATCACTAACAATAATATGAATTATTTTTTTCTCCCATTTCTTAAATCTCTCTTTGTTTTCATTGAAATAAAGAGGCTTATCTTGACCACGGTGGGTTTTTGTGGCTTCCACAAGCACAAAGTAATCTACTACTTTTTCAAGAGTTTTAAGCCTTATTTCTAGAAGATCAAGCTCATTAAAAAATATAAAGCAGTCATAAATTTTCATTTCAAATATAAAATTCTTCTTTATATAAATCTATTTGAGAAAAGAGTTATATTTTTATTTCATAGCTCTTTTAGGACTATTTGAACACAACAATCTTTTTAAATTGAGTAAATTATCTCTTTCTATGAACATTTTGGTGACTGGATGTGAAGGATTTGTTGGTAATGCTTTAGTAGGCAGGTTAAAGAATAAAAATAATTTAATAATAGGCCTTGACAAGGGGAAGAATTCTAATACAAGAATAATAAATACTCCGGATATTTTTATAAAAGGAGACATACGTGATTTTGAACTTCTAAGAAAAATAATAGTGGATTATGAAATAGAAGAAGTATATCATTTTGCTGCACAGGCAATAACAAAAATTTGTTCTAATGACCCTCACACTACTTTTAATGTAAACGCTATGGGAACTGCTACTCTTCTGGAAGTATGTAGAAATTGGGGAGAAAATGTAAAAAAGATAATTATCTCCACAAGCGACAAAGCTTTTGGAAATGCTCCTGTTCCATATAATGAATCAAGTTTCCTCAGTCCGTTATTTGTATATGACACCTCAAAAGCATGTCAGCAGTTAATTGCTCTAAGTTACTTTAATAATTATAGACTTCCAATAAGAATTATTGCCTGCTCAAATATATACGGCCCAGGAGATTTTAATATGTCCAGAGTAATTCCTGCTGCAATAAATAGATTATTACAGGAAAGGCCTGCAAGACTATGGAAACATTCTGCAGACCATATAAGAGAGTTCATATATATTGACGATGTTCTGGATGCTTTCCTTTTGGTTTCTGAGAAAGGACAAAATGGAGAAATATATTGTTGCGGTGGAACGGAATACTTAAAGATTAAAGATTTACTTGACAAAATTTGCAGAATGATGGGAAAAGACCCTCTATTAAATATAAAAATAGAAGAAAGACCAATAAACCTTATGGAGCTTAAAGAGCAATTTATAGATTCCACAAAATTAAGGAGTTTAGGGTGGGCTCCAAAATTTTCTCTTGATGAGGGAATTAAGGAAACAATAAAATTCTATCAAGAATTAGGAGGACATAATAAATCTCTAATAAGAGACGAAATTATAATTAAAGGTGCGGATCCTTTCAAAGATGCAAGAGGAAGCATAGAAAATTATTATTTGCCTGAGCCAATAAATTGGATTGGATTAATTGATACAATTGTTAAGGGAGATAAAAGCTCCCTAAGGGGAAACCATTATCATCCAGAGCAGGAACAAAAAGTTCTTGTAGTGTCTGGAAGTTATCTCAGTGTTTATAAGGATCTCACTAAAATAGATGATCCTGTGAAATATCATCTTGTTCAGGCGGGGGATTTGGTAATTACTCCTCCGAACATGGCTCACACACAATTATTCCTTGAAGATTGTGTCTTGCTAAATTTAGTGTCTGGAGAAAGAAAACATGAAAACTATGGAAAGCATACAGTTTACTATGAATTGGTAAAGCCTGAAGAGATAGAGAAATGTGTTGAAGACTTTAAAAAAAAACAAGCAAATGATACAGGCAGTAAAACAGGTCTTCAGGAAAAATGTAGGGTTTGTGAAGGAAAAAATTTAAGAAAAATTGTTTCTTTGGGAAAGACACCTCTTGCTAATAGCTTATTATCCAAAGAGGAATTAAACAATGAAGAAGAATTGTTTCCTCTGGAACTTATGTATTGCGAAGATTGTCATTTGTGCCAATTATCTTATGTTGTTCCTCCAGAAAAGATGTTCAAAGAATATCTTTATGTGAGTTCTACTACAAATACAACAAGAAAACATTTTGAGGATATGGCTAAAAGCATTATATACAACTTTAATTTAAAACCTAATTCTTTAATTATAGATATAGGAAGCAACGATGGCCTTCTTCTTAAGTACTTTAAAGAGAGAGGAATGAAAGTTTTGGGAGTGGAACCTGCAGCGAATATATGTGAAATTGCTAGAAAAGATGGAATTAATACAAAATGCAATTTTCTTAATAAGGAAGTCGTTGAAGAGATACTCCAAACAGAAGGAAAGGCAGACGTTGTAACGGCAAATAATGTCTTTGCACATACAGGAGACATAAAAAGTTTTACTTCTCATGTAAAAGATCTTCTAAAAGAAGATGGATTCTTTGTAATAGAAGCCCAATATCTTTTAGACACTCTTAAGGGATTGACCTTTGATAATATATATCACGAACATCTTTCCTACTTTAGCATACTGTCTTTAAATGAATTTTTCAAGAGACAGAATATGAAAATATTCAAGGTTGAATACTTAAATGTTCACGGAGGTTCAATAAGGGTATTTGTTCAAAAGGAAAAAGGAATTTATCCTCAGCATTCCAGTGTAAATGAATTTCTTACCAGAGAAAAAGAATTTGGATTAGACAACCTATCAGCCTATGAAAAATTTGAGAAGAGTATACAAAAGAAAAAAGAGGAAACAAAGAATATAATCTCTAGAATAAAAATTGATGGAAAGAGAATTGTTGGATATGGCTCTCCTGCTAAAGCTACAACATTACTAAATTTTTACGGAATAACCAACAAGGAACTTGATTATATAATTGAGGATAATCCTCTAAAAGAAGAAAAGATTGTCCCAGGAGTAAGGATCCCAATAAGAAATAATATATTAAAAGAACCTTATCCAGATTATGTTTACATTCTTGCCTGGAATTATGCAGACGAGATAGTAAAAAACAATTCTTCTTATAGAGATAAGGGAATAAAATTCTTAGTCTCATCTCCAGAACTAAAAATAATCTGAGACAAAATGGAAAAATTAAAAATAGCCATTTTAGGTGTTGGAAGCATTGGAGAATTTCATTCTAGAGAATTCAATGACTTAAGATGCGAGGTTGTAGCTATATTAACCAGCAAAATTGAAAGTGCGTATAATAAAGCTAAGAAATTAAAAGAAAAATATAACATCAATGCTAGGTCTTATTCTAATTTAAACGAATTGCTTTCAAAAGAAAAAATTGATGCTGTAAGCATATGCACTCCCCACCAATTTCACTCAGAGCAGGTCAGAAAATGTCTAGAACATAATCTGCATGTTCTATGTGAGAAACCATTTGTACTTGACAATAATTGTGATAATTATAAAATTGCAAAAAATTTATTTGAATTAGCAAAAGAAAAAGGCAAAGTCCTAAGCGTAAACACTCAGCTAATTTCTATGTTGGATTATATCCCAAAAAGAATATATTCTGAGGGATTAAATGAGTTCTCTATGTATATGGAACCAAACAAAAAAGGAGTAATTAACTTAATTACAGAGGTTACACCTCATATGAATAGTTTCCTTATTCGTCTTATGGGAAATATGGATATTAAAAACATAAAGTTTCCAATTGCTCAAGAGGATAATGTAAAAATTAATTTTAATTACGGAACCTGCAGAGTTGAATATAATATTAAAATAAAAGATGAAAGGCCAAGAAAAGTTGAATTTTCAATTAATGGGAATAAATTCGAAAGAAAGATAAAAGAAAATTATGAACAAGAATTGGCTTCTGAAAAAAACTCTGTAAAGATAAAAGATCCTCTAAATGTATCCATTCAAAAATTTATTGAAGCAGTTAAAAATAAAGGCAAACCTCTAGTTGGAGAATCAGAAATATTGCAAAATGTAAAATTACAGGATTTGATTATCAAAGAATATCTATTAACTATCTGAAACAAACTATTTCTTAAATACACCTTTAATCAATGTCCAATCTTCGTCATTTATTCCATTTATTAAAATTAAAACTCCGAGATAAATCCCTATTCCAAGAATTATCTCTACTGCTCCAAAGAAAATATTCATATCCACAAGGTGATTAAATCCCCATAAAAAGAGGGACATTACTATTGTTGCAAAGATTGGTTTCCTTAAGCCAATTCCCTTAACTTTAAAATTAAAATCTCTCTTTGCATAGAACGCAAGTAATCCTAAAAGAAGTATTCTGCTAAGAGAAGTTGCTAAACTAACACCTGCTATCATAAACAATGGATTACTTCTAAAGATGTATATTGCTAAAACGTTTAGAAGAATATTTGCCAACAAAGAAAAAAGAACTGCTTTGCTTACTATCTTTGGCTTTTCTTTTGACTGAAAAATTATTGAATATAGTCCTATAAGAGGCGTTGTTAGTATAAGCAAAGAGAGAAAATAAATTGAGTATGCAGCAAAGATGTAACTATCTCCGTATACTGCTTTAATTAAATACTTTGCAATAAAGGCTATTCCTGCAGTTGCAGGTATAGAGAGAATTAGTATATACCTTAAAATCTTATTGAAACCTCTGTGGAACCGATCACCTTTTATCTGGGTAAATATCGGAAAAAATGCCCAAGATAAAGAGAATACAGAAGCTATTGCAACAACCAAGCTCATTGCTGCTCTATAATAACCAATGAATTCTGGAGAGACAAATTTCCCCAGCATAAGTGTATCTATAGAACCAAAGAATGCCAAAGAGACACTTGCAAAAACCATATATTTCCAATAAGAATTTATTTTTGATTTGTCAACTTTATCAGCCTTACCTAATAAAATAGATTTATCTTTCTTCAACAAAACAAAAAGCATTAAAATTAAGATTATGAAACCTGAAACAAAAAAAGCTATAAAAATTCCTGATATCTGCAAAGTGTCTGTAAAAATTAATATTGCAAAAACTGAAAAAATTATCTTTAAAACCTGCAAAGAAGTATCAAAAAATACAGGGAATCTAAAATCTTTTTCTGCTATAAATATTGATCCAAAAAAGCTTCTTAGTGATTCAGATATAACAAATAAACAAGAAAAAAGCAGAGGATAAAATAATAGCGGATTTTTGTAAATCGAGTAAGATAAGTATTTTGATATAATTAAAAGGAGAATTACTGAAAACAAAATAAGAAAACATTTAATTCTGAATATATAGTTAAAATATCCTCTTGATAATTTTTTATTGTTCTTTCCCAGTGCATCTGAGATATATCTCAAAAAAGTATTATCTATTCCCATATCTGTAAAAGTTAAAATTATTGTTGCAATTGAAAGGACTAGAGCATAAATACCAAATAACGCTGGGAGAAGCATTCTAGCAATTATTACTGTGAATATTAACCCACCAAACTTTGAAGCCATTAACGAAGCAAAATTATAAAGAGATCCTTTTATTGCTACCTTTGACAGGTTTTGATTTTTTATATTCTTCTTCATGCAATTATAAGAAACTCTTTATTTTTAAAGATGAGGATTAATTAAAAGAAGTGAGACTCATTGTCCCTTTTAAAACCATAAGAACTGCAAATATTACTGCAAATGTGTTAAAATGAAATGCAAATGCTATTAAAATTCCTGCAGTAATATCTAAAATCCCCATTAAAATAACTAAAATATCTGTCATTTTCTAAAAGGCAGTATCTTTTGAAGCAGCAATTCTCTTTTTGTTGTTAAAAGATATTTAATTATAAATGGAATCATTTTCCATTGATGTTTAAATGCCTTTGGCTTATAGATTCTTCTCCAGGAAGTATAATTGAGCAATATTTCTCCATAATCATAAAGCTGCTCAAAAGAATTTTCAAGGCTAAATGAAGGGGCAGGCTGATTTGTCATCCAAAAATTATCATTTAAAACCCCATTTCTCTTACATATTTCGTAGACTTCTGTTCCAGGATATATTCTAAGATAATTGGCAGCATCGGCAAAAGATATATACTTTATCTTTTGAAGTTCTCTGACAAACTTAGCGGTCTCTTCTATGGTCTTATAATTCTCTCCTGGCAACCCTATTATTAAAAAAACTTTCAAATTTATATTTGAATCTTTGAAAAGAGTGAATGCTGTTAAAAGGTCTTGCTTTGTTATTCCTTTTCCAGCAAGTTTTAAAATATTTTCATTTGCACTTTCAAGACCAATAAGAACAGTTGTGAAATTTGCTGCTTCAAGTTTCTTTACCATCTCTTTTGATATAGGTTTTGCTCTTCCACTGCAGAGAAATTCTGTTTTTATCCCTCTTCTTATAATCTCATCACATATTTGAATAACTCTTTCATTATCCATGAAGAAAGTATCATCGTGTATCCATATTTTCTTCATAAGAGGAAAGCTCTTTACCATATATTCTATCTCATCTACAGTATTCTTTACAGATCTAAAACGAACCTTTCTTTTGTTTAGAGGATTTATACAGCAAAAGCTACATTTAAACGGACATCCTCTGCTCGTTAGAAGACAACCAATCTCATGTTTTCCATCCCTAAGAAAAAGTTCGTGCTTTGGATATGGAAGGGAATCTAAATCATAATTTAATTCTCTTGGTTTTGTTACAAATACCTCTCCTTTCCTTTGGTAAGCTATTCCATCTACAGAATCAATTCTATTTGATTTTTTTTCAAACTTTTTAATTAATTCCTCAAAAGTTATCTCTCCTTCTCCTAGCACAACAAAAACATAGGGGAACTCTCTGATTAATTGGTCCCACATTAAAGTGGCATGTATTCCTCCAAGAACTATTTTTACATTTGGATATGTTTCGTGTAAAAACCTAATTAATTTATAAGAGCTAACCCTATTCTCAGTAAGTATTTGAAAACCTACCACATCTGGGGAAAACTCTTCCATTTTCAGTTTAAATTTTTTAAATACAATTTCTTCAAAAAAATTGTTTAAATACAGGCCTTCAACTTGATTCCCGTACTTTTCTAAAGAAGAATGAAGATATGCAAGACCTAATGCATAATACTCCTCCTGAGCAGATTCGTCCGCTCCTACCCTATTCGCAGACTGATTTGAATGTTTCCTTGAAACAAGCCTTGAATTTTCAACTGCACTTGTAACTAGCAAAATTTTACTTTTCATACGTTTTTGCACAAAGATTAGTTATTTAAATGTTTTCTCATTATTCACAATATGAATCGTTACGTCATTTCCTCTTCATTGGGAGGCCTTTCAAATAGAATAAAATGTCTCGTTTCTTCCATAAGGCTTGCAGAGAAGACAAAAAGAGAGTTAATACTGTACTGGCCAAAAAGTTCTTCCTGTAATTGTCATTTTTCAGATTTGTTTGAAAATGATATAAAAGAAATATCAAGAGAAAATATAAAAAATATAATTAAGAATAAGAAATGCGAGGTTTATACAGAAAATCTATACAATTTTAAAGGAAAAAAAGAATTCATTATTAATTTTTCAACAAAAATAATTGGATTTTCAAAAAAGAACATTCATTTAAAATTTGAAAATATCCCAAAAGAGATAAGAACAGATATCTCCAGCTATATAGGTAGACTAAAAATTAAAAAAGAAATACTAAAAATTGCTGGAAACTTTTCAAATAAAAAATTTACAAAAGAGATTATTGGAATTCACATAAGAAGAGGAGATTTTAGAACACTTAAAAGTAAAGTTGGTTTTGTTTCATCTGATGAAAAGTTTATAGAAGAAATAGAAAAAGAAATTAAATTAAATTCAAAGGTAAAGTTTTTTCTTGCAACTGACGAAAAAGAAACTGAAGAAAAATTTAAAAAGATATTCGGAAATAGAATAATTTTCTATGAAAAAAATACTAAAAAAAGAGAAGAAGACGGCTCTGTCAAAGAGGCTTTAATTGAACTTTTGTTATTATCCAAATGTAAATTAATTTTAGGAAGTTTCGGGAGCACGTTTACAGAAATGGCTTGGTTTTTTGGGAATTGTAGACCCAAAGTAAAAATAGTGATGGATAAGAAAGCTCTTAGAGAATATATCTCACTTACAAAGGAGAGGAAGAATATCTTCAATAGCATTAAACAGGTTGTGTATAAAATAATTACTCCTTTGCATGTCAGGCTTATAGATAGAGTTTAAAAAAATTATATATCCTCCCAACAACCCATATTTTTTTAAAGTAAGCTATTTTGAAAGATTTATGGAATATGGACTTTCAACAAGAATAGATAATTTAAAAGAAAGGGTAGGGGATATATTTAAGGAAACTGCTGCAAATGAAAAGGAATTTCTAATTAACAGTAAAAAGAAAAGAGCTTTAATAACAGGGATAACTGGACAAGATGGCTCTTATCTTGCTGAATTCCTTATTGAAAAAGGTTACGATGTCTATGGTATGCACAGAAGAACAAGTATGGATGTTTTTGAAAGAATAGGGGATTTAAGAAGAGAAATAAAACTAGTCGAAGGGGATGTTACTGATCAGGGTTCTATAATAAGAATAATAAATGAAATTCAACCAGATGAGATATACAATCTTGCTGCTCAATCTTTTGTGCCGGATTCTTGGACTCAACCAATATCAACTGTGAAAATTGATGCTTTAGGGGTTATAAATATACTAGACGCTATAAGGCTCATAAATCCAAAAATAAAATTCTATCAAGCTTCAACCTCTGAGATGTTTGGAAAAGTTCAGGAAATTCCACAAACCGAAAGAACTCCTTTTTATCCAAGAAGTCCATACGCAGCTTCAAAAGCTTTTGGACATTATATAACTCAAAATTATAGAGAAAGCTTTCATCTCTTTGCCTGCAGCGGAATTCTCTTTAATCATGAATCCCCAAGAAGAGGAAAGCAATTTATTACAAGAAAAGTAAGCCATTCTGTTGCAAAAATAAAATTGGGATACCAGGATTTTTTTGAAATTGGAAGCCTTGACTCAAAGAGAGACTGGGGTTTTGCAGGAGATTATGTTGAAGCTATGTGGTTAATATTGCAGCAGGATAAACCCCAAGACTATGTAATTGGAACAGGAGAAGCTCATTCTGTGAGAGAGCTTATAGAAGAGGCATTTAGAATAGTCGGGATGAATATAGTCTGGGAAGGCCAAGGCGTTGAAGAAGTTGGAAAATGTAATGGAAAAATTGTTGTTAAAGTAAGTCCAAAATTTTATAGACCAGCGGAAGTGGATTATTTAATTGCAGATTCTTCAAAAGCAAAAAGAGAACTTGGATGGCATGCAAAAACATCTTTCAAAGAACTTGTAAGAATGATGGTTGAATCGGACCTTAACCAATTAAGTACGTACGGATTAAGAGATTCTGACAAATCAAGATTGGACCTTTAATTAGAATCTATTTCAAAAACTTCAGTTTTTTAAATTTAAGCCAATCATAGATTACAGAAATTTTATCTATCCTTAAATTTTCATGTATTTCCTGAAATATATCTAAAAATAAGTGAAATGCAAATCCAAAAAGAACAAACAAAAAATACCTTGAAATAAAAATACCTGCAAGGAATAAGATTATAAAAGATTCTATACCATGCAAAAAGCAAAAACCAGAATAGAGCTTATTTCTCTCTTCTATTTTAATTTTAATTAACTTTTTCCTCTTTATTAAAAAATAATTGACTGACTTTTTAAAATTCGTGTCTTTTTTCTTAAGCACATAATAAATATAATGATCGACGTCTATTAAAAAAGAAGATAAAAATATAATTCCAGCTCCTATTAATTTTATACTTGGGAAAATAAAAAATAGAGCGAGAGAAAAAATAAACCCAAGAAGAATATGATACTTTGGAAGCACTTTAATCACCCATTCTCTTGATTATATCTCCAAACGCAGGCCTTGTAATAAATACTCCAACACTTATTCCTATTATAGTTGTTATTGCAAATCCTTTCAAGAGTCCAGCTCCTGCCCACATAAGAGGAAGCAGAGAAACTAATACAGTAAAGTATGCTCCCATGATTATTGCAAAAGCCATCTTAATCTTTTGCTTTATGCTATATGCAGTCTTATGCAGGGATTCATCCAAAATAACTATCTGATCATCAAAGCCTGTACCAATTGATGCTAAAATTCCTGCTATGCTTGCTAAATCTAAATTCCAATCAATTAAAGCTGCAACTCCTAAGATAATAATTATTTCTGAAAAACTTATTAAAATTACTGTAAGAGATTGTTTTAATTTTTTGTATCTTATGAATATTATCAAAGATGCTGAAAGTAAAGCTGCAATTCCTGCGATTAAAATGTATTTTACAAAATTCTGCCCTAAAAGAGGAGAGATTGTATCCAATTTGATAATCTCTAATTTGTAAGGAAGGCTTCCCGTTATGAGTATAGTCTGAAGTTTATGCATATTTGCTTCTGCAGCTTTGTATGCATCATCTTGGGTTGCTCCAGTGCCTGAACCTGAAACTGATATTTGAGTTGTAACCTGTCCCTGAAGATCTTTACTTATCAAAAGAGATTCTACAAGAACATCATCAACATATAAGTCTAAAGGCTGTGAAAGATATTCTGGATTTGTAGCATTTATTGATATGCCTTCAGTTATATTAGCATGCCTTTTAGCAGCATCTTCACTTAAATATATTGTAAACATAAATTTACAATAATAAGCACCAGAAGAATCCTGCTGGCAACTCTGTATATTAGCACATGTTGCATCGTTTCTACAAACTGAGGCTACATCTTTATTTCCTCCGACAAAAACAGTTTGATTCCCTATCTTTGCTTCGAATTTACCCTGATTTTCAATCATAGATCTCAAATCTGTAGGAGTTGCTCCGGCAATTTCTATTAACATAAAACGCTTTCCTGACAAATCTGAAATTGGGCTGACTTTTATATCTGAAAGTCCATAAACATTAAATCTATTTGTTGTTATTGCAATTAAATCATTTAATTCAGATGAAGAAAGATCCTTGCCTTGTGCCTCAACAAGTGCTCTTGCTCCTCCTGCTAAATCCAATCCTGCTTTTAAATTAGTTTTTGGAATGTGAGAAACAGTTATGTTGGGGGCATTATTGGAGTATAAGATTACTGTAGAATCTTTTGTTGTTATAGTTATCTTTATTTCATCCTTAGCTGGAAACTTTTCCTGAATATAATTTGAATAATCTGTAATATTAGATATTGGCTTACCATCTATGGCAGTTATTATTTGCCCTTGTCTCAGTCCATACTGGAATGCAGTTGAATTTTGTTCAACACTTGTTATTAAGACTCCTTTTTGAAAAAGAGTAATACCATTTGGAGATACAAAAATTGAAATAAGAGACAAAACTAACAGTATAATTAAAAGCCATATTCTAAAACTTAATTTTTTCATTCTGATTTTTCCCTTTTCTCTTTTGAGAGCATATACCATTTAATTATTGAAACATTTGTCACCCAAGTATTGAATATATCGAATGCTAACCCAATTACAAGAATAGTAAATATTTGTGTTAATGTAACTGAAAAAGATTTAATCAATAGAAGAGCTACAAATATTGCTATTAAAGAAACAAGACTCATTGTAATACCTGTCTTAAATGCACTCATCAATTTCTGATTTAGAGTAAGATCTTCGTGTCTTCTCAAGACCCTATTTGTAAGAAGAATATCTGTATCTACAGAATATCCTATGAGCATTAGCAAGGCAATTATTCCTGCACTAGACATTTTAATTCCAAGTAAATTTACAGTTACTAGAGTCATGAATATATCTGCAAATGCAGAGAGAACTACGGCACCAGATGGGACAGGAGTCTTGAAGAGTATGAAAACAACTATAGCCATAAAAACAAAGGCAATTAAAATAGCAATTAAAAGTTGATTATAGAATGATTTTCCAAGAGAAGGATCTGTTGATTCAAAACTACTGTTTTGCCCTTCAATTAATTTGTAACCGAGATAATCTTCCAAGAACGCTTTTATATCCTCTGCACTCGCTGTTGTATCTACGATAGTCGCAATTTGTTCTCCTGTTACTAAATCCGAAACTTCTCTAACATTAACTTCTCCAAACTTGTTTGTCAGAGCACTTTCTAAAGAGGGTATATCTGTCTTTCCGTTGATGGTAACAGAAGTTCCGCCCATTAGTGAAATATCTTTAAGAAAAAAATCATGATGCTGAGAATAAAAAAATCCCATATAAACAAAACCAATAATTAGCAGAGCGATTGGGATTAGAAGCAATGTCTTATAATGCTTATCATGCCAGTTCTTCTTCTGTGTTTCTTGATTTTGTTGTTCTTCCATTTTATTTTTTATTTTTTACTCTGAGTGCGCCAGCCGGGAATCGGACCCGGATCAACTGGTTGGAGGCCAGTAATTCTACCATTAAACCACCGGCGCATTTAAAATAATACTTAATTAGTGGTTTTAAAGGTTTTTGATACTCTAATATGCGCTCGAAAGGATTTGAACCTTCGACTCCCTCCTTAGGACGGAGGTACTCTATCCAGGCTGAGTTACGAGCGCACAATATGCGAGGATTAGGATTCGAACCTAAGTAAGCATAAAGCTACGAGAGCCTTAATCTCGCCCGTTTGACCACTCCGGCATCCCCGCCGTAAAAAATCAAGAAATCTCAGATATAAAAAGGTTTATAAATCAAAAAGATGAGATAATTTCGAGACGGCCATAATAGGTTGGTAACACCTGTTCCCTTTCCGAACACAGAAGTTAAGCACCCTATGTTGTTATCAGTACTGTCCAACAAGATGGGAAAATAACAAGCTGTCTTAACTTTTTTTTAAAAGTTTATAGAGGGTGTAAGCTATGTTAAATTTATAAGTTTATTATATTAAATTATATAGAATAAAAAATTAATTGAATCTTATGATTTCTTGAATCTTGCAATAAGCTCAATATGATCTTCCTGTCCAAGAAATATTGCTCTACAGCAGAATCTGTCCAATCCTAATTCATCTAGAACTTTCTTTGAGCTTTCACCCTGAGCTACTCGCTTTTTGTATTCTTCCCATAAATGACCTATAGGTTTACCGCATGAAAAGCAACGAACTGGGATTATCATATAAATAATGTTGAAATATTGTTTTTAAAACTTACTATAAGCGATTTGTAAGGCATTTTTACAAAACTTACCCAAATTCATATTAAATTAAAAAAGGTCCAAAACAGTTATATATTATTACACAAAAATTTAAAAACTAATTTTTGTTAGGAAAATGATTAAGTTAAAAAAAAAGAGAAAATGACAAAAAAATGTATCTACTGCAAGGCTGATATTACCGACGACAGATCTCTGGATGTTTGTAATCAGTGTGGAGTTGGAGTTTGGGGTCAGAAAATGTTCAATGCTATTCTGCAGAATATGGAGAACGCAAAAGATAATGGAGATTTGTGTAATTCAACTGTTTCTTCAAATGAACAACCTCCTGCAAAACTAGGGAATTCTAGAATTAGTTTTATGTAAAGGATAGTTTTTTAAATGGAATTTTTCTGGGTATGTTATGGCAGATAGAAAACCTATAAGAACAAGAGGGAAACTTCAGTTTAGTAGATACTTCCAAGAATTAAAAAAAGGAGATTCTGTAACTGTTGTAAGAGAAAAATCATTGCATTCTGCATTCCCTGTGAGACTTCAGGGAAGAACAGGAAAAGTTGAAAAAAGAATAGGAAAAAGCTATCTGGTGAAGATAAAAGACCAAACAAAAGAAAAAGATTTTATAATCTCTCCAATACACTTAAAAAAGATAAAAGACAAAAAATAAAATGATAAAAAACACAACTCCTTTAAGCATGGCAGAATCTTTGGAATACATAGAAAAAGACAAAAGAGCTGAAAAGCCTGCAGCTGATTTTATAAAAAAGTTTGTAAAGATAACTCCAAAAGAAGCTAAGGAACTAAGAAAAAAATTAGATGATTTAAAAATTGTAAAAATGAATGATATGACTATCTCAAAGCTTATTGATGTCTTTCCTGAAAAAGCTGAGGAAGTCAATAAAATATTCGTTGACATAGGCCTAGATGAGAAAGAAACAAAAAAAATACTTGACACAATTAAAGAATTCAAATAAAGAAAATGGAAAAAGAAGAAAATGCAATAATCTTAGAATATCTCCCAAACGGATATCCTTTGGAGAAGAAAATGATGCCTATAGCTCAGGCTATTGGAGAGAAAACTTTAGTTCTGCTTGAACTTGTTCCCAGAAGAGGAATGGATTTGAAAATTGGTGAAAAAGTTTACATAGGAGAAGGAAAGAGAGATAAGGTATACTATATTCTTGGAAGATTACATAGAGAAAAATTAACAGAAACTGCGAAAGAACAATTAGGAGAATTTATAAAGCAAATTGTTAAAGAAAGAGAGAAAGAATTCGTGGAATTTTTCAACAAGTCTGATGCGATAAACAAAAGAATCCATCAGATAGAAATGCTTCCTGGATTGGGCAAAAAGCATATGCAGGAAATATTAAAGCAGAGAAAAGAAAAGGAATTCGAATCCTTCGCTGAAATGAAGAAAAGAATACAAAATCTTCCTGACCCTGAAAAATCTGTTGAAAAAAGAATATTCCAAGAATTAACAAATATAGAAAGATACAATCTTTTTACAAACAAGGCATAAGATGGCAGAAAATATAAAACAAGTACACACAAAACCTGAATATGTAAAGCCTCAGGAAAAACGAGAAGAAAGATTAGTCAGAATTCTATCGAAGGATATTGAAGGAAAAATGAAGATTTACGTCGGATTAACAAAAATAAAAGGAGTATCATGGGCATTTTCAAATGCAGTTTGCAGAGTTCTTAAGATTGACAAAAATAAAACAATTGGTTCTCTTACTGACAAAGAGATACAGGAAATTTCTGATTTCATAAAAAATCCAACAGTTCCAGAATATATTATGAACAGAAGAAAGGATATTGAGACTGGAACTGAAAAGCATCTTACAGGTACGGATTTAGATTTAAGAAAGGACTTCGATATAAAGAAATTAAAGAAAATAAAGAGCTACAGAGGAATTAGACATACAGCTGGACTTCCATTGAGAGGTCAGAGAACTAAGGCACACTTCAGATCAAACAGAAAGAGAGGCTCTGGAATTAAGAAAAAAAATACCGAAGGAGCTGTCAAGGCAAGACCTTACGAGGGAAATAAAAAATGAAAAGGAAACATAAAACATATTCAAGACCAAAGAGACCATTTGATAAACCAAGAATAGAAGAAGAAGCAGGAATCGTAGAAGAATTTGGACTAAAAAACAAAAGAGAGATATGGAAAGCAGATGCAAAAATAAAATCAATAAGAGAAAAAGCCAAAAAACTAATTTCTGCAAAACCAGAAGATCAGCAGGTTTTATTTAATAAACTAAACAAGATGGGATTAAAAGTAAATTCTATATCCTCAGTTTTATCCTTGGATAAGCAGGATTATATGAGAAGAAGACTTCAAACAGTTGTGGTTACAAGAAAACTTGCAACAACTCCAAAACAGGCTAGACAACTAATTGTTCATAAAAAAGTCCTAGTTGATGGTAAGGCTATTGACAGTCCCTCATATGTTGTTCCTGTAGAACTTGAAAGCAAAATAACTTTAAAAGCCAAGAAAATTCAAAATAAGAAAGAAGTAGAAAAGGAGAGTGCAGAATAAAATGCCAAAGAAAGAAGAAATAAAGGAAGTTGAAGAGACTGAAGAAATTGTTGAAGAAGAAATTGAAAAGGAAGCTGAGGAAGTTGAAGAGAAATCAGAAGCAAATGAAGAAAAAATAGCTGTTAAGAAAAAAGAAAAAGAGATAGAAGCTGTTCTTAATATATACACATCTTTTAATAATACTATTGCTCACGTTACTGACGCATCTGGGAGAACTATTGCAAAGGTCTCTGGGGGAATGGTCACAAAGCATAGCAGACTTAAGGCAAATCCAACAATTGCCATGTTTATTGCAAAAAGAATTTCTGAAAATATGAAAGAAAAAGGAATAAAGTCTTTGTACGTAAGAATACGTGCAAAAACTGGGAGCACTGGCCCCGGACCCGGAGCAAATGCAATAATAAAAAGTTTGTCAAGGGAAGGGTTTAAAATAATAAATATTCTAGATACAACAAGAGTTCCGCGTGGTGGACCTAAGAAACAGGGCGGAAGAAGAGGTAGAAGAGTATAAAATGGAAACAATAAGCAAATCGGAAAACAAATATGCATTCAAGGCAGAAATAGAAGATAGTCTTGTTAATTCAATAAGAAGGTATGTTGGACAAATTCAAATTGCAGCAATTGACGATGTTGAAATATCAAAAAACGATTCTCCTCTTTACGATGAAACTCTTGCACATAGATTAGGATTGGTTCCTCTTAAACAGAATGCAAAGAAAGAAGGAAAATTAAAAATGAGTTCTCAGGATAAAGGATTTGTTTATTCAGGCTCTTTGAAGGGAGATTTTGATGTTGTTTATGATAAGATACCTCTGACACTTTTAAGCGAAGGACAGGAAATAGAGATTTCTGCAAATGTAAAAATGGGAAAAGGTCAGGATCATGCTAAATTCTCTCCAGGTATAATGAATTACAGGCAAATTTCAGAAATATATGTTGATAAAGAACTTGCAGAAAAAATAAAGAGCACCTATCCAAATATCGAGATTAAACAAAAGGGAGATAAATATGTCATAATTGACGATAAAGAAAAAGAAGTTGCTGATATATGTGAGGGACTTGCAGAAAAATACAACAAGAAAATAGAAGTAAAGACAACTGGAGAAATGATAATATCATTAGAATCATTCGGTCAGATAGACGCTAAGAGCATATTTGCTAAAGCAGTTGAAGCTTTGCAGAAAGATATTGGTGAGTTAGGAAAGAAATTCGCTAAGTAAGATTATTTAATTCTAAAATAAAGTTAAAATAGGTCAGAAATTTTTCAAAAAAAAATATAGTCAAGAAAGGAATTATCGTGAGTATAACCTTATTGTCCATTAATCTATGCTATTAATAGCCAAATAATATAGGGTTTTACCTGATAACTAAACATCCTCTTCACAATAACTATAACATATGAAAGTATTTTCATATGTATTTGACAAAAAAAAGGATACCTCTCTGTGAGTTATCCTTTTTTCAAAATTCAAGCACTTTTAATTGCGAAAAGTTTAATCTCGTAAGGAAATAAAATAAATGTTTTTATTAAGATTATTATTAATGAGAGAAAACCAGCTACAAATAAGAGTATTAATCCCAAATCAGATTGTACAAAAAATAAACAAGAAAGGTACAAACCAAAACTACAAAAGAAACACCAAGCTGTTAATTTTTCTAGAATTTTAATCTTTTTTACGTTCATAATATCTCCTCCTATAAATTTAAGTTAATAAATAAAAATTATTCAAACAGTTGGGTGAAGTTTGCTATATTCCTTAATCTTATTATCTACTTCAAAAAGAACAGCAACCCAATCAATAACCATATGGGCCATCATGCAATCAATTTTTTCAAATACATCCCTAAGTCTATTACATTTCTTGTCTTCAGTAAAATCTTTACAATATTTGTGCACTGCTTTGACTAAAATATTTGACAAGACATCTTTTGGAATAATTGCTCTCTCAGTCAACATTAATTGCATATAAATGTCAAATGAAAAACACTGCATTTGTATCCTATCTTCCTGAGAAGTGCACTCGTTTGGCAAGCTTACAGTAGACTCTTTGAGTATTACTGCATAAACTCTTGGATAATTTTTCTTAACTGATACCACTGTCTCTTCAGCTGAGCTTTGCCCAAATAAAGAAGAAATAATCAGTAACATTGCTAAAGTTAATAACAAATTTTTCATAACTTATAATTTTTAATTGTTAATAATATTTTATTATATGTTGTTCTGCCTGAAACAGAGTATTATTTTCAAAAGAAAAACCCCGAGGGGAAAATTTATCTCGGGGCTTTAAATAAACATACAGAAAAAAATTATTTCTTCTTCTCTTCTTTTTTTGAATCCATCAATTTCTTTAACTCATCATCACTCATACTCTTAACCTTCTCTTTGAAATCTTTAACATCAAGCTCTGTCTGTTTTTTCTCTTCTCTTTTATTCATTTGCTGAGTGACAGATTTCTCGTTTTCTGAAGATGTCAAATTTAAAGTCATATTTCTGAATAAAATTGTTGGCACGGCTATCTGTTCAGAATTAATGAATTTTATTAAGACTGAATCTCCTTCCTTTGTTAGTGCCAATTCTGATTGAGATTCATTGCTTACTATAAATGAATGTTTAAACTCCTTAAAGTAAAGGTAATATTGCTTACCTGAATTGGAAATGTCCCATCCTATGCGAACTACCTTCCCTTTATAGTTAACAGCATCCCTAATTGCCTCAGTTGAAATCTGACCCCCCCCATTCATAATAATCTTCTGAAACTCAACAACAGCCTCTTGAGGATTGACTCCAAAAGCAACCCTCTTATTTTCATTTTCAACAATGGCAAGACCCTGATAATTCCCATTTTCTCCAAGAACTGGAACCAATGAAGCTAACTTCCCATAAACATTTTCGTAAACCATCTGCTCACTAGCATGCCATTTCTTATAACTATACTGGCTATTTACTGCTTGAGAAACTGCCTCTTCAGTTGCACCTCCAGAGGTTGCATAATACGTAAACTTCCCTGTTCTACTATCACAATACATTAACCCGGTCATTGCTTGGTCTGATCTATTTGTTGAAGTTACAGGCATAACAAATGTACAACGCTCATCAGAAGAATAATTCATTGTAGGAGTTTCAGCCTTCAATAAATTAATATGAGTCCAAAAATTATTCCACCAGCCATCTTTTAATTCTCCCCAATAATTTACGTAATCCTTAGCTATGTCTGAAGGCGTAACTCTATCTACCCAAGCATATTCTTTGTTATCTTCAATCTCTTTCTTAAGGATATATTTGTAATCCCCTGTTTCTGGATTAAAGATTATAACCCCATCAACAACTAATCCTGAATAAAAAATTGTAGGTTTAATAACTGTGATTACCCAAAAGATATTTCCATTATCATCTTCCTCAAAGGAGTAATCTCTAAGCAATTTATTATGAAACTCATTGTAAAGCCTCCTTTTCAGATAATTCGAAAAATAAGCATGAGGAGTATATTTCATTTTTCTATTGCTTATCAGAATTGGTTTAGCATACGGATCAACTGCATTAACTTTTACATATCCTGGAACTTCCTTAGTCCTAGTCCAAACATTCCATCCCTTGAAATCCAATGGAATTAAATACCAATAATCATCTTTGATCTTTTGAAGAGTAATTAAATCTTCAGACAAAGGAAATTGACTTCCAAGAGTTGCCCCATCTTTACTCAGAGCTGTTTTAGCTAAAGATAAAGCAAGTTCAGGTGGAACTAATCTAATTTTGTTTTGATCCAATGGCTGAATTTCCTGACTCCAGTGCTTTTGGGTTTTCTCGTCTATTTTCCCTATTAACTGAGAATATCTTCCTGCATTAAATATTCTGGCACCGCATATTGCTGTAATTATAATAATAACTAAGGCAACAATTGGAATCCAAGAGACATGTGCAAAATCATCTTTCATAGAACTTGCAATGATAGCCGAAATAATCCACCAAATTAACAATAAGCCAAGATACCATCCAAATAATGGCCAAGCCGTAGAAGGAAGACCCCCCCAGATAATCCACCAGCTTATTAGAGAATAACTGATGTCGCAGATAATAAAAGCTGCAACCTTGTCTTTTATTTCATTTTCCGAAAAAAGAATTATTGACGCGCCTAGCGTGCCAACAAGTAAACCAAGTAATAAAAACATAATCTTAAATTTTTAAATGATTAACACTAGAACTATTTGTAAATAAAATTTAATTAATTATAAAAATTGTTTTTCTTTTATGTGCGTACCTCCTTTTTTAATATTTTGGATAATTTATGCTTACTATACACTTTTGTTCTTTCAATCTTATATTGGTTAAAAAACATACCTGAATCAACAGGTACATTCGGGTCAACAAACATACTAAGAAGAGGAATCTCCAACTTTTGAATATCCTTTATTTCTACTAAATTTTTGTCCATAACTAATTCCTCCATAATTTAAGTTAAATTATATAAAAACGATAAGAAGAAACTCCCGAAGGAAGATAAAAATCAATCGGGAGTTTCCATAAGAAACAAAGAGAAATTACCAAGTTTTCCAGAAGTTCCCTCCTTGCGAAATCCAATAAGTTTTTTCTCCTATTTTAACAACATACTCCGGCTTTGGGTCAAGAACAGCAAATTTGGACTTTGGATATGAATTAAGAAGCGATTTATAATCCATCAAGTCATTGTAATCCCGTACTAAAAGCCACGCACCAGGCTCTCCCCAAACAATTGTCAAGGGAATCTGCTTATTTACCTTCAAAAGTTCAGCATAAGTCCATTCAGATTTAAACTTCTCAACAAATGCCGGTCCTGTTGGGGGAGATAGAATCGTCTCTGGATTAAGTGCAACTTCAACTGTCTTCCCAAGCTCCATACTTTTAACTTCCGGCAAATCTCCAATGTGCTGAATAAACTCCATGAGTTCAGTTTTCGGCGGAGGAGGTGGTGGAGGAGGTGGTGGAGGTGGAGGGGCTTTTTTGCAACCTACTGCTAAAGCAAAGGCTATAACAATAAATAAAAATAAAAACTTTTTCATAACTTTAAAATTTTAAGGATTAATAATAAAAATACTATTGGTATAAGAAAATTTAAAAATTAATCATATTTGGTGTTCAACCATAAATAAACATTTACCTCCTTTCTATTTTTAATAGTTAAAATTTAATTTAAAAATTCTATTCTTTAATACTAAAGTTAATAATAAGAAATAATTCATTATTCTTCAAACAAAATTATTTTTACTGAAAATCTATAGTAAGTTTCATCGAAGTCCTCGAACTCAATGCTATGAGAACGTAAGTAAGCTGCGCTAAATACAAAGCGGTTAAGATTATAATTTATTCCTACTTTATATTCTAGTTGCCAAGGATCATACCTGTAAAACTTTTCACATGCAAGATAAGTTTCGACATTTGTAGAGATGGATAGATCTTTGTAATTAATATTTAAGTTAATAGCTGCAATCCCCTTGTTTTTCAACTTGGTATATACATAAGTAACTCCTTGATTATTATCCCATCTAAGCGTTCTGTCTTCATATCCCAATTCAAGTGATCCTCCTGTTTTTATCGGAGCAAGGGTTTTGAATAACTTTATTTGTAATGAAAATCTGTCATAGGTCTCATAGAATTCTTTCAACTCTATTGGGTGAGAACATAAGTGAGTTGCATCAAATATAAAGCGTTTAACCTTATAATTAACTCCTATTTTGTATTCTACCTGAAAAGGATCATAGCTGTAAAATTCATCAACTTGAAAATAAGTTTTTACATTGGTGTATAGAGCAATTCCTTTATAATCCGCATTTAAATGAATATCTGCAAATCCCTTAGTATTTAACCAAGTAGATGTGTAAGGATTATTATAATAATCCCATCTGAGCGTTCTGTCTTCATATCCCAATTCAAGTGATCCTCCTGTTTTTATTTGGGAAAAAAGCTGAATTGGATAAAGTAGCATTAAAACAAACACAAATTTCTTCATAACTTTTAAGTTTTTTATTGTTAATATTTTCTTTAATTATTTTTCTTTGAATTAAATTTGTTATATATCTTGTTCTGCTTAAAGCAGATTATTGTTGTCAAAAGAAAAACCCTCGAACGTAAAATTTAGCTCGAGGGTTTATAATAGTTAAAAAACTAATTTTCAAAACGGTTTCTCCTTGGATGAAATTTAACTATCCTAATTTTATCTCTGCTTTTCCTATCTAATCTAGATATTGTAGAATTGGATATTATGGGGTTTATATCTTCGTTGAAGAAGAGTCTACCCCCATTTTGTTGAGCAGATAACAAACAGTTTACTAAACCTTTTTTCATTTTTATTGCTATTAAAATGTTAATGTTGCTAAAATTGTGCTTCTAATAAAAGCGATTTTGAATACCAATTGAGTAAGGCACAGTTGTTCTCTCCATAATCACTCCATAATTTTGCGGGTCTGTGTGAAATGATGCTTTTACATTCTTTACTATTTCTGTCTGCATTAATTCAATCTGATGAAGCTTAATCCTTTTTGATGTTCTTTTGTCAGAGAGTTTAAGTTTTCTTCTTTCTTCTTTCTCAAGTTTTCTCATTAGTTTAATTATTAGTGAAAATTATTTTACTAGAAATTGTTTTGATTAAATCCATTCTTTAATAGGAATCCCATTTTTCAGTCTGTACTTAACCAGCGGAACCCATACTAATGCAGGAGCAACAACCATGAATGTTGGTAAAGCCCAGTTTGCAAAAGTGTTTTCAGTTATTGCAAACATAGACAAGAAGTATCCAAGGCTAAATATAACCCATATTGCAGGCCTGTCTTTCTCAGGGTTCTTACTTAGGAAATTTACACTTGGCACTATTCCCATAAAATCTGTAAATATACCTAGATATAATGAATATTGAGCCCACTCTTTACTTTGCCTTGTGAAATACCAAAGCGTAAGAGATGCAATTGCTAATACTAAACAAACCACATCAAACCTTGTTACTGATTTTTCTTTACTTCTCATTAGAGCAATAATAAATATAACTGTGCAACCCGCAAGAGGTCCAAGAGTAACCCAAGAATTTTTCCCAGCCCCAGAAGAAGAGTAAGAAGATAAGCACAGAGCAACACTTATTAAAGCAAATATTGCCCATGAAGAAATATTCGGAACAATTTTCCTTTGCCATACTCTAATTATATATGCAGGATAGCTGGCAAGAACAACAAGTGCAGATAGAATTCCAAAAAACTTTTCCATAATTTTAGTTATTAGTTATTACTAATTTAATTTGAATGCATCTTTGACTTTACCCATATACCTCCATGCAAGATAAACATAGAGATTGGATAAACGAAGTTTCCTAATTTACCATCAAATTTTAGAATTACTACTATAAGACCAAGGAAAAATGCAGTTGACCAAAACAGCCATGGAATTGAAGGTTCGTTTTTTGGATTTGAAAATACACTTTTATAAGTTGGAATAAATCCTACTGCAACCCCAAATAGAACAACAAAATTTGCATACATTGCAGATTTATATAATGCCCAAATACAAATAGAGATTAATCCAAAAAACAAGGCTAGATAATCTACCCAATTTAGTTTAGAAAATTTTCCTTTTATTAATGAGACTAAAAAGGTAAGAGTGCACATTGCAGATCCTGTAAGAGAAAGTAAGCTAACTACCCAACTTTGGCTCATAGATTTGTAACTCAAGAAATTGAGTGAAGCTAAACAAGCCCATAAAAACCAAGAGATAATATTTGGTTTTGTACTTCCAGATATTTGCTTATAATTATAAATAATAAAAGCAGTAATGTGGGTAAGGCTTGCGAGAATACTGATAAATAACGCAATCTCCAGATTTTTCATGATTAAAATTATTAAATATTTAGAAAATTTGTTTATTGTTTTGTTAGTAAAATTAAAAGTAAAGATAAAACAGGAATCCCCAGTCGTGAATAAATTTGAACAAGGCGGGTAATATAACACACAAGGCCATAACTATTGCAACAGCTATTCCAACTGCAAGACCCCCCATTCCTCCAATACAGTATGACACCATCTCTGGAATGCATATAGACCATATTAGATAATTTTTAATAAATATGCCTCGTATTGAAGGATAAATAAGTATAAATAAAACTGACAAGATTCTGAACCATTTCCCATATATTCCCCATTCATCAAACCAAAGTAGACCCGATAAAATAAAGAGGACTCCACATATGAATCCCAATAATGCAAAGAAACCCAATCTTACCAGATAAATTTCTACTCCACGTGATCTTATCTTCCTATTAAAGAAAGTTGGCTCCTTGATGTCATTTTCAGAAGGAGTATTCTCTCTCTTCTCTTCTGGAAGAAATATAACCATGACCAAACTAAAGAAGAAAACGAAGATTAGGATAATGTTCGTTCTATCCAAGAATCCTTTGGGATGCCTAGCTGCTGCATCTGAAAAGAAGAAGAGAAGAATAACCTCAATAATTAAGCTTGAAATACAGACAACTGTAAACACATGATTAATATGTACCAAGAAGTTCAAGATTTTTGCTTTCATAATTTATTTATTTAATAATTTAATAATTTTTTTTATTGGAGGATCTTTAATTAATAAACGCTGTTTATCTTTTTTGATTCCTACAGTCACAGTTAATATAACCAAGATAACAATAATTCCAAAGCATAGAATTGGATGATGAATCAACCATTTTCCAAAAAGAAATGCTAAAACAGCTAAACCGCCTGCAAAACATCCAATAACACATGAACCAATTTGAAGAAACAATTCAAGTAGCAGGTCTGTATCTGAAAAGACGTCCATTATAATCAGGAAAAAGAGACTGTATATGCAAACAAGAGGGATGGGAAGAAGCCTTATCCAAGGTCCAAATTTAATAAAAAAGTCAGACTTAGTTATTAAAGACAAGGGTATAAGAATTCCACAAAGAATTCCAAAACCTAAGAAGCAATAGAAAAATCTCGTACAAGATTTGTATGAAATACTCTTAATTGTTTTCATAATTTTATTTATTAAATGTTAAAAATTCAAGTTTCTGTTTAACGTAAGTTTCTTCTCTCCTAATGAATAGGAATAGGAGATAGAAAGTTCGAGCTGTTCAAGGGTCTCTATTTTAAGGACACCTTTTTCTTAGGTTGAAATCTTCTGCAAGGACTCTTAGAACCTTGTCAATACGTTCTGAGGTTGTTCTGTCAAAGTGCTTCATGACTTTAAAATTTAAGTTAATTTATGTGAATAATTTAATTATTTCGTGTTTTATTGTAGTTTGTGTGTTATAAGGGTATTTCGCGCGCGAATTCGCGTATTTTAATGGTATTTCGGGGTATTTCAGGTGAAATTATAGATTAAGTAATATATGTAATTAGGGAGAAGTGTTCTGTTTTTCTCGTGTTTTTGTTATTTTGTGCTTTGTCTGAAGCGACAAGGCAGGTATTTCACATTGTTTGAATCAACAAAGTGAGCTATATCAAATCTAGTCTAAAAAATAATACGACGTTGAGCAGGTTAATTTCAATGAATGAAATTGTTTAGCTGTGTGTTGCGTGTTACTTTTATTAGTTATTTGGTATGATTTGTTTGTTTGGTTTATATGTGGAAATGTGAGTTTGATTTTTTGTTTTTTATTTAGTTTAATTCTTTAATTTGTGTGTTTAATCTGATTATTTTCTTCCAGCCTTTATTGCTTCTTTCTTCCTTTATTTTTATAATTCCATTTTTCAATAGTTTATTCTTGAGAATATTTCCTTTTCTTGAAGAAAGTCCTGCCTGCTTGTATATTTCTACTGTGCTTTCTTTATGAGAAGGATTGTTAACTAAGAAATCAATGAATCTTTGCTCTTCAACTGTCTCTGCCTTTGAAGCATATACATCGTTCAATTTGAAAGTATCTTTTAAGAAAACAGCTTTCTCTTCTTTTTTCTTCTTCAAATTTAAAGCTCTTATATCTCTCTTATTTATTCCGTCTCTAAGAGCCTGATTTACAGCTAAAAGTATATCTGATTCCTTGTAAAGTCCTTCAGAAAGACCGCTTTCAAGTATATTCTCAGCTTCCTTTATTGTTTTTCCTTCTGATACCTGCTTAGATATAAAATTGTAAAGAACTTCCTGAACGCTTGTTAGAGTATTATTTGTCAAGTCCTCTGGAATTTCAATATTTATTTCTATTTTATTTTCTTTTACAGGATGTGATTTCTCAACACTTTCATGGAGAATTGCACTAATTGAATAAGGTTTTTCTCCTCCAATTAGAGTTCTTTTGAAATCAGGATCGTTTTTCTCAACTTCTATACCTTGTATAAGAGCATTTGTTTTGCTTGCTATTTTCTCGTCGGAAATCATATAATTTCTCAGATCAGTGTAAGGGACTTTTATTAAAAATGGGGAAGTATATCTTTCTGAAAGTTTAACGACTGCATGACCAACTGGAAGTTGTGAAAAGATATTTTTCTTATCGAGTAATTGCATTATTGAACTTACATCATAAACATCTTGAGGTAATTGCTGTTGGAATGCTATATGACAAGCACTATTTCCCTTTACAGTATCACTTAATTTTGAGATATGTTGATCTAGACATATTAAACATGTTCCATATTCTCTCATTTCTCTGTATATCATATCTGTAACAGATTCTGAAACAAAGTATGTTTTACTCTTAAGAAATATATTGTGCGCTTCATCTACAAGGATTGCATGATTAAATCCTTCCTGAACTTTTCCAGAATTCGCTTTCTTTAACTTGTATATATATGTTAAAAGATATTCAGCAAAGAATTTCTTTTCAACATTTCCTAGAGAGTTTAATTCAAATATAATTCTTTTATCAAATATTTCATCAATTGATAGGCTTTTCTTTCCGTCGTAATTTATAACTTTTCCAAAATCTCCGAATGTGAGAACAGAAGCTATTCTGAGTGCACTTTCATACCAAGTAGATTCTCTTCCTCTTGCTTCTTTTGCTTTCAATTCAAGCATTCTCTTTATATGCTGCCAATTAGGATAATGTTGTGAACCTTTGTAAACTCCCCAACCTTCGAAGACTTCGTCTAGTGTTTCAAGCAATATTTTGTGAACACCAAAAGAGACACAGAAACTTTCAGTTAACAAATCACATAATGTATTTATCCATTCCTTTGGAGCAACTCCCTTTGGAGGAACATTTATGTTTGTCTTGAATAGGTTGCTTATTGCGTCATTACCCACTGTAAAACACATTATTGAAGGATCTGTGTGAATTAGAGATCTGAAACTTTTTTTCCAGTCGAAAACTAGGAAAGGTTTGTCCTTCTCTATAAATCTCTGAAGAATATTAAGAGCTAGAGTAGTTTTTCCACTACCACTCATTCCACTTATACATACATGTCTTGGCCAGTCTTTTTCTCTCAATGAGAATGGAAATAATTCCTTATTAGCATAAACAACCTTAGAAAGTTCATATTCTCCTGATACTTCTTTCTGTTCTGGAGGTTCAAGTAAAACTTGCTTATCAAGGAACTTTCCAAGATACTTCTGGTATAGAACGCTTAATATCTGAATAATCTGATTTTTCTCTTCTGGAGAATCTGAAAGCGAATATCTAAAGTAAAGCTCGTCTATCTTTTTTCCCAATATAGGTTTAAGCTTCATGCTTATTTCTTCTATAGAAATGTTTTTTTGATAAGTCATTTTAATTGTCCTCGTTTAATATGTCATTTAATTCCTTCATTCTTCCTTCCTTTTCGCTTAGTTCTTTCTCGAATATTCTAAGTTCTTTCTTTAGCATTGCAACATCTTTCCAGCAGTTTATTTTTTCATTTAACTGAAGCTCTGAAATTTCTACCTTTTTGTTTCTAAGAGAATTCTTTTCTATAAGAGCTTCATTCTGTCCTAGAGCTCTAAGAGTACTTTCGTTTTCAAGTATAAGATTGCTTATTTCTGACTTTAATGTTTCTCCTTCTTTTATGAATTCAAGACTGAGTTTCTTTCTTTCCTCAACAAGCTGGTTTATTTCATGAATAGCTTTTTTAAGAGAATCAACTCTTTCTTGCCCGACTACATCGAGCATATTTTCATCTGAAATACCCGGAATAACGGGTCTTTCAAGCCCAATGAGTGGACTTCTGTTTCTTGAAATACCTTTATTTTCCATAATTATACAGTAGTAACAAACTTTATAAATGTTTCTATTTTATAACCCCTATTGAGTTACACCAATTTAAAGATAAAGGTTTTTATAGGATTTCAAGCTTTATTTTAGTATAGGAGCTTAGGCAGGGATAGCGAAGTGGTCAAACGCGCGAGACTCAAAATCTCGTCTCTTATGAGTTCGGAGGTTCGAATCCTCTTCCCTGCATTCTTCTCTTTCTGTACAATAAAGCATATAAATAAAGGGGATTTTTACAGAGTAATGGCAAAAACACTGGGAGAAATTTCAACTGAAGATATAGGAAAGGGATTGGAACCTTTACTTGAAAACAACCCTCCTTCAGTAAGCAAGTTTAGTGCTAGACAGGCATTTATAAATGTACTAAAGGCAAACGAAGTCCCCCTATCTAAAGAGGAAGCAGTTAGCCTTTATGTTGGAGATGATACAGATGATTATAGTAAAAGAATTAACAAGTTTATGCTAGATAAAGGATATATTCTTTCTTCACATAGTTACGATAGACGTTAATTTTAGTTTAGGGAAACTTTATAAACCCATCCAGACTAAAAAATTAATCTGCGAGCGCAAGCGATAGTAGAGTTAGTTAATTCTATATCGTTTAGTTGTCTTTCAGAGTAAAGGAAAATGAAATCAAAGACAAAGATATCAAAGCAGCTTGAAAGAAAGAGCAATTCAAGGTTAGGAGAAACAATACTTGCTGGAAAGAAAAATGAAGCTTGGATGGGTGTGGCTAGTGTTTTATCAGGACCAAGAAGAATCAGAACATGTATAAACTTAGAGGAAATAAACAAAGATGCAAAAGCAGGGGAAACAGTTGTTATACCCGGAAAAGTTCTATCTCAGGGTGAGATTGACAAGAAAATAAAGGTTGTTGCCTTCAGTTTCTCAGATAAGGCAAAGGAAAAACTATTAAGTGCTAAATGTGATATCTCTTATATATTAGATGAAATTAAATCAAATCCTTCTGCTAAGGGGATTAAAATAATGAAAAAATGATAGTAATAGACGGAAAAAATGCAATTCTTGGAAGATTGGCAAGTTACGTTGCTAAAGAATCTCTTAAAGGAGAAGAAGTGAGTATAGTTAATTGTGGAGAAATAATAATAACAGGAAATAAGAAATTTATGGAACAAGACATGCAAAAGAGAAGAGAAATGATAGGAAGTGGACAAAAAGGACCACATATATCCAGAACAAGTGAGAAGATTGTCAAAAGAGCAATAAGAGGAATGCTTCCAGATCACAGAGAAGGAAGAGGAAAAGAAGCTTTTAAGAGAATAAAATGTTATGTTAATGTGCCTGCAGAATTTAAAGATTCAAAAAAGATTACATTCGATGACCCAGATAAATTGAAATATATCCAAGTTAAGGAATTGACAAAATGAGCACTATAAAAAAAATTATTACATCAGGAAAAAGAAAGACTGCAATAGCGAGGGCAGAGATAAAGGAAGGAACAGGAAAAGTTACTATAAATAAAATGAATTATGAAGGCCTTCACAAATTTGATGTTTTAAGAATGAGAGAACCATTAATGATTGCAGAGAAAGTTTTAGGAAAGTTAAATTTTGATGTTATTATATCTGTAAAGGGCGGTGGAGAAAAAGGACAAGTAGAAGCTGCTAGACTTGCACTTGCCAGAGCAATTGTTAAATTTACTGAATCAACTCAACTTGAAGATGAATTTTTTGAATATGATAGAAATCTACTTGTTGCAGATGTAAGAAGAAAAGAAGCTAACAAACCTGGGGATTCTAAGGCTAGAGCTAAACGTCAGACATCATACCGTTAAACCGATTTAGTTATCTGCAACAGTTAAGCTATATATAAATATTAATTATTCTAAAGTGTACTAATAATGTTGGGCTCTAGATAATTATCACTTATCAAGTTCAGAGTTAATTTTATAAACAATTTTTACTATTATTTTACATGAAAAAGGGTGAAGAAAAGTTAAAGAAAGACAGAAAAGAAGGCTGGATGAGAATCCCTGTTGGAATAGTTTCAGGTATAATAATATATGTCTGGGCTTATCTTATAGGCATATTTTTCATAGTGAATATAATCTATAAAATAATAACAGGAAAAAAAATAAATGAACTTTCAAACATGTCAGAAGTCTGGAATACCCAGAATTACCACTTTATGAGATATATGACTTTTTGCTCTAATGAAAAACCATTCCCATTTGAAGAGTTGAAGAAAGATATAAGCAAAGTTGAAGATTAATTCTTCTTTCTCTTCAATTTATCTAATTTATCCTGAACATGATTAAATAATATTGTTGAAACAATGGGAGTGTGCTTACCCTCGTGGATTTGTCCTCCAAATCTTACTTTCCCCACATAAGCAAAGTTCCTCAATATTTTCTTTAATCCATTTACAGAAAGGTTGTGCTTTTTTGATAAAATGGAAAGATTCATATCTTCTTTCAAGAAGTCTTCAAAAATTTCTTCTATTTCTCTTGAATTCTGTGCAGGAATCAAAATTTTTTCTTTTAAATTCCATTCATACCCAAAAGGAGCTCTTGACATGTGATTTCCTTCTGAAAATTTCTTTATCATTCCTTTTTTTTGTATATCTCCTCTATCTACACATCCATCCTCTTCTTCTATTTCAAATTCGTGTCCACACTTGGGGCATTTCATTTCATTACCTCATCTATGGGGGATTTTATTTTTTTCAATTCTTCCCTTGAAATATGAGTATAGATTTGTGTAGTTGAAAGATCGGAGTGACCTAGCAATTCCTGTATTTTTCTTATATCTGTGCCATTCTCAAGAAGATGGGTTGCAAAGGAATGCCTTAGTGTATGACAATGAACATCCTTTTTTATTCCTGCATGTTTTGCTGCTAGTGAGATTATCTTCTGCAAATTCCTCTCTGATAGTTTTTCTTTTGGACCTGTAAATAGATATTCCTTTTTTTCTTCTTTCTGCTTTTCAGTTTGATTCTTTAAATCTTCCAAAAGAAATTCAGGAATATTAAAAACCCTGTCTTTTTTTCCTTTTCCCTGACGAACATTTCCTATATTCTCCTCAAAATTTAAATCCTTAACCTTCATATTAACTAATTCGGATACTCTAAAACCACAGGCATACATAAAAGAAACCATAAGCCTTGACTTCTTTGAAACTATTGAGTTTATCAATTTCTTTACTTCATCCTTTGTCAGAACTGTTGGAATTCTTTTTTCTTTTTTCGGACGTTTTATATTGATAGTTAAATCTTTATGAAGAATATTTGAAAAAGAGTATCTCAATGCCGAAAGAAAAATAATGAGAGTAGATGAAGAAGCCTTGCTCAAATTTTCAGCAAGATATAGTTTTACATCATCTTCAGTTATGTCTTCTGGATTCTTTTTTGAATATTCAAGAAATTTTCTATTACAGTCTGTATAATTTCTCAGAGTATACTCTGAATTCTTTGATATTTTTAATTCTACTTCAAGTTTTTTCAAAAAATCCTCTGAATTCATTTTTATCTCCTCTTTTATCAGTTTTTATAAATGAAATTGTACGAACTTGTTTAAATATCTTTAGCTATTTCTTGCTTTTCTTAGAAGAATTCTTCATTAATTCTCTTTGATTTATTAGCATAACAATAATTGCCCCTGCAATGAACCATGGATTCCAAACAAATGTAAGAACAATAAATAATAAACCCAAAATTGAAAGCAAAAGAACTTTTACATTCGCCATAGAATTTTTAGCTTCCTGGTGCCACTGTTGCTCCAAAGATTATATTTCCTTGGCAAGTTCCTCCAACGCCTAAAGGAACATAAATTCTCCAGTAAGTAGTATTTATTGCTTCATTAAAGGTATCATTCTGCCTGTAATTTAAATTATAGGTCTTTACAACAGGTGCAGAAGTTAAATTGATGTATGTTGCATTGAATTGAGTATAATTTAAAACTCCAGGCGTTGTAGATGTTAGATTATATTTTTCAAAACCAATAGAGATGTTTTTTACTGCTCCAATAGTACAATTCATAGCATTTCCGTCATTTGTTTTAAAACCATATCCACTTAAAGACAAATTAATTTTAACATTTCCGTAATTTGTAACATTCGTAACATTCTCTGCTGAAACTTCTGTTGCATTTACTTCTCCATAATAAATTATATCGGGTAAACCTAATGCCAATAAACTTGACATATTTATTGTGCTGCTTCCATATCCCGGCTTTCTCAGGGTGTCATTAACAAGAATAGTGCATGTCCATAATCCTGAATTTGCGTAATACCAAACATCAAAACTACAATTAACCCAATCTGTATATAGTGCATCCTGAGTGATTGTACAGGAAGAATTTGTATAATGAAAATTATTATCGTCTGCTCCAACATAGGAAGAGGAAGTATTATCATAAAATACTGCAAATGCATATTTAATATCATTCCATCCATTATAATCTGTTGCTAATCCCGAACAGAATGTTTTCCTTGAAGCATTGGGAATTAAAGCCATAGAAGTTGCATTATTTTCTATACTCATATTGGACATCTCTGGAAAAACATTACCTATTGTTAAATTAGTAATTACTGTAACATTATTTTGCCCTATTCCTGCAAAAACCCCTTCAGGAAGAAAAGAAAACAATACAATGAATAGAGCTAACTCTAAAACAATTAAAAAAAATATGGTTTTTTTTTGAATTTTGGCACCCATTTTAATCCAGCTCCACGTAGAGGTAATAAGGAGTCGCACCTGTGAAACCTTGAGACCCATTCTCTGGAACTAGCATCTGGAAATCATAGGCTTGACCATCATAACCAACTATACGATTTTCTAATAATGTTGCATATATGATATTTGTACTATCATAAAGGGCCATCTCTTGAAAACTAGTACCTTGAGAAACATTGTTTATATAGGTCTTTAGAGTTGGACAACTATTTGCACTTATAGGAATTCCTGCAACCCAAAAAGCATTGTGAGTCCCATATTGGAATGTTTTGGTTATATTATCTGAAGAACTGTTATGAAACATAGCAAGATTCTCTGCGTTCAAACTGGTTGTTCTATTTGCACATTGCATAGAAGCCCAAGATATAGCTGAAGCAACTCTAGTGGCATAAACTCTTCCTGTGGTTACACTTAAAGTCCAATCATAAATTGTAGATCCTCCAGAATCACTCAATGTAAATTTCCCATTAACCCATCCAACAAATGCTTTCCAACGAACATCTTGAATATTTGCTGTTAAATTCAAAGCAGCTATGTACCCTCCAGATAAATTAAAGAAAGCAGCGGAGGTTGTTCCCTTGGTTTTATTAGAAACAGAAACTACGTTGCTAGGTCCTCCTGGGTTCAAAGCAGATAAAAAAACAGTAGAGAACAAAAAAGTACAAACTAGAATGGTTAATATTATCACCCCTACAAACAATACCTTCTTTTTTTCTTTTTTTGACATTTTATCTGTCTCTTTTTCTAAACTCCATTCTCTTCTAACTTCTTTCAAACTAATTATAAAATAAAAAATAAAATATTTACTCTAACTCTACCCAGAAGTAATAAGGGGTAGATGCTACGTCGGTTCCGTGTCCGTTTTCCAATACAAGCATCTCAAAATCATGACTTCTTTTGTCAAAACCTAATGGACTCTCTTGGTCCAGAATCGATGTGAAAACAACACTAGATGTTGTTGGTTCATATAATAGAACCTCTTGGAAAGTACCATTGCTTACAGTACTATTTGATCCAAAAATACCTGTGCTCAAACATTCACCTGCATCAAATCGCAAATTGTCTGTGAAAAACAAATCGTGTATAAGACCAGCTCCATTGTCATGAGTTCCCGTCTTTGAAAAAGTATTATTTGGAGCATCTCTGTCCCCCTGATTAATTCCAAACTGATCATCAAGAATAGTCAAATTTGTTCCATGTGCACTTGTTCCTCCTGCATTCATTTTATCATCCGCATAGGTTCCGTCTGAATTAAAATTCAAACACTGAATATAATTCCAGATTATTGAATTATTTGTTGAAGCATAGACTTCACCCTTTGGAGAAGCTAGAGACCAATTGTACATGACGTTATCTGAAGAATCAGCCAATTGAATCGTACCTGAAACATTTCCGAAGTAACCCTGCCATGACTGAGTTGTTGTATAACCAGTGATATTAAGTTCTGTCACGTTTCCTGCCATTGCATCATTATTAGTTGCATTATCTGGAATAGCTCTTGAAGTGCTTATGTTTGCTATAGTTGCACCAAAAGGCTCAACTGCTAAGACTGTTACAGACAGAAATACTACTAACAAGATTGACAAAACGAACAACCTGTTAAACTTATTCATCCTCTTTTTCTTTATCCTCCTTTCAATTATTAAAAACTTTTTAAATCTTATATTCTAAATTACTATTTCTAATTTATAAATCTTTCTGAAATAGTAACAACTTGGGATACGTTAAGTATAAACTGAATACAAACCAAAAAAGTTATAAAAATATTCAAAAAATAAAAAATTAATAAATTTTTGTACAAAAAATTTAAAATTAATTTAAAAAATTATAAAAAGTTAGATAAAATCAAGAAAGCTCTACATAAAACGCAGCAGATTGTGAACTTCCCCCATGATATCCTCTTAATTTTGCCGGAACTCTTATCTCATAATCGTAAGTGCCATAAGTTCCTAAAGCGTTTTTATTTATAGGCGCGACAAAAACAATATTTTCATTATCAACTGTATCAAATTCTCCGTTTGTATCATGGGAAGTATCCCATAATATTCCTGTTACAAAATTAGAATTATTTGTTGAATTAACAATTGGAACTTCCCGAATAATTTTTCCAAAGGAAGATAAATTTAATTTTCCCTTTGGTGTTCCAGAATTGGTGTAGATAGAATAAACAGAATCTATATAAGAAGTTGAATTTAAAGCAGAATCTATCTCCGCAAAGTCAGAAGAACTTGCTGTGTTATTTTTTGCTTTTCCAATGGCTTGTAAACTGCTCCATAAAATATCTGAGTCAGAGTCTGTAACATAAACATTTCCCCCTGCAAATCCGTTCCCCGCCCAAGAAATAAGATTGCTATTATTGGAATTCGCAAGAACAGCATCGCTAAATGCTAAAACATCTCCGTAAAAAAACTGCCAAGAACCTACATTGAAACTTTTACTTGCTTTGTTGTTTGATTCGTTCAATTCTTTAAAACTTCCGTTTGTGGCAATAGGTGGGTCAACAACTACAAATATTTGAGACCCTCCTATTGGAGCAAGCCAGCTGGTTGTTACATTCGTTTGATTATATTTAGAAAGATCAATAAAAATGTTTGTTCCTATTATTGTACCTCCCGAATCGGGATCTCCGTTATAAAATCTAACTGTAACATTCTGCGTGTCAACTCCTGCAAGATTGTAGACTATTGCGTTTATTTGAACAGATTGGTTTTCTTTTGGATTTGTTTCATTTAGAGTAATATCCGATGAATTTACAAAGAAATCTGGATAGGTAAGATTGAATTTTCTCAGCTCGCTTGTATTATAATTCTTTAGCTGATCCCAGCAGGTTACATTCCATGAATGCTCTCCCTGCCCAATTACAGAAGTTAACACATACTGTGATGTGGATATATTTCCGGTAATCCAAATATTTTTCTGTCTATCAACTCCGTCAATTGTAAGATTACATTGCAGAACTGTATCTAAAGCATCGATTGCTGTCCAGTTGAAATAAATTCTAGCTTGATTATAATCAATTCCTGAATTATTATCTGGTAATTCTAAGGATATTGAGGGGGGGGAAATATCCCTATAAAAATTTCTCTCTTCTGGCCAGTTCCAGTTATTATCTGGATCTGTACAATTAACTGTCCAATTATGTTTTCCTTCATCTATTCCAATTACTGAAAAGTTATTTTGAACATTGGGCACTGGCCCATTATCTGTTTTGTTTATTTTCCCATCCATATATAAGCTACAATTAATTATCCCTATTGCATCTGAAGGAGTATAAAAGAAAGTAATTGCAGAATTCTTTGTTCTAAATGCTTCAGAGGGAGAATTTAATGTTACATTCGGAGGAGCCTTTACTGTGAAGTTTATGCCCCCACTTAAATTTATGTTTCCTGCTTCGTCCATGCAAGTAACACTCCATGTGTGGTTTCCATCAACTAATAAAAGATAAACAATCTTATTACTATTGTTATTTACATTTCCTGTAAACTTTACATCTCCATCTAAAGTTAGATTACATCGTATTGTTGGATCTAAATTGTCTATAGTGCTAAAATTAAAAGTCACATTATTTGTGTCAATCACCTTAGTACCGTCTGGTTCATATAATCTCTCTTCAGGCGGATGAGTATCAACATAAAATTGTCTTTCTGTTGTTGTACCTAAAAGTCCGTTGATACCTGTAACATTTACTGTCCAATTATATCCTCCATCTATTATTCCCGATACATTAAAAGTATTATTCCCATGATTTATTATTCCAGTAGTGTTTGTCTGATTTAAAATTTCATTTATGAACAAAGAAGAATTCTTTAATCCTTGATCGCTATCTGGTATATATATTAGACCAATATTTGAACTATTGAACCAGTAATTATTATTTGGCCATATTAATGTTACTTCGGGGGTTGTTACTCTAGTTAAATTAAATGTCAAACTTCCTCCTATATTTCCTGCGTCATCTGAACAATTTACAAACCAAGTGTGATACCCATCATAAAGTCCAGAGACAGTTATATTAGTTACACTATTATTATTTGCTACGAATGATTTATTCTGCACAGTACTGTCTACGGTAAGATTACATATTAAACTTGAATCTACATTATCTGTAACTGTGAAATTGAATGTTACATTTTTAGAGAAAACATTTTCCCCATTTGGATGATACAAGATTATATTTGGAGGATTAGAATCTATGTAAAACACTCTAGTTTCTGATACGGAAGATAAATTAATGAGATCGCTACAGTTTACATACCACAAATGAGTTCCATCTTTCAAATTATTTACGACAAAATTATTTAATTGAGCTTTATTAATTGTTGAAGAGTTGCTCTCATTAAAAACCCCATCTAAGTATAAACTACATTGACTTAAATTAGTATTATCATATGGTGTATAATCTAAAGTTATGTAATTGACTCTGTATGCGGATTCATTTGAAGTATTAAGAATAACCATTGGAGGTTCTCTTATGTTAATCAATCTCGTTAAGCTAGAATTTACGTGTCCTGCATCATCGGTACAACTTACATTCCAGTACTTTATACCATCGGTTAAATTATTTATTAGTCTATTGGTCAACTGACCTGAATTTGCGGTGAAATTATTATCTACTACAATTCCATTTATTGTTAAATTACAATTTAATGAATTATCAAATGTATCATTTGCTGTGAAGTTGAAGTTAACGTTACTATAATTAGTTACAGTATTATTGACTGGTAGGTTAAGGGCAATTGTGGGAAAATATAAATCCACACTAAAATTTCTAGGAGAGGGTTTATTTGGACTAGCACTTAAATCAAAACACTCAACTGTCCAATTATGTTTTCCCTCATTGATTCCTGTTACGTTAATGCTGTTATTCTGATTGTTAAGTACTGCTGTTTTATTTGTAACATTAAATACTCCATCTAAATATAAGCTACAATTAATCAATCCAGTGTTATCACTTGCGTTGTAAATAAAGGAAATATTCCCATTTCCTCCTAAGTAATTTGGATTTGGAGAGATAAGAGTTACATTTGGAGGGGTATCTGATATATTAAAATTAAAAGTTGAACTTGTGAAATTTCTTATTGCATTATCTGTACATGTGACATTCCAATAGTGTGTTCCGCTTCCAAGTGTACCTGAAGAAATATTTGTAAGATTACCACTTGCTGCTCCAATTCCTGAACGTATTGTGCTTCCATCTAAAACAACACTACAAGTTAAATTAGTATCCATATTGTCTGTTGCATTAAAGCTTAAATTTAATTGACTAACTGCTAAAGAAGATTGATTTCCTGGATAAATCAGAGAAACATTTGGATTTTCTAGGTCAATATAGAAAGTTCTCTCAATTGCAGTATTAGAATTATTTAGACTATCTGTTACATTAACTGTCCAAGTGTATTGCCCTTGAGTAAGGTTTATAGAAAAATTATTGTACTGATTATTTGTTATATTTGTAGAATTTGATTGATTATATACCTCGTTAATGAAAAGGCTTGCATTTGCAATATCATTACCTCTATCGCTTGCATTATAAATCAATGTTAAATTCCCATAATTAAACCACTGATTATCCGTTGGAGATATTAGGAAAACATTGGGAGCAATAGAAGATAAAACTTGTAAATTACCGCAGGTTCCGGTATTCATTGTCCTAAGGCTTGTGTTTACACAAACAGAATAATCTCCAAAAGAGGTGGGACTATTAAAAAAGGTATTATACCAGCCACTTGAATTTGTAAGAATTGCGGCATAATTAAAAGTAATATTTTTTAAGTAAGGCTTATAAGTTTGATTAAATGAATTTAATTCAACCCTATATTCTAAATACCTGCTTGCATCGTTGGAATCATTTATATTTCCCCCCTTAGATACTTCTTGCCAATTAGTCCAAGACGCCTTATCATTAGAAGTTCTTATGAATACTCTTACACTTGTACAGTCTGGGGAATCAAAACTAACTTTAAGATTAGGTCTATAACTTTGAACAATATAATCGCTACTTCTAATTCCTACTCCACCACTACCTCCTGGATTTAATACAATTCCATAATTCTCCGAAGTCTTATTAGTCCACCTCTTAAATGCATTAAGTATACTAAATGTATAATTCCCTATAGAGGATGGATTAAAACTATCCTCTGCTGTTGTTGATCTTGAGGGTATTGAAGCACAACCTGTTGAACTCCATGAAGTTCCTGTCAATCTATTATTATAAGTCGCTTGTTCTTCACTCCAGTTTTCTAATACTTCATATATAGTTACTGGATCTCCTGAATCATAAACATTCAGCGTTACATTAGCACTGTTTATCACTGAGTTAAAAGGTATCTTATGATATCCATAACCTAAAACATCAAATTTTATTAAACTTCTTAATGGGCTAGAATCGATTAGTAAGTAATTATCGCTTCCATAGTTTGTTGTTGGGGTGCTGCTATCTAAGTATGTATCATATGTCCCTGTAAAATTTTCAGAATCTCCCTTCTGATAAGAAATTGTTCCCGAACAAGATTGCCCTATATTTCCCCAATTAATATTTGTCCATTCAACTCTTGCTCCTGCATCGAAAATCTTTGTGAAATTTCCTGTAGTATTTGTTCCAGATAAAGTTAAATTAGACCCATCATAAAAAGTATTATAATAATTTCCCTTATTAAAATCTCCTGATGAATTATCAGTAAAATTCAAAAGTGTTCCTGCACTAGAACCAGCTTGATTCTCCTCTGTTCCTAAACCAGCGCTTGGTTCAGGATAAACATATCTTCTAACAATATAATTATCAACATAGCTATCTAAATCTGCTCCTCCATCATCTTGTGTACCTATTTTTGTGTTTGAATAAGTTGCATCTGTTACAGAAACTTTTTGAGTTCCATCAACCCAGGAGGTAAAAGTACTTCCATTAATTAATAATTTAACGTTATGCCAAGCATTAGCAGAGTAAGGCCCATCACTTGCACCAATCTGTGACCAAGTTCCTGCACCATTTAAAATAAAGAATCCTCCATCGCTGGCACTTGTTTGCAACCTGTACATATACCCATTTGCATTAGAAGTATCATGTCTAAAACCAATATTTCTAATTCCTCTTGTTCCACTTGAAATAAAAACATCTGCTTCTATAATAAAATTTGTTGGCAAATTAAAATTATTTGCATAACAT